>ENA-UZXB01000733-UZXB01000733.1-metagenome-genome-assembly--contig:-Day-2-1m-contig-733_pt1 | contig 63568 bp, 45 predicted proteins | sample MGYA00260339_ERZ794899 | MGnify/ENA metagenome assembly ERZ794899 | reverse complement strand
TCTAACTTCCACGTGATACTGATAATATGGCTCTCCAGTACCACCCGAGTACCCCTTATCAAGAACAGTCTGGCGGGAACCTAATTCATCAGTTTTAACCCAGGCCTCAATAGATATGGCAGATGTTAGATTTAAGTTGTTTCCTATATTTACATAATCATCTACTCCATCAAAATCTAGAGCATTATGTTGTGCCTGAAAATCTGTAGTAGAAAAAAGTGCTAAAACAATAAAAACACTAGATACAATGTTTTTTAACTGGAAACCTAATGAATTATTCAAAATCATTTTTTTAAATTTATTTCAGGTGAATTTAATTATAATTCTACTAAGACTAAATCTTAATTTGAAGTAAACATAACAAAATTAATTTTACTTAAATTAAAAGCCACAAAAGCCTTTAATTACAACCAACAAGTTATTATTAATATGGTACTGATTGATAGATTGTGTTACAATTCATATATTTTGCTATAACAGATTCATATCCATTTGTTATGTCTGATACAAATGTGGCATGCCCATTAATTGTTTTTGAAACAAATTGTGGTGCTGGATAATCAGGGTCAAAATCATTCGTGTACGGATAACCACAAGTATCATAAAGTGTATGGATCATATCTCCAGAAAACCATAGAACTCTGGACGGTAATCCACTAGCTAAAACTTCATCAATGTATGCCAGAGCTGGAGTCATTGTATTTGTACTAAACTGTATAATGGTACCATTTACTTGGGTCGCATAATTACCACCACCATAATTATAAAAAACTAATCCAGCATCACCAGGGTCTGCAAAGGTTATATTTACCTGGTTACCTCGAGCATTACTGTAACTATTCTCCAAATCTAAATATAAAGGCAGTGTCCTATCCGCAATGGTTATATTTACAGTATAATTAGTTCCAGAATTTGTATACTTTATATATTTCTGATTGCTAGAAATAGTAATATTTTCAGTCTTAGCTGCTGCTGATCCATTATAAAATCTAACCTCATCAGAATTGCTATTAGCATTATAATTATATTCTGCCAGAAATACTTTTGTGCTGCTATTCCAATTATTATTTTCTGAAAACATTAAGTATGTTTTAGTTTCATTTATGATATAAGAGTCTGTCAAATATCCTTCTGCATAAAGCGATCCTCCATTATCGGTGAACCCAATTAACTCACTCCAGTCAGTTAAACCGATTGCATTTAATGAATTTGAAGTATTAATTATATTTTTTTGATCTCCATTTAATAGTGCTCCAGGCGAATTGGGAGGGTATATTGTTACTGAGCTTGAAGCCGCACTAGCAATACTTGTACCTATGGCATTGGTAGCCGTAACCGTAAAGGTATAAGGGGTACCACCAGTTAAACCTGGCACTGTAATACTTCCACCTCCTGATTGAGATACTGTACCTGTAAAACCTCCTGGGCTTGAAGTTGCTTTATAAGAGGTTATTGCAGCGCCTCCATCACTAGACGGTGCTGTAAATGAAACTGTAGCTTGTGCATTACCTGATGCCACTGCTGTAATTTCAGGTGCGTCTGGACGTTTTTCTGTAAAGGAAAGTGTACCCCATTCTGTCCCGTTATAAAACATAAATGTTCCACCATTAAAATCTGTGACAAAAACCTGTAACCCTGCAACTGGGCTAGCAATAGCTAAACGCTGTGCATTGGTCATTCTTGGAATTAATAAACCCTTTGTGGTAGAGCTAATATCCAAAGCTGCTGAACCGGCTGGAGTTGTTGTGCCAATACCCACTTGGGCAAAGGTTGTTGCAGTTAGTACTACTGCCGCTAAAAATGTGAAAAATTGTTTCATTAGGTTGTTTCTTTTATTTAATCTTTTAGTCGTTGTTTTAATCCCAATTACCACCCAGAATCTGGAGGTACAGATGCTGCTTGTGCCTTTTTAGGATTTAGAATCATAAACGTTCCCATCGCTGTGAGTGCAGCATACTTACCCATTTTCTTGATGGCGTCTTTTCTACTGATATCATCGGTACCGTTATGTTTTCTGTATTTTTCATGTAGAGTGCTTATTCTATGATTAATTTTTTTGTGAAAACAATGTTTGCTGCCTGTACTTTTAAGATGTAAACTCCGGTCTTCATCCCTACTGTAGAAAGCATCTCTTTCTGTGAAGGGTCTTGAATCTCTCTTGAAAGTACTTTCATCCCTAATACATTGTAAAGGGTAAGGTTTGCTGGCTCTGAGAACTGCTGTAATCCCTCTACGGAGATATAGGCGTTTCCTTTTCCTTTATATGCAGTTAATAATGAGGTACTGCTTACTGTATCTGTGGAAAGGGTACTTGTAGTGTAGTGAATGAAAAACCTTCCCACGCCACTCAATGTTGTTTGCGCTAAGATCTCAAAACCCTCATTGGTAAGAAGTGTAAACGTGTTTTCTACTGTGTCTTCTAAATACACATTTATATTCTCTGGAATCGTACTATTCGCTATTTCAATTTTAAGAGTAATACCCGCTTCTTGATGCACTACAAGAGGAACGATTACATTACTTATAGCATCTAAAGACATCGCATTGATACCCATACCAATACCGTTGTCTTGTTCTACAAGTCTTGAACTAAAACCTGAAGATTGATTGAAGGCTCCAGCATCAAATCCTGGGTCTAACCCTAAAGTCAATCCTTCTTTAAAATAAAATTTAGTGTCGCTCACTTTCACATTATCACTGTGCATGTATAAAACCAATTCGTAACTCGCAGAGGATCTTGCGGCAACAAAATCATCGACTCCGGTAACTGTTTGCATGTCTTTACTAAGAATGATTGTTTGGTTTTCTCCATTTCCTGCAGCGGCAACAAAAAAACCTTGACCAGGGGCAATGTAAACCTCACTATTATTATTAAAAGTATGGTTATAAATTTCATATCCTGTTCCGTCAGCTTTCCAACCATAAATAGCTTCAAAATTATCGTCTAATGCCGCTGTATTAACCGTTAAAAAATTATTAGTTCCATCTGCATTACTATTTCCATTAAGATACGATGCAAATGGATTGGCAATTAAATTCCAACGTCTTCCTGCTCCGGAACTTGCTGCATCGCTGTTGGTTATGGTTACAGTTTGATCTCCATCAGCAATAGCACCTGTAAAAGAGAGGGTGCCTCCACTTGTGGTGGCCATTTGGTATCCTTGCCCTAATTGTAAATTACCTGGGGTTGCACTCGTTGAGTTTGTCCAAGTGTCCGTAGTATTATCATAGGATCCTACCGCAAAAACACCACTTCCGTTATTTGCAATATTGGTATCTGTTATTAAAGAACTAAATGCCATACCAGATACTGGCGCACCTATTAAATCCCATTCTCCATCACCTACTATATTTACATAACGATTGTAGGTAATGTTACCAGAGGCGGTGCCACTTACCAATAACGATGAAAACTCATCCGAATCGGAATTTAAAGTAACCGTACCTGCCGTGTTAGAAAAATTACCTCCAACAAAAACATAACTGTCTTTGGGAACTGTAATACTTCCGCCACCTGTAACTGTTAAATTTTGACCTATCGAAATGTAAGACATTAATAACAATAAGAGTAAATTTATCTTTTCCATAAAATTTGTTGTTTTAAAAAACTTTTAAAATAAAAAAAACAACTCACGTAAGCAGGTTACTATCGGTGATAGACATCTTTCACCTGTTGTACGTCTTCATACCAAAGCGGAATGTTTTAAACTGAACTGAATCGGTGACCTTGCTCACCTTAACACCTTATAAATCTTTCTCTAATTTAATGATCTTGGCTAATATAAGGCGAGAAGACGAGTTAGAGAGATTATTCGAGAGCTGTAAAAAGAAATCTGCAAAGGGGTTATATCAGAGCTTCTGAAATTAAGTGTTAGATAAGTAACTCAAATAATATTCATAGATTGTTCTATATACATCAAAAAAAAAGCCTTCCAGAGGAAGACTTTTGTACATTTATAAATAGTAAGATTACTCTTCTTTAGCTCCTCCAGTATCTGAAGCCAAGGAGTTCATCATTCCTCCAAAATCAAACCAATCTCCACCTCCAGATATTTTACCATCTGTAAATGCAAAAGAATGGTATGAGGTTAATTTAACAGACTTCCCTGAGGCTACATGATCTGCCGTCCAAGTGCCATATACTCGTGTGCTACCGTCAAATAATCCAGTAGCTTCATCTACTCCAGGCAACCAGTAATCTGCTGTAAAATTCAAATTATCAAATTCTTTTTGATAAAAAGCAAGAGCGTTTTTAAAACCTTGTGCATCGGCCATTTCAGAACCATACACAGGCATATGCCATTTTAGATCATCATGTATCATTGCAGACTGAGCTGCTAAGTCTTCCGTTGCGTGCGCTTGCATAAAACTCTTAGCGATCTCTAAATTAGCAGCATATTTAGGATTGTTTTCTTTTTGAGGAGCACATGAAGCTATGCATATTAACAATGTTAATAATGATAATTTTAATAGGTTTTTCATTTTTTAAAAAATTTAATTAATATTTGTTTTTATATTTTTAGAGGATTTTTTTAGTTAATAAATCCAGCCACCAACAGAAGTTCTGTATTCTATTGGATATGCCTTTAATAGGTCTTTTAATGCATCGGTTGCGTTACCGGCAATAATGAACTTGTCTATTTCAAACATCTTCATAAATGGAGCAAAGTTTGCCCCACCTTCAAAGTTATTTGCATGAAATACCAGGTCTGCAGAGGTTAAATATTTCTCTACTAAAAATACACGTTTTCCATTTTCAGAAATAAAGTACGTATAATCATAGGTATTGGGTTCATTAGCTCTTACAAAATCATTTAATTTTTTAACCAGTGTTTGCACATCTTTTTTAGTGTTTCCTTTGGTTACTTTAAGCTCTAATAGGATCACTAATTTCTCGGAAACATTCTTGGCCGCTTGCATGGCGTTTAGTTCTTTATCAAAAGCAGTATTGTCAAAAAACTGTACTTCTTTGATTATTTTAAGTCCATCCCATTTATAAGATAGGTGAAAAGGGAAACTTACTTTTTGCCCAGTGTATTTACCAATGGCACTAAAGGTATTCCAGACATTAGTCCAAATAATTCCATTTTCATAGACTGTTGTTTCTATTTCAGAGCCGATAGCATCTCCGTCTACATCTTCAAAACTAATCTCATCAAACATCTCAAACAATCCTTCAACACCAGCAATAAAACCTGCTTTGTCTTTTGAGTTATTTCTAGCATCTACAAACGTCATGTCGTCAGAGAATAACTCTTTGAGATAATCGATATTTTCTTCACTTACGTTTTTAAAAAGGGTTTTAATAATTTCAGATCGTTCATCATTGGTAGTTACCGCACCGCTTGGGCTTTGGCAAGAAGAAACCCCGACCACGAATAGTAACATGAGTATTTTTTTCATAATCAGCTATTTAGAAACCCTAATATATAAAAAAACGATGAATTAAAAGTTACTCCGCGGGTTTAAATTATTGTTATTTCCTTTATTTCTCTCTACTCTTTTATCATAATTCAGTCACAATACTATTTATTTTCATTTGCTCTCAGAAAATACTTTGTTCTTTTTAATTTTAAAAACCTATCCATGCAAAACGAATTTTAAGTGAAAAAAAAGTATTAAAAAACGCAAACCTCTTGGTTTGCGTTTATAAAAAGATATTTTATTAAAAAAGTTATTCTTTTACAATCTTATAGGACCCTGTTTTTCCTTCTACACTTACTTTTACAATATACATCCCTGGCGTTAATTTTGACAAATTAATAGATGAATTATTTGTATCTAGTGCTCCAAAAAATACTTCTTGACCCAATAAATTAAAGACTGTTATTGCCTCTACTTTATTTTGAGATCTAAAGTTTAGTTCTTGCTTTACAATTGTTGGATACATTGTAAAATCCTCTAATATATTCGGTGCTTTACCTAAAGTTTCGGAAGTGATTCGAAAGTTATCAATAAAAAATTCATTATCAATACCTGGGTCATTCGCTCCTGAATTTGCATAAAAAGCAAATTGAACCTCTGTACCATAACCAGATAGAGTTCTCTCTGCGGCGGGCGTTCCCTCATTACTAATATCTGTTTCTGCAATCCATCTCATTAGCTCTGTCCATGAATCACCTCTATCTTGTGTAACGAGCACAGCTACATAATCATCTGAACCTAATGTAGAAGATTCAGTTGACTCATATTTAGTTAATGCTACATCATAATTTAAGAAATAAGTACCCCCTGAAAGATCAAATACTGGAGAAAATAAATAATCAGCAATTCCATCTTCATAAATATTAATTACAGCTGCCGTACCATTGGAATTTTCACTATCATTTCCAAAATCCCATTCAATGAATTGTGTTTTGACACCTATTGGACTTCCGTAAGCGCCCTGGGCCACTTCCCATGATTCTGGGAGGAAAGAATTAAATGTTTCAGTATAATTAGGTGTAATTGTTGCGGGTGGTGTATATGAATAAGAATGATAAACACTTTCAACATCAATTATTTCTCCACTAGAATCATAAGAACCTGAAGACCCTACTGTTTCGATATTTCCGTAACCACGATAAATAGCTGGCATAAGATAGAATTCATCTGCAACCCACATAGTTCCATCATCAGAAACATAAAAATCATTGTACCCCTCAACAACACTTTCTTTAATTTCACCTGAATGATATGAGAAAGTTTCCCTGCCCGATGGCACCCACTCACCTAATGTAGAATCATAATTATAATAAACAAGCTGAGTATACTGACCTGCCAAATTAAAAGTGTGATCTTCTCTGTCAGAAGGTTGATAATTTTCAGATTCAGACGAGTAATTATAAAAAATACCTGTAGCTAACATACCATTACCATCATAAGTATAGGTTTCTGCTGTAGCCGAGATCCATGTAGTTCCTCCATCCGTCGTATAATCATAAATAACCTGGTTAATTAAATTATCTCCGTTGTAATAGTATGTTTTACCACTGGATAAAATAAAATCTGCCACTGTATTGTCATAATAATAATTATATCCCCGCGTAGGAAGATTATTTTCGTAAAAAAATACAGATGCTGCTGAAGTTTCATACATCCCGATTTCAAAATTTGCTTTAGATTCAATTCTCTGTGTTAAATTACCCTCATTATCATAGGTATTAGTATATTTATACGCTGCATATATAGCGTAGCCATTTGTAACTGCATCATACTCATAAAATTTTTCAGTTTCAAGTGAACCATCTTCAAAATAAGTAAATACATCGATATAATTACCTAAAGACTCTTCCATATCGAACGTCATTAAATCATTATTATTAATTGACATTTGAGGGTTTAATTTTCTTAAAACATCAATAGAATATTCAGACATATTAGAACTCGAGGCATTTGAGTTGGATTTGCTATTGTAAGTTGCTCTATTCTTTCTTTTTTTGTTAAACCTATTTCTTCTCTCTGCTACAGGAGGAATTTTATTGTTAAGTTTTTTAACGGGTGATTTCGTGTAAGGAATAGATTTTGGAAAAGATAAAGCCTCTATTGGTGCAACTTTAGTTGGAAAAATTGGGTTAAAATTTAATTTATGTTTCTGAATTTTGTCATTTAATTGTTTTAAGGTTTCAGGAACTGATAAATTTGATTTGCTAACGATGTCAGCTGGTATTAACCTATCTACTTGGGAGTGAGTACATAAAAAAAACCCAATTGACATTAAAATTGATAAAGTAATTTTTTTCATAATTGTTTAGTTTTATTTGTATTTGTTAAATATAGTAAATTTTATTTTTATAATCATATACATATCAATATGTTACACATAATCTTTGTGTGCTTTAGCCTTATTTAGCATTAGAACTTAAAATATATCTGAGTGGTAAATCATAAGTGAATATTCTCTTAAAGAAGAAAAAAAATTGGTATTTACTGTATACTACTAAGAGAAAATCACTGTTTATTGGATTGGGGAAATAGCTGATTTGAATGATATATCTATTAGCCATTTCTCTTGAAATTAGAAAAATAATTAGTTGGTGTACAACCAAAGTGCTTTTTAAAACAGGTTCTAAAATATTTTGGGTCAGAAAACCCTACCAAATAGATTATTTCGGTTATTGAATATTTTCCAGATTCAATAAGATTTGCTGCCTTATTGAGGCGGTTTGTTCTAATAAATTCTGATGTGGATTGTCCTGTTATTGATTTAAGTTTTGAAAAAAGTGACGACCTACTCATTCCTATTTCTAAAGCAAATTTCTCAACAGAAAATCCTGTATTATCAATGTTTTTATTAACTATATTAATGGATTTTTCTATGAATATTTGATCCAATTTGTTAGATAATTCTTTCCAAGACTTAGAGCTCGAATTCGTTCTAAATTTCTGAATCCATAACTGTTTAGTGCGTAAAATATTTTCTAATCTTAACTTTAAAACCTCAATATTAAAAGGTTTCAAGATAAACTCATCAGCTCCAGTTTCCAACCCCTCTTTTTCGTTTTCTAATCCGACTTTTGCAGTTAAAATAAGTATTGGAATGTGACTTGTGGTAATATCCGTTTTTAATTTTTTACACATTTCAATCCCATTCATTTCAGGCATCATCAAATCGCTTATAATGATATTAGGAATATTTTTATTTGCCTTATTTAAACCCTCTTTACCATTGTTTGCGGTTAATATTCTGTAGTCATAACTCAAAAATGACACCAAATAGTCTTGTAACTGTCTATTATCTTCAACAATCAAAAGTAGGGGTGTTTCCTTGGTGTGTACTTTGGGACTTTTAATAGATTTTTTGGGGAGCATTTGGTTTTCTCTAATAACATCTACTCCAACCTTGGTGTATTTGAAATCATATTTTAGGGGCTGTAATTCTATAATCGAATTATTAGAGTACGCTGTTTTAGAAATAGGTATCCTAACAGTACATGTGGTACCTTTGTGAAACTCACTCTCAATATTTATTTCTCCTTTGTGCACTTCTACTAAATGCTTTATATAGGCCAGTCCTAAACCTGAACCAACATTAATCGTATTATTTTCTTTTCTTGTTTGATAGAATCGATCAAATATACTCCCTAATTCCTCTTTAGGTATTCCTATTCCAAAATCAATTAATTTGATAATGGCATAGTCTAAATTATTTACAGTTTCATTTTCAAGAATTACTTTAATACTTTTTCCCTTTGGAGTAAATTTAAAGGCGTTAGACAATAAATTATATAATATTTTTTCAATTTTATCGTTATCAAACCATGCATTTAGTTTCTTTTTTGGTGATAAAAATAAAAACTTGATATCTTTTTCTAACGCAATATCTTCAAATGCGGCGAAAACTTCTCCAACAAAGGATACGAGATCATCATTTTGAACAATTAACTTTAAATTACCAGATTCTGCTTTTCTAAAATCTAAAAGTTGATTAATTAGTTTAAGAAGTCTATTAGAATTTTTATACATTATCGAATTTAACTTCGGAACATCTTTGGTATTGACCTGCCCATTCATAATTTGACTCAAGGGACCAACAATTAGAGTTAGAGGTGTTCTTAACTCATGTGATATATTAGTGAAAAATTGAAGCTTCATCTGGTTCATTTCTTCAGAATTTTCATGGATAGCACTCTCTATAACCAGTTTACTCTTTAAACGGATCTGATTTAAACGAACTTTAACAAAACTGTATATCATAGCAAAAGTTAACAATGAAAAAAGCAAAATAGCGAGGTTTGTCAAATACCAAGGTTTGTTTATTACAACCGAAATCTCCTTGGGTTCATCTGTCCATACACCAATACTATTAGATCCATACACTTTAAATATGTAATCTCCTGGCGGTAGATTGGTATAAGATGCAAACCTTCGTTCATTTCCTTTAGAGTATTGCCATTTTTCATCAAACCCCTTTAGTTTATATTTATATTGATTTTTTTCAGGATTGGAAAAATGCAAACTCGAAAACACAAATTCCATAGAATTAAGATTATATGGCAATACAATTGTTTTGGTTTTATTAATACTGTTTTCTAAAATCACCTTCCCATTTCTTTTATCTAATGGACGAATAACTTCATTAAAAAGTTTAAAATCTGAAATAACTAATTGAGGTTTTATTTCATTCACAGAGAGCTTTTCAGGTTGAAAAAAAGTAATTCCATTTACACCACCACAAAGCATCATCCCAGAGTTAGTAAATAGCATGGCGTTGTCCTTAAACTCGCTAACATTAATTCCGTCTTGGTTTTCGAAATAGGTGATTTCTCCGGTTGTAGGATTCAATTTTGAAATTTCCCTTACGTGTAACATCCATATATTACCTTGTTTGTCCTCCTTAATTTGATAAACAACATCACTTGGAAGCCCTTCCTTTATTGTATAGTGTTTAAAATTTAAGGAGTTATTTGAAATTTCAATTTGATTCAACCCTCCACCAAATGTACCAACATATAAATGGCCGTCACTGGCTTGAAAAGCATCCAAAACATAATTGTTGCTTAAACTGTTTTTATCATCAGGATCGTTCAGATAACTTGTAAAAGTAACATCTCCAATAGCATCTTGTTTTAGCTTGTTTAATCCCCTAATTGTTCCTACCCAAATATCGCCATTAGAATCTTCAAGTATATCCCGAACGGAATTGTTGGATAAGCTATTTGTGTCGTTTGATTTATTTTGATAATTAACAGAAGTGTAAGTTTTGTTTTGTCTATCAAAACTAATTTTAGCTATACCTTTCTTCCAATAACCAACCCAAATATTTCCCATTCTATCTTCTTCAATCGCAAATACTGGACTTTTAATAAGTTCACCTTGTTCATCTCGAACAGCATTAAACTTCTGAATATTAAATATTTCTGAATTATTTTTTAAACTTATTTTGCTTAACCCTGTTTTTGAGCCTACCCAAATATTGTCTTTGCTATCATTCATCAATCTTTTAATTTCAAAAAAATCTTCATCATCAAATTGTTTGTAAGCCTTTTTCAAATAATTATAATCCAAAACTTTATTGGACATATTTAATAAATTGCGTTTAATTTCTTTTTCTTTTAGGAGAGCTAAACCTCCTTTACCTTGAGTCCCTATCCAAATATCTCCTTTAGAATTTTCGCACATTGAAAGGATGGGATACTCGTAAAAAAATGGAAATTTATTTTCAGAAGTATTTGAAAATTCGTTAGAATTTAAAAATGAATTATTTTCTAAATCCATTTTGTATAATCCATGATTTAAGGTTCCTAACCAAAGAATATTGGTTTTATCAATCATTAATTGTTGCGCTTGCTGTATCGCAATCTCTTTTCTATTTACTGAATTTAAATTAAGTTTTTCTCCTGTCTGAGTATCGTAGCTTAACAATGTTCCATTACCAGCAACCCAAATTTTCTTTTTTTTATCAATAGTAATGGCCAATTTTTTGAATTTTTGCTCTGAAAACCCTGAACTATTATCCGAAAGACTTATCAACTTCCTCGTAATAACCTGAAGTTTATTGTTTAATTCTATTTTTAGAAGTTGTAATCTATTGCTTACCACCCAAATTGTATTCTTAGGGTATTCAATAAAATTTAAAGGATAACTTGAGTCAAATTCAAATGCATTAATATCTGTGCTTTGAATTTTAATTTCTGGCACATTTGTTATTTCATTTATCTCTGCTAAATGCAATTTTATTTTATTTTCAGGAGTAAAAAACCAATGGTTACCATCTGCTGCAGGAATAATATTTTTAATTCGTAAGCTAAAGTTATTTGAGACACTCATTACGTGTTCAAATATTAAGCTGCCATCAACGGCCACTCGAAAAAATTTAATGCCCTTAGATGTTTTAATAAAAAGAACTCCAGATGGAGATTGATAAATATGGTCTATTTCACTTGAGTAATCAGGAGCGTTGGGATCATCAAAATACACCTCTACCTTCCCTGTTCTTGGATCAATTCTGTTTAATCCAGCATTTGTAGTTCCTGCCCATATATACCCATCTTTGTCCTCAAAAAGACTGATAATAATGTTACTACTAAGACTATTAACATCATTTAAAAATTTATAATGAACCATCGAATAGCCATCATATTTATTAATGCCATTGTAAGTTCCTACCCAAATAAAACCATTACTATCTTGAATGATACTTTTTACAGTATTTTGAGAAATCCCTTCAGTCCGTGATATTTTGTTTAATTGTAATTGAGCCTGCAGAGAGACACAGCTGAATAAGCTGATTATAAAAATAATTTGTTTACATAAATTAGACATTATGATCTCTAAATTTATCTTGATTAAAGTTAAATCCAAGATAAGGAAATAGCAAAAATTTTATTGTTTATAATTGAAAATGATAACTAACACTATTTAGCTATAATAATTTTTTTAGGTCTTAAAACTTTATTATCGCTTGCTGTAATTTGCAATAAATACATCCCATTTGCAAATTTATTCGTGTTTATCTTAAAATAATTCACTAATCTAGGACGATACTCCTCTAATAAGCGTCCATTTAAATCAATTATTCTTATAATCTTTATACTTTTTTCTATTGAAAGTAGCTTAACAATTAGAAAATGCAAACTTGGATTCGGATATAAAGACATGCTATTCTCAAACTCAACTTTAGCTATTGACAGACTTTCCGTATCTGTTACGGTTGTTTTGAAATCATCAAAATAATACGTACCTGCTTGTTTTCCGCACAAAACCTTTACTTGTATGGAAGTTGTTGGTTCTGTTAAATCAAAAGTATATCCATGTGCACTATATTCTGTTTGCAGATTTAAAACTGGTGATGTTAAATAGTTGTTGGCACCACTTGCATATATCGTTTTAATTTGAAATCTAAAACTGGTTACATCTTCAGATTTTGCAAAACAATTTAACACAATTGTTTTTCCATTTAAATCATTAGTAAATACATTATTTTCGAGTAATACTTTATTATACCCAGTATTCGTTGCAACAACTATTTTTGCTGCAGTATTCCCATTGTAAGCATCTGTTGGACCTGATTCTGATATTGTTGCTATTGACCCTGAAGAAACATTTAAACTCCATTCAGAATTGTATCCACACTCGAAATCTGGATTACGAATAATAGGATCAGGATTAGGTCCATAACATTGCGGCCATGTCCCTGAACTTAATAAAGCATTCTTTACATCCTCCACCCAAGTAGAGTTGTCCAAAACTGTGCTTTTATTTGTGTTTTTTGGATCATAAGTATTTACTGAAAAACTAGCAATATTATAATTCACAGCAGAAGGGTTGTCTGATCTCATATGTATAGTTTTGTTCGATTTAGGACCTGCATCCCAAGCAGCAAAAGAGAAACCTCTGTTAATTGCTTGTTCTGCAATATATCTGTGGTATTCTAATCGAGAGACATTATCTGGACCTCCGTCAGCAAAACCAGTAGCATTGCTTGAAATAGCATTTAAATCTCCTGTACTATAGTTATAGCCACCAGTGTTGTCAGCACCAAATTCTCCTAAAAAAACAGGTATATCGTTTGAGGAAGCCCACGCAAAAACTTCATCAAACCTTGTAGATAAAGTGTTTTTATCTGCGTTTGTTCCCCAAGATTCATTATCTCTTGAATCTGCACTAGAACTTGTAAAATTAAAAGGTTGGTAATAATGAAAAGTTGCTATTAAATAACTATCACTAGAAATAATTGAAGGTTCAATTTGCAAAGGCGCTTCGTGTGAAGCACTTGTTCCTCCCGTAATAATCACATTTCGAGTCCCATTAATTCCACCAGAATTTCTTATAATGGACAGAATATCAGTATTAAGTGTATCCATATCTGTCTTGCTCATGTGAAAATAAGGCTCATTAATAACTTCAAACAATAAATTCTCGGAATGGTTTTTAAACCGACTCGCTATCTGAGTCCAGATAGCTCTAAATTTCTCATTATCAGCGGCTCTTTTTGCTGAAGTTGGGTGTGTAGATTCTGCTTTCCCAGAATCAAATGTATAAATAAACTCAGATTTTAAAGTTAATCCGTGAAAATCAATGATGGTTACAAGACCCTGATTTAGTGACCAATTAACTACTTCTTGAATTCTATCAAGGTATGCTGCACTCACAACGTAATCTGCTGTTGTTCCGGTATAATTTACTGCAGTTCCAGCAGAACTCGAATAACCAGAAGTATCACCTGTAGTGCGAGTCCCAAAAAAGTCAATTGGAATTCGAATATTAGTAAAACCAGCAGCAGCAACATCTATAAAATATTGTTCCTCGGCAGCAGCGGCCCAGTTTCCTAATTCAGGCGCACTAAAAACGTTACCAAGGTTTATTCCTCTTCCCATTTGATAAACCATGTCATATGGTGATGTTTGAGCGATTAAAGCAAAAGGTATCAGATAAACTAGTAACTGTAATAATACTCTACTTTTCAACATAAAATCGTTTTTTAAATAAAGCCGGCGCACTTAATTTGGTTTTATTCAATATTTACTGAATTTTATAATTTTATTTCTTTTTTTTATTCTGTTCTTTTAACAATACATTAACCGTCTTAATTTCTTCTTGAGAAAATAGGGCGGATAATTTATCATTTGTGTCTTTATATGACTTCTTGTAAATTATTTTCTTTTCTTCGTTTGATAAATCATTACCTTTTATTTGTTTTGAAGTTTCTTGATATTTACCCAACAAAATACTATACAATTTAGTTTGTTGACTATCACTTAAATCCATGTTATCGGCAATGTATTGTGCATTTGTTGTTGCCTTTTTTTCTTGATAGGACTGTCTTTGTGCATTAGCTGTGGACAGAAAACCACATAATACAATCAGTAAAATTATTTTTTTCATTTCTATTGGTATTAAATGTTTAAAATCGTTAATTGGATTTTATGAATTTTTTCGTTGAAACAGAATCATTCTCGTTAACAATTTTTAAAATATATGCTCCTGGCTTTAATTTATTTACATTTAAACTATTTGTATTTTCTTTAACCATTATTTTTTGTCCTAACAAATTAAACACTTCTAGTTTCTTAATTCCCGAACTTGACTTTATTGATAAAATATCTGAAACTGGATTCGGGAATAAATTCATTTTTTCAATACTTGAAAAATCGTTTACCCCAAGTGATGAGGTTAGAACTAAAGAAACATCATCAACTTTAATAGATGAATCTACCGTTTTAAGACGAATTCGTGCCGTTACGTTAGCTGCTGCCGGAATATCATGTGTTCTTACAACTTGTTCCCAAACACCTGTGTTTACTATGGTATAGTCTCCTTCAACAGGAAGTACGTTTCCAGAACCTGTAACAAAAAACCAAGGTGTAACAACCTGACCCGCTGTCCCTTTTACATAAAATGTAAATGTATAGTTGTCCATATCAACCGCAAATGCGGCAGCCGATTGCAAACGATTATTATTATTATCACAAGCATTTATTTGCCAACAGCCGCTACCATCAGCGGTATTAGTTTCAGATGAGTCGTATGCCCCTAATTCTGCTCCAGTGCAACCACCAACTGCGTCACCTTTCCAATCATCCCCTGAGGTGAACGTTGGATTTAATAGCAGATTGGTCTGACCAAACAAACCTATGCTCATTAGGACTGTACATGCCAATAATGTGTAATTTTTTTTCATAATATTAAGTTTTATAGTTATTTATATAAATTTACCTATAATGTTTTTTTAATATGGGGTGATATGGTTACTTGTAAGGGAGAAATGGTTTTTTTTGGATTATTATCACTAAAAAGTGATTGCAAGCCTCTTAGAAGCTGTTTTAAAGCGAGTGATGCGTCTTCATTCTTAACGTGCCCTAAAACACCCAAAGGGCCATTATAGCCTAACAGCACTAAAAGATGAATCATCTCTATTTCAAGATTTCCCTCTCCAACAAGAATGATTTTAGTTTATAAGGATTAGGTACTCTAATTCTCTTTTTTGGTTAAAATCTGTTGTACAGATTCTTCATCCTTAATATCATCTATAATTCTACCAAAATCAGTGTCGGTTATTTTTCTAAAGTCTACTAAGCTCTTATTATCTTCTAATTTGATCATTAAGTTTTTTAATTTCTCCTTTAACTCAGCGGTCACCTCAGCATAATTTGGATCCTTGTAAATATTATTCACTTGAGTTGGATCTTTTTCTAAATCATATAATTCCCAAACATCAATGTTGTAATAAAAATGAGCTAGTGTATATTTTTGAGTTCTTATACCATAATGTGGCTGTACATGATGCCAAAACGGAAACTCATAATAATGATAATACATTGCATCTTGCCAATCTTTTGGCGTATTACCATCTAAAACAGGAACAAAACTAGTGCCTTGCATTTTTTGAGTGGTCGAAATACCCGCTAATTCTAATAAGGTTGGTGCAAAATCTATATTTGTAATAATGTCCTCATTTACACTTCCTGCCTTTATTCTTTTTGGATATTTTATCATAAAAGGCATTCTTAAAGATTCTTCGTAAATAAATCGTTTATCAAAAAACCCATGATCCCCCAGATAGAAGCCTTGATCTGAAGTTAATACAATAATGGTATTTTCCTCTAGATTATTTTCTTTGAGATAATCTAAAACACGTCCAACATTATCATCAACCGATTTAACACAGGCGAGATAATCTTTAATATAGTTTTGATACCTCCATTTTCTACCTTCCTCATCACTCATCCCCTTCGGTTGAACGATCTCGCCTGGTTTAGCGCCATAGAAATCCCATTTTATACTTTCTTTTCCTTTCTTTAAATTCTTTGGACGCTCTAATTTCATATCTCTTCGACTAAAATATTCCATAGTCATTTCTGTATCTCCAGCCGTCTTTTCGCGTCCTTCGTATGTATCATTAAATGTTGCCGGATAAGGCATTTCAATCTCATCCCATAAAGTTGTATACTTTGTGTCTGGTTCCCAAGGTCTATGGGGCGCTTTGTATTGCAGAATCATTAAAAATGGTTCTGCGGAAGTTTTTGAGGAATCGAGCCAAGTCAATGCAAAATCTGTACTCAAATTAGTAGCATAACCCTTCTCTTTTACATCGGTCCCATTATCGTTAAAAACAGGGTTCCAATAATGGCCTTGTTGACCTGCAGAATTATGGTATTTAAAAGTATCGAATCCAACAGGTTCAGTACCTAAGTGCCATTTACCAAATAATCCAGTTTTATAGCCTTGTTTTTGAAATTCTTGTGGAAATGTCCACTGCTCTGAATTAAACTGTCCTCCACTTTCGTTTTTATAATATCCATTTAAGTTACTATAATTCCCCGTTAATATGGCCGCTCTACTTGGTCCACAAATAGCATTTGTAACTAAAACATCTTGAAAAAGCATACCCTCTCCTGCTACTCTATCTATATTTGGTGTTGGTGCAATTTCTTTATAAATGCCCCCATAAGCACTGATGGCTTGCGTGGTTAAATCATCAGCCATTATATAAATTATATTTGGCTTCTGAGTAAATTTTGTTTTGCTAGAATTACAATACGTAAACAATTTTATACAGATAATTAAAAAACTTATAGAAATGAGTGTATTATTTTTCATGATTTAATTTTTTTATTTAAAATATGACTTAAACTGTCTACAATCCTTTTGTAACCTTTTTCAATGGCTAAATTTCTATTCTCGTTTGGATCATTGTTATGATTGAATAACATTTTAGATATCGTTTTATCCTTTCTTTGCCACTCTGTATAAAAATAATTGTCAGCAATTAAAGTTTCTCCCTTTTGATAACGCGCCAAAGCTGTATTTTTTAATATTTTTGAAGGTCTTTGTAAAGCTTCAACCAAAGACTCGCCATCCGTATGAAATGGTATAGGAATAGTTGCTAATTCGCATATCGTTGGATATAGATCTATCAATTCAGCAATAGAATTGCTTCGTTTGTCTTTCGGAATATTGGGTGCACTTATTATTAAAGGAACTCTAAGAGTCACCTCAAAATTACTATGTTTTACCCATAGCCCGTGCTCCATTAAGCTCCAACCATGATCTCCCACTAATACAACAATTGTATTGTCTTTTAATCCCAGGTCTTCAAGTTCTTTTAAAACTTTTCCTACTTGAGCATCCATATAACTTACAGAAGCATAATAGCCGTGAATAAGTTTTTTTGCAACCAGATCGGAGACTTGTCCTTTTTTAGGAATATCCTTATAATAACGCAACTCTCCCCATAAATGGTTGGCTATTTTTGGTACAGAGTTTGGAAAAGAACTATTCATCGGTAAGTTAATTTCAGACGCCTTGTATAAATCCCAATATTTTTTGGGTGCATTAAAAGGCAAATGTGGTTTAACAAATCCAACAGCCATAAAAAATGGCTTTCCTTCCGCTTTTAATTTTTTTAAATCTAAAATTGATTTATTTGCCGTTTTTCCGTCATAATAAGCATCGTCTTGAACATCTGGATGTTCATAAGCATATCCGTGTTGACCGTTTTGCTCTAAATTTATATTTTCTTTGGATTGATAATCACGCCAACCTTTCTCGTAAGGATACCATTCCTCATCCCAGTCTTTAATATCTCTCTTTAAATGAGTTACTTTATTATTACTAATAGTGGTATATCCTTGATTTTTAAAATGCTTTACCAATGTTAGAATAGTGGGAGTTTCCTTTGTGATACTCGCATTATATTTTAAAAAACGATCTGCTGTAGGTCTTATACCCGTTAAAATACTTGCTCTAGAGGCACCACAAACTGGGACATTACAATAGGCTCTATTAAAGGTGACACCAGATTCAGCTAACGCATTAATATTTGGACTAATAATTTGATTTTGTCCATAAATACTTAACTCTGGCCGTAAATCGTCTATCATTAAAAACAATACGTTTTTTTTGGTAGTTGTCAACGTCTTATTTTCCTTAATTACTTTACAACTTAAAAAAACTGAAAGAAATGTTATAACAATAAATTTAAAATATTTCATTTTATAATTCAATTCTGTTGTTGACCTCTAAGGTAGTTAATTTTAAATCTTTATCTTTTGAGGAAGATCCTGTCATAATAAGAAACTCACCAGGTTCAACACAGTAGGTCATATTGATGTCATAAAATGCTAAACTTTCAGCATCAATAGTGAAACTTACTGTTTTTGTTTCCCCTACCTTTAAAGCTACACGCTGATAGCCTTTTAGTTCTTTTACGGGTCGTGAAGCACTGCTCACTTTATCTCGGATATACAACTGAACAATTTCCTCGCCATCCATATCTCCACTATTCGTCACCTCAACAGTAACGGTTACCTCTTCGTTTTCTTTGAATGTAGTGCTTGATAATTTTGGGCTGCCATAACTATATTTGGTATAACTTAAACCAAATCCAAAAGAATATAAAGGGGTGTTTTTTTCATCGGCATATTTATGAAAATAAGCAGAAGGTTTGTGATTATATATCATTCGTAACTGTCCAACACTTCTTGCCACAGTTAATGGTAATTTACCACTTGGATTTATATCTCCAAATAAAACTTCAGCAACAGCTTGCCCCCCCATATTACCAGGTTCCCAAGACTCTATGATTGCGGGAATATTTTCTTGCAACCAGGGTTCTGAAATTGGCTTTCCATTAACTAGAATAATAATTACTGGTGTTCCCGTTTTTTTAATTGCTTTTACTAAATCTAATTGCTTTCCAAATAAATCTAGATTGGATCGACCCATATTTTCACCAGCTGTTTTATCTTTCCACTTATAGCGCATAGAATTGTCTCCCACAACAACAATCGCATAGTCTGCATTTTTTGCTTTTTTTGCAGCCTCCTTAATTTTAGAATTCTTAATATTTCTGATATTTTCTCCTGAATTAAAAAAGTCTACAGCATACCCTTTAGCTTCTCCCAATGTTTTAATTCCCTCATAAATTGTGGTTACGTTTTCAGCAGGCTGAGCAGCATGCCAATCCCCTAAAATAGATTGGTTATTTGCGTTGGGTCCTGTTACAAATATTTTCTTTTTTGAATTTTTTTTAGGTAAGGGTAATAACCCATTGTTTTTAAGCAATACAATTCCTTTTCTTGCTGATTCTAGTGCGGTTGCTTTATGTTCGTCTGTAAATAATAAAGCTGCTTTTTTATCTAAATTTACAAATCTATTTTCAAATAATCCTAATTTAAACTTCGCTGTTAGAATTTTACGACAAGCATCATTAATACGATTTATTGAAAGTTTACCTTCCTTTACCGAAGCGATGATCGCATCTGTAAATTTTGGTCCATGCATGTGCATATCCATTCCAGCATTAACAGACAAAAAAGAGGCTTCTTTCATATCTTTTGCAACATGATGTAACTTATCAATACGTTCAATATCTAACCAATCACTTACATAAAAACCTTTGAAGTTCCATTCGTCCCTTAAAATATCAGTCATTAACCATTTACTCATGTGAGAAGGAACACCGTTAATCTCATTATGAGCTGCCATAATGGAATATAAACCGGCATCAATAGCTTTTTTATAAGGTGGTAAATGGACTTCTCTTAGCGTACGAACTGAGATATCTGAGGGAGCAGCGTTTAGTCCATTGACTGATTCACCTCCACCAATAAGATGTTTTGCACAAGCTATTACTTTTTGAGTCCCAGTAAAATCGTCTTGTTGAAAACCGCGTATCATTGCAGCTCCCATATTACCCACCATAAACGGGTCTTCTCCTAATGTTTCTCCAACACGTCCCCAACGTGGGTCCCTGAGTATGTCTATGTTCGGTGTAAAAGTCCAGTGACTTCCGGTAACCCGCATCTCTTTGGCAGTCTGTTTGCCTATCGTATGTAAAAAATCATCATTCCATGTAGATGCCAATCCTATGGGAGATGGATACACCGTTGTGCCAGAAACCAAAGCATTTCCGTGTATAGCATCAATCCCAATTAAAACGGGAATTTTAAGTGGTGATTTTAAAGCTAATTCTTGTAAATAGTTAGCTTCTTCTAAAGTTAAAACATGTAAAAAAGAACCTATTTTCCCTTCTTCACACATTTTTGTAACATCATTTACAGAAAGTGCTTTATAAAATCCTTGTGCATCATTATTTTCCTTATCATCGTCGGGATTTCCTGATTTCATGTGATCTAGTCCTACAAATTGATTCATTTGATAAACCTTATCCTCTAAAGTCATCCTTTCCATTAAATCTTCTATTCTTTTTTCAATAGGGTGAGTGGGGTTTAAATATAAAGGACTTAAATCTGACTTATTTTTAGTTGAAATTTGAACACATGAGCTAAACACGCTTAGCATCAAACTTAACAAAACTCCATTTCTAATTACTTTTTTAAACATATTATTCGTTTATACTTTTAATGACGTCAGAACTTGGTGTCGGCTGAAATTTTTTATTCTGAATGGATTGAAAAACACATTCTTGTTCTTCTATAATACACTCACCAATCTCCCAGAGATTAAATTTTACAAAACCTAACTTCACTCTCTGTTGTAAAATATTAATTAATTTTAGATAAAATTCATCTTGACTTTTAAAATCTTCGTTTTCATTTGCAATCTGTTATTTTGGTTTAATCAAATTTAGAACAGATTCCTAATAAAATTAGGGTGTTATGTTTAATTAATGAGGTGAAATGTCTTATTTCAATAATAATTATGCCTTCTGGAATTTTACACTAAAAAGAAAACAATTTTTTTATAAAATGAATATTACATCAAATTTTATTATCTTCGATTATAATCCCTGGCACAACTTTTTGTGCGCTACTAGTTTTATTTCAAAACACTTGTTAAAAAAACAATAACAAATTGAAATAATACATTTTGCTTTAAATCAAAAAAATATTTAATATCAATTTTCGGTTCAATGGTCTGTGAATGCAAACTCATTTTCAGAAATTTTACTTCGAAGAATGTCTTTAGTGGAATCGAATATCACCATATTAATGTTTAACTAATTTTGATCTTTATTACGTAAAAGCATTGTTTCACTTTAATAAAAGCAAAGCTGAAATGAAAACCAAACTGATCTTTTTTTTATCCTTGATCGGATTTACATCTATCTCTCAAAATCTTCCAACAGGATTTCAAACAGTTGCTTATGAGGGCTTCGCTTATACATCAGGCAATTCTCTTTTAGGACTGAATGGAGGATCTGGATTTACAGCTGCTTGGACCGGATCTTATCAAAACAGGTACATGAAAGCTCATGGAACAGGTTACACATATTCAGGCCTAAACACTACTGGTGGTAGAGCCTCATACAGCTCAGCTTGTTACGGAAATTGCAATCAAATTGCCTCCTCAGATAGAACTATTCCAATGCAGTCAAGTGGTGTTGTATATGTACAATTTTTAGCAAATTTAGGGCCCCAGGCAGGTGGTGGAACTCCACAAATAAGGTTTAGAAATACTGAAACTAGTTCATGGGCCTTGTTTGCCGGAGCGCTCACAAACAATGTTTACAATTGGGGTATTTGGGATACTGCAAACACTTACATGACAACTATATCGTCAAATACAGAGAGATTTGTTATCATCAGATTTGATTATGAAAATAATAATACTAAAATGTGGATTGATCAGAATGTAACCACATTCGACTACTCAAACCCAACTAATCCTGACGCAACCTCTCTTGTGGCTAATAGTTTTAATAGTATTGATTTATATTTCAGGTCTCCCTCTCCCCATGGCGTTGATGAAATTCATGTTTTTAGATCACCACCAACCATTTCTTCAGTCACTGCAAATTGGGGTGACTTCCTGACTGAAGTAGAAGACGATGTTAATGGAACAGTAACAGTTGTTACAAGCGGTGTTGAAGACGGACAAACGGTAACGCTAACCTTAAATAGTGTAAATTATACTGCAAACGTTTCTTCAAATTCCGCCAGCATAATTGTCACATCCTCAGGTCTAAAAGCTTTAACAAACAACACCGACTACACATTGACTGCTAATGTTTCAGATGTAGCAGGTAACCAGGCTAACACACACACCTCAACAACCTTTAAAGCATTGAATAATCCGAGTACTAACAATGCGTTAGCATTTGATGGTATAAATGATTACGTTACTGCTAATATAAATTTACCAACAGAAGATTTCACATATTCTGCTTGGGTTAAATTCAACACTGTTTCACGGAAAGAAAGTATTTTTAGTGTTGGTGGTAATAATGAACTTATTATAATTAAAAACACTGATGGTAAGTTGGCTGTATGGATTGATGGTAATGAAAGAATTGTAGAAAGTTCATCTACAGACACAGATTGGCATCATATTACATTAACAAGAAGTGGTGTAAATGCCACCTTGTATCGTGATGGTGTTTCCGTCGGCAGTTCGACATCCGTAACCAGTAGTCCGCTTTCCCTAGGCAGTTGTGATTTGTTGATTGGTAGTGATAGTGATAGTGGTTGTAATGGTTCCTTGGATGATTATTTAGATGGTCAAATCGACGAGTTTCGGATTTGGAATGATGTTCGTACTACTTCAGAAATCTCCGCCAATATGACTGGTGGATTGAACGGTAACGAAAGCAATTTGGTCGGCTATTACAAATTTAACGAACCTGACACCAATACCATTGCAAGTAATTTTGCCTCTGCAACAGGCTCTAGCTATGATGGCTTGTTAACCAATATGTCAGGAACAGAGTGGACAATGTCTACAGCTATGGGCATCATTTTAATTACTCAAATTTATCAATCTAATAATAAAAAAATGATTGAAGTTACCAATATTGGAGGTGTTCAAATACCAGGAAATACATATAGTTTAAATTTGTTTACCGATACTTCTGGAGATATGACAGGTGTTTTGCCTTCTGTAAGTTATGCCATAATATCACCTTTAAATGCCAACCAATCTATTGTAATTGAAAATAGTGTTGGAAGTGGTTTTAATAATATAAACTCGGGTGCTATCTCAATAACAGATGATAATATTACAAACTTTAGTGGTGCAAATGATATTTTAATATTATCTACCAGCTCAGATAGTTCTTCTTGGCAAAATCGTTCAGATGTTATTCAATCAATTGATGATACTGCCTCTATGGTATTAAAAGATGAAGAATCCAATCCGGTATCTGCTCATGCCTCAGATAGGTGGGTAATGTTTATTGATGATAATTTGGATCCGTACAGACCTGTTAATGCTGGAGGCCCAGAGAGGCATCCTCATGATCCTCTTATTTCTGAGATTGATGATGCTAGTGCGAATTCTAATGCACAATTAGGGTATCATAGAACCGGAGTAACTAACAGAACGGCTGGAACATGGAGTAACGGAATTCCAGATAGATCTCGAAGAATTGTTATATCTGAAGATTATTTACATGCGGGGTCTTCTCTTTCTGCAAGACAACTCAGCATAAATAACAACAGCAAACTTGCTGTAACTAATAATTTATTGATTGTCTCTGAAAATGTAACAATCACTGACAGTACAGACCAAATTAGACTAATAGGAACTAGTCAATTAGTTACCACACATTCCACAAGTTCAAAGGTGAATGGTAATGGTTCTTTTTACATAGACCAAAACTCAGAGATTGCAAGTACTTACAGATATAATTATTTTAGTTCTCCGGTTACAACTGTGGGACAAAATACATTTACTTTAGCTAGTGTTTTGAAGGATGGTACAACCCCAACATCTTCAATTTCAACCCCTCTTGATATTAATTTTGTGACTGAGAAAAATGGTAATACGACCACCCCTATCTGTATTTCTACAAGATGGTTATACTCTTATCCAATAGTAGGTAATGCTTGGGTTCATAAAAGCAGTACTGGAGTTTATCAAGCCACAGACGGCTTTACTTTGAAAGGACCAGGACAGGCTCAAAATTATACTTTTGTAGGGTCTCCAAAAGATGGTGAATATACAAACTCTATAAATGCAGATGCTTATTATTTGACAGGAAACCCCTACCCTTCAGCACTAAATTCTAAAAAGTTCTTAGAAGATAATATTGCATCAACTAGTGGAACCATTTATTTCTGGGAACAACAAAATGGGCTAACTGAATACGAAAACCAGGGACATTACACCAGCAATTATGTTGGAGGATATGCAACAAGGAATTTAAGCATGGGAATAGCAGCGCCATATTATGGTGGTAGTTCAGAATATAAAACACCTGGAAAGTACATTGCAGTAGCACAAGGATTTTTTATCGGTGGAGATTCAGATGGAGGTCAACTCATTTTTAATAATAGTCAACGAGAATATAAACTTAAAGGTGATGATTCTATATTTTTTAGAAATGGAGAAAATTCAAATACTGAGACATATCAGGACCCTACATTAAAAATAGGCTTGAATTTTACAAACAGTGAAGGTCAAAATTTAAATAGACAAATTGGTGTTTCTTTTAACGAAAAAAGATCTTTCTCTTTTGATCTTGGATATGACTCTCCAATGTTTGACCTACAAAATACAGACATGTTCTGGAAATTCATCCAGGACGATAACAAGTATGTGATTGCTGGGATTCAAGAAATCTTTGATGATCTAGAAATACCTCTTGGACTTACCATAGGTTCTGATAATGAAATTATTATTAAATTGGATGAAAAACAAAACATAGAAAGAGACATCTATCTAAAAGACAAACTCACTGGAATAGTAGAAAAACTAACCAATAATGAACATGGAGTTCCCATTACTCTTGCACAAGGAGAATACCTCGAGCGTTATGCTCTTGTGTTTAAAGAATCTTCTTCTCTTAGTTTTAATAAAAATGCACTAAATAATAAGAGCGATATTCATTTATATGTAGACAATAAAACTAGCGAATTGGTCTTAAAAAATCATCTAAACCACATCATTAAAAAAGTTACAGTCCTTAATATTCTTGGACAAGCTAAAAAAGTATGGAATGATTTAGGAAAAGAAATAGAACACAGGATGAAAATTAAACTCCCTGCAGCTGTTTATATTGTAAGAGTTACTTCGGAAGAAGGTAAAACAATAAAAAAAATACCTCTCGATTAAAGAAAATTTGACGAAACAAACTCAAAAAATAATATTTCTCGAAAAAGAAGAGTCAATACCTTATGTTTTAGAGGTTAATTATAACCTAGAATAAAGGACTATTGAAAGATATAATGAGTTTGGAGCAAATGTTTCTCCTAATTTTACACTAAAAAAAATTGAATAATCATTATACCCAATAAGTTCAGTCGAGTTATCAATATATATAATTTACGTATATTTAACTAATTATCAGCTTTTTACAAAAATAAAACCCATGAAAAAAATATGTATTTTAATTATTATTTTATTCAATTTACAATCATATGCCCAAAGTGATACTTCTTGTTTTAGTATTGAACCTAATCAAATAATAGAAGTTCCTGAAAATGCGCAAGTAGGAGATACAATAGCCACCATTCAATACTGTTCTTCTGGAGAATGGAAAAAATTAGAAACAGAGTATTTTAGTACTCTGGCTCTAAAAGAAAACGGACAGCTATATACTTGGGGATATAACGGAGCTGGAAGTTGGCCACCAATTACTGCCGGTTTAGATTCAAGTCAAGAAATTATTTTTGAACCAAACTTAGTTAAAGACCCAATTGACAATAGTCAAGATTTTTTATTAAATGATGTAGCTTCCTCGCTATATATGGCTTTTGGAATAAAAGCTTCTGACCAATCTCTGTGGGGTTGGGGAAAAGATGAAAATGGGAGTTTAGGAATTGGAGAGTTTTCTGATGCCTACAATAACATGTTTAGAGTACCTCAACTTCTAAATAACTCAAATACTTGGAAGACAGTTTCTGCTGGAAATTCTCACGGAAACGCCATAGATGCAGAAGGAAAACTATGGGGATGGGGTTGGTGTAATGGTGCTTGGGATCAAAGTGGATTTAATTATACTGTATACACACCAACTCAAGTTGGTACAGATTCTGACTGGGAGGTAGTGTCTTGTGGGTATTCAAATACGTTTTTAATTAAAAAGGATGGTACACTTTGGGTTATGGGAAGAGATATTGGCGGAAGTTCTGGTTTGGGTGAAAACCCTATAGAAGACGGCATCGTACAAATAGGAACAGATTCAGACTGGAGAACAATAAGTTCATATTCTACCAGTTCAATTGCTATAAAAAATAACGGAGAACTATATGTTTGGGGTCAAAATGATGGGGGTGAATTAGGCTTCAATCCTAATATTATTAAAAAAATATTTGTTCCTACTCAAATTTCAGGAAGTGAAAATATTAATTTTACTCACGCAGATATTGGAAGCCAGCATGGTTTAGCATCTGATATAGACGGTAATTATTATGGATGGGGAGAAAATTTAAGTGGACAACTTGGAAACGGAGAAATAAATACTTTTGAAGAATTTCAATTAATTGAAACAGGAGGTATTTCAACAAGTTATGTTAGTGCAGCAGGAAGAACTTCCGGCTTTATAACTGAAGGCGGTTCTATGCGAATGTTTGGTTCTAATGATGCAGGACAGCTAGGATATGGTGAAGATGCAGTAACAAACCCAAATGTTCCAATTGCAGTTAACCTAGGAGAGGACCTTGAAAATAGTACTATTATTAAATACAACTCTTCTGCTATAGCCCAAGGGGTTTTAACTGATGATGGGCAACTTTGGGTCTGGGGAGACAATCAATATGGAAGATTAGGGGTAGGACACGCTGACAGAGTTGCTGCAAACTACTATCCTAATAGAATTGGTGAAACCTCTGACGTATGGACAGATTTTTCTCATTCCGGATCAAATTTATATGCTGTAAAAGACAATAAACTCTATGCCGCAGGCCAAGGTGATCACAATAATATAGGATTAGGACTTCTAAATACTACTAATCAATTCTCTATGACTGAAGTACCGGGTGTAGACATCACTGAAATTGAGACGTGGCAGAGTTCTTGGGCTGGTTTTATATCAATTAAAAAGAATGGTGAACTTTGGGGATTTGGAGGAAACTGGAATGGACAATTAGCTAGAAACCCAAATACTCAAATACAAAATACGATGCATACCGTTGATGTAAATAATGATGGTTTTGGAGGTATAAATAGTGTTGATAATATCAGTGAAGCCAATATATCAAGGTTTTCAGGAGAATATGAAACTGGGCAGTTTACAACAAATGGCCAAGGGAGTAATGCTAATTTTTTAATACAGATTAATGATATTGGTGAAGCATCCGTTTCTGTTATAGATGGTGGAGAATCCTTTAAAGAAGACGACATTATAACTGTCTCGAATTACGAATTTGGCGATAATAGGGAAAGAAGTCTTTTAACTAACGGAAACTTTGAAGCTGAAGATGATTCCTGGATTATAGGAACTAATGACAGCAGTGCCGCACCCGTGGTTACAGTTGAAAATAATACGTATTATTCTTATAATGTTCTTGAGGCAGCTCAAGTATGGAAGGTTAATGTAAGCCAAAAAACGGAAATATTAGAAGGAGATAACTATACACTAACTTTTGACGCCTGGTCAGACACAAATAGAAGTATTGTTGCAGGAATAGGGCTAAGTAGTGCGCCTTATACTGCGGCAAAAGAAACGATAGCTCTTACAACAGAGAGAAAAACATATACACTAACGCTAGATGCAGATTTTGGGGATACAGACGCTAGGGTTTTGTTTGATATAGGAGGAGAAATCGGTGAAGTTAACATTGATGATGTAGCCTTAATAAATAATAATGTGGCCCCTGACTTAACATTTCAGGTTGATATTTTTGGAGATAACTTCGGTAAGTCTAGTATACCTTATTATCAAAAATTAAACAATGACTCTGATTGGCATAAAATTTATGACACTAAAGGAACAAATACACTGATTGTTGAAAAAAATGATGGGAGTATTTGGTTTGCTGGAGGAAATAATGGTGGATCTGAAACTGATTTATATGCCGCACTTGGGATTAATGATTATAATAACGATGGTTTAGTGGAAGTGTTTCCTGTAGGAAATGATTGGAATACATTTTCAAGCTCTGAAGGAACAGTGATAGGAATAAAAGATAACGGAACGATGTGGAGTATTGGTAGTAATACTCAAGGAAGAGCAGGATTGGGTGTTGATGCTGGTTGGATTAACGAAATTACCCAAATTAGTTCGGATTCAGATTGGAAACACATTAATTTAAATGGTCCAACAGCGTTGGCTATAAAAACAGATAATACTCTCTGGACCTGGGGTAGTGGATGGACTGGACAATTAGGAAACGGAACTTTCGGAAACGCCAACCAACCTGTCCTTGTTTCAGGTGATATTCAATGGGAAACTACCGGTGGCGGATGGCTATTTCAAACAGCAATAGCTACCGATAATACTATTTATGGATGGGGATATAATAGATTAGGTGGTTTAGGTGGGCTTGGAGAAGTGTCCTCAGAATACCTCGATTGGACCACAGATGCATCTATTATTGAAGGTGCTTTTTCATTAAGTGATTTAGGTTATGTAATCATTCAAGATTCAGATGTAATAGATTATGAAACGATTAGCAATAATCAAGGAAGAAGCGAAAATATCATGACAAATTCACCTGTAGAAATTACGATTCCTATGACGATGTCTGATGGTATAAATACTTCAGATCCTGAAGATGTAATTTTTAAAATTATTAATATTAACGAAACTCCAACAGATATAGAACTGTCTGAAATTGAATTTGATGAGGACAATAGTATTGGTTTAGAAGTATCACAAATAACTGTGAATGACCCCGATTTAATAGATTCTCATAGTTTAGAGATTGATTCTCAATATGGAAATTATGAAAAATTTGAAATCTTAAATAATAAATTAAAATTAACTCAAACTGTTTCTTTTCATGAATTTCAAACCTTAAGTGTAAAAATTACCGCTTTAGATCAGGGTGGATTATCTTTTTCAAAAGTATTTACGGTAAATGTTAAAGACATCAATGATGCCCCAGTTGCAGTAAACGATGAATATACCCTTTCAGAAGATTCTGATAGCACGCCAATTAATATAACTTCAAATGATTTAGATGAGGATGATGACAACCTAACAATTACCAGTTTTAGTTCTGACCGAACTGAATCTGACATCTCAATCTCATCAGATGGAAAGCAAATTAAGTATGCACCTGAGGAAAATTTTTATGGAACAGAAATCATTACATACGAGCTCACGGACGGAGAATTAACCTCTACAGCCACCTTAACGATATCTGTAAGTGCTGAAAATGATGCTCCTGTTGCAGAAGACGGGCAAATCACTATAGATGAAGAAAAGAATGGAATAGTCACATTAAATGCCTCTGATATTGATAATAGCGAACTTACATTTAGCATACAAGACCAACCTAATCATGGGTCTGTAACAATAGACGAAAACATTGCCACTTATAAAGCCGATGCTTCTTATACAGGAACAGATAGTTTTACTTTTACAGCATCTGACGGAAGTGCAGAAAGTAATATAGCCACCATAATAATAGATGGAACATTGAGTGCAGATATTTTTCGTTTAAGTAACATTGAAACATATCCAAACCCATTAGGTAATTACTATATTATCGATAGTTATTTTCCATTACAACTAAATATCTATGATATAACAGGTAGCATTTTAAATACATATTCTTTAAAAGAAGGAGAAAACAGAATTGACACGTCTTTATTATCAGCTGGAATTTATCTTTTCAAGTATATGCATAAAACGAATACAAAAATACAAATGGTAATTAAAAAATAAATTCGAGATGAGATAAGTAAACAATTCGATTCTACTCTTATTAGCCTATAGTTATTATTCCAAAGAATAAAATTTTATTTGCAGTAGCATTCGTTTTCTTGTTTCTGTAAAAAAAGCATAAAAAAATCCAGCTTTAAGCTGGATTTTTAATTACTTTATTTCATAGTATGAAGATTTGTTACTTCTAAATTCGTTAACTCCCTCCATCTACCTCTCGGTAAGTTTTTCTTAGTTAATTCTGCAAAAACCACTCTATCTAATTTGTTAACTTTATAACCAACATGTTCAAAAATCTTACGCACAATTCTATTTCTACCTGAGTGAATTTCGATACCTATTTCTGATTTTGGTTGACCATCAACATAAGAAATTGCATCTATAAATACCTTTCTACCCTCAATTATAACATCACCTCTTAACTTCTCTAAATCTCTTAAGTCTAACTTTTTATCTAAAGAAGCATGGTATAATTTACGAACATTATGCTTTGGATGTGTTAACTTCTTTGCTAAATCCCCATCATTGGTAAACAACAATAAACCAGTTGTATTTCTATCTAATCTACCTACAGGATATATCCTTTCTTTGGATGCATTTGCAACCAATTCCATTACTGTTTTTCTACCTCTATCATCATCCATAGTTGTGATGTAGTTCTTAGGTTTATTCAGTAAAATGTATCTTTTTTGCTCAGGTGTAATAGAAGTTCCATCAAAACGAACAACATCATCTGGCTGCACTTTATAACCCATTTCCGTTACTAGCTTACCATTTACTTCAACACTTCCGTGCTCAATATAAGTGTCAGCTTCCCTTCGAGAACAAACTCCTGAATTTGCAATGTATTTATTTAAACGAATTCCAGAAGATTCATCTGATTTTGGCGCCTCTTTAATTTTAGAAAAAGTTTTTTTAAAACTTTTTCTGCTTAATGGTTTACTTTTCTTTCCTTCTTGTCGTCCTCTCGACGAGTTTCTATCTGACTTCATTATTTATTATAATTTCTGCAAAAGTAAGTATAAAAAACCTTAATTCAATCTGTCTATTAACTTTTCTATGATAATAGATTTATCAATAAAAATTATAGAAAAAACCCCTACTAACAATAACACTTTCAAAACATTATGCATTATTCTATATTGGTTAGTTTTTGTTGAGTTCCATAAATAAAACCCTAAAAAAACTAAAACAATTAAAGCAAAATAAAAATAGTATCTGATATAACTTAATGAAGGATCACGCAACAAAATTCCTATTGGAAAAAGTGTTAATGTTAATAGAAATATTGATAATTGTTTTGTCTTTTTCTCTCCATAAAAAATAGGAAAAGTGTCATAATCATTCACTATAGCCCCTTTCATATTCTGTAAATCTTTAAGCAACTCTCTTACCGTTAGTAATAAAAACAAGAAAATAGCATACACAAAAATTATCTTTGAGAAATTTTTAAAATACACAAATACTGCAAAGAAAGGAAGAATTGTAAGTACAGTAGCCGAAATAAGACCAATAAGTGGGTGTTTTTTTAACTTATGCGAGTATAACCAAATAGCAAAAATATAAAGAGCAAAAAATAAGGCCGCCTTTACTGAAATTAGAAACCCAAAAATAAAACCTAAAACATTTAAAAGAAAATACAATTTTAATTTAGTTGCTTGCTTTACGTAATCATCTAACCCTGCTTTTAGTGGTCGGTTGATTCTATCAACTTTTACATCATAAAAGTTATTGATAATGTAGCCTGCAGCCACTACACAAATAGTGGCTAAAATAATAAAAAGTAAATCTATGTCGAAAACAATATAAGAGAGAGATTTTTTAGGTGAAAAAATAAAAATAGCAGCTAAATACTGTGCTAAAACTAAAACTAGAATATTATATCCCCTAATAACCGAGAGCAAACTTAAAAACTTTAAAATGACTCTCTTTAACTTAAAGCTTAACATAAAGCTAAAATCTATAAACCAATTCTAACCTATAATCTTTCAAACTTTTTTGGGCTTTTTCATAATCTTCAGCAAAACCTAAAATATAACCTCCTCCGCCAGAGCCGCAAAGTTTTAAGTAATAATCATTACTTCTAATACCGTTTTCCCATACTTTATGAAAGGCATCAGGTATCATCGGTTTAAAGTTCTTTAAAACTATTTGAGATAATGATTTTACATTACAAAATAAAGATTTTACATTACCTTTTAAAAAATCTTCAATACAGGCATCTGTTATTATTGAAAACTCTTCGCTAATCATTTTTCTAAACCCTTCGTTTTTCATCTTATTCATAAAGATGTTAACCATTGGCTCTGTTTCTCCAATTTGTTCAGAATCCAACAAAAACACAGCCCCTTTTCCTTTTTTCTGTGAAGGAATTCCTGCAGGCTCTACATTATCTTTCGAGTTAATTAAAATAGGCAAACTCAAGTAACTATTTAGAGGATCTAATCCTGAACTTTGACCATGAAAGAAAGATTCCATTAAAGAAAAAACATCTTTTAGGTTTAACAACTTTTCTCTGGTTAAGTTCTCTAAAACAGTAATTTTTTCATAAGCATATTTATCATAGATTGAAGCTACTAAAGCACCAGAACTACCAATACCATAACCTTGTGGGATAGAAGAATCGAAATACATTCCGTTTTCGATATCCGTTTTTAAACACTTTAAATTAAAAGAAACTAAATCTGTATCTAATGAAGCTAAGTGTTCATAAAAATGCTTCAAGTTTTTATTTGAAACTTCACGATTTCCTGATAAATCTTGAGAAGATTTTAAAGCTCCTCTATAAGTGTTAAATGGAATTGCTAAACCTTTAGAATCTTTTATGATTCCATACTCTCCAAAGAGTAGAATTTTAGCATAAAATAGGGGTCCTTTCATTTTTCTTTCAATTTGATACAAAAATACAAATTTTATATAACATGGTTTTTTTAAAAGTTTTTATAATAAGACTTCCAAATACCAACCTTATCACCATTTTTATATTTTCCTTTTTCTTTAATTTTTCCGTTTCTATAATATATTTTCCAGATACCTTCTTTTAAACCATTTTCAAATTTTCCAGAAGTTTTTAACTCACCTGTTTCATAAAATTCGGAGAAATTATCAATAGGCCTTCGTTTTGAATAATTTAACTTTCTAAATATATTACCACTCTTGTAAAAATAGTTTTCTTTCTTTTTATCTTCAGAAATAACTTTATAATAAACCGAATTTATTTTATTTGTCTCTTTCAGATCAACATCTAGCCAAATTGTTTTTTGCGAATACAAAGATAACGACAAAAGAAAAGTCAATAGAAATATAAAATTTGTGAAAGTTTTCATGTAAGATTTTTTAACTGAGGTTTTTACATTTTTTTTGCTCCAAAACCCACACTATCACAAATATAATGATTTTTCTGGCAGTACTGAGATAGCTCATTTTCAATAAATTGATTCACAGATACTTTTTCACATTCAGGATACAAAACATGAACATTTGCACCTGCATCTAAAGTAAAACAAATATTACTATCGTTTTGATTTCTGTATTCCCAAATACGATTAATAATCTCGAGAGTATTTGGTTTCATTAGTATAAAATATGGATTACTTGTCATCATCATTGCGTGTAAAGTAAGTGCTTCGCTTTCTACTAAACTAACAAATGCTTTGACATCTCCATTTTGAAGAATCTTGGATATTTTAGTCAAGTTTTCATTAGCCTGAGTAAAACGATTTTCTGCATATGGATGATTGTGCATTAAATTATGCCCCACCGAACTAGAAACTTGTTTTTCCCCTTTATCAACCAAAAGTATTGCGTCTTGATAATTTTCAAAAACAGTGTGTACCTTATAAGGAAATCTCACGCCAAATAAATCTGAGCTTCCCTCTATTTCTGGATGATTTCCCCATACCACCAATGGACCTTCTATACTTCTACTAGCACTTCCAGAACCTAATCTTGCCAAGAAAGATGCTTTTTTGTTAATATATTCTTCTGTCAACTCTGAATTTAATTCATTTTCTAAACTCATTAAACACCTTGCAATTGCACTTAATCCACTGGCAGATGAAGCAATTCCGCTAGAATGAGGAAAAGAATTCTCTGAATTGATAATCATTTTATATTCAAAAATGTAAGGACAATATTCTTGTATTCTTGCAAAGAACTTAGCGATCTTTGGTTTAAACGTATCCTTTTGTTTTCCTTCAAAAAATAAATCGAATTCGACTACGTCAGCCTTCTCTTTTTTATCAAATTCGATGGTAGTAATTGTATGACAATTGTTTAATGTAAAACTAATCGAAGCGTTTTTTGGTATTTGAGGATTACTCTTTCCCCAATACTTAACCAACGCAATATTACTTGGAGTTTGCCATGTATAAGTGGATTTATCAACAAATTTTAAATCGGATTTTACTAAAAAATGAGCTGTATTCAAAGTTTTTAAATTTATTACAAAGATAAAGTTTACACTATACTTGTGCTAATTTTTGTAAAACGGATTCTTTATAACTCCTACTTATGGGAAGCGCTTTTTTATTAATTTCTATAAATTCATTTGTATAGGAGGTGATTTTATTTAGCGGAACTAAATAAGACCTATGAATTCGAATGAAATTCTTATTGAGCTTTTCTTCTAAATTCGTTATGGTTTCTCTTGTAATGATTGTATTGTCTGTTGTAATTATTTTTACATAATCACTTAAACTTTCTACATAAAAAATATGTTCAAAATCTACTTTAACCATTTTTCTATCTGATCTTACAAACATAAAAGTACTTATTATCTCTACTTTATCTGTTGAATCAACCTTTTTAATGGCCTCCAAAAACCTATCGTAAGCAATCGGTTTTAATAAATAATCAACTGCTTCTAATTTAAAACCATCAACTGCATAATCCCTGTAAGCTGTCGTAAAAATAATTTTTGATTTTTTAAGTTGCAATACTTAATAAATTATTAGCTACACCTATTAAATTAGAAAAACATGATTAATTTAATAATCTATATTTCACTTTTTACTTGTGCAATATTTTCATACGCCCAAAAAACGGGGAATGAATATATAAATAAAGATGAACTTAAAAAAGTAACAAAGGCTTACAAAGAAAAAAAAAAAATGATTTAGAACCTCTTAAAAAACATCTAAAAAGAAAGATAAATTACGATTTTAATATAGCACAAATTAAAATCTAGATCAATCCCCAAAAGGCATCCTTTTTAAAATTTTAAAATGATGCTTTTTTGTTTGTATTTTTGTAGCAAATGAAAACTAAAAAAGTTTTTTTGTTGTTAAATGGCTTGCCTCCGAGTATAGTCCCAAATATTTCTAATTATGATTTGATTTGCGCAACTGATGGCGCTTATCAATATTTAAAAAAAAATAATATTAAAACAGATTTTATTTCCGGTGATTTTGATTCTCTTGAAACTATTCCTAAAAACTTTGAAGTAATTCAAACTCCAAATCAAGATTTAACAGATTTTGATAAAATACTTCAAATTTTATTTGACAAAGGTTATAACCAAATTGATGTTTATGGGGCAAGTGGAAAAGAGCAAGACCACTTTTTAGGAAATCTGCACACTGCCATTCAATGGAAAAAAAAACTAAAACTTACTTTTTTTGATAATTTTGGATGTTATTATTTAGCTGATAAAAGCACAACTATTACTAATTGTAAAAATAAAGTTGTTTCTTTAATTCCATTTCCTTCAGCAGAAAAGATAACTACAGAAGGACTACAATACCAATTAAATAAAGAAGATTTAGTTTTTGGAAAACGCATTGGAACAAGAAATAAAGCCAAGGAAAATAAAATTAAAATTACTTTTGAAACCGGAAACCTGTTTCTCTTTATAAATAATTAAAACAATGAATAGAAAAATAAAATTATTGTGGGATTTTAGAGGGCCTGATGCCAAAAAAACAGCAAAACATCATACAATTCATTTAAAAGAATTTGCAATAATTGAAAAACTTAACTTTCATGAAATTGAGATTCAGGAAAAAAATCCGATGTTATGTTCTGCCTTTATTACAGTCGATGAAAAAGATATGAAAACATATAGAGATGCTTTAAAACCAGAGAGAGGTGAAATTGCATAACAACCAATAAACTACTGAAATAAAAGACTAAGATGAATCGTTTAAAGATTTTTTTAAATTCAATATCAGAATTATCTGAAGAAACATGGAAAGAGGTTTTTCCTTTGTTTACAAAAGTTGAATTATCTCCAGGAGATTTCTTTGTGAAGGAAAATGTGCATGCAAAAAAAATTGCTTTTTTAGAAGAAGGAATTCTTAGAGCTTTTTTTACAAATAAAGAAGCAAAAGAGTACAACAAACAATTTTTTGTAGACGCTAGTTTAATTGGCGCATACTCATCTTTACTATCAAATGAAAGAAACAAAATACCTCAACAAGCACTCTCTAAATGTACACTTTGGGAGGCAAAATACTCTGATATAAAAAAATTATTTGAAAAATTTCACGATTTTGAAAAGCTTGGAAGAAAAATAGCTGAATATTATTTTCTAGAAAAAGAAAGGAAAGAACTAGAAATGGCCTTACTAAATGCTACAGAAAGATATGTACTCTTCAAAAAAAGCTTTCCTAACTTAGAGCAAAAGATTCCTCAATATCATATTGCATCTTATTTAGGAATTACAGCCACACAATTAAGTAGACTAAGAAATAAATTACTCAAAGAATAGCCAAAATTATTTCTTTACCTATGTAAACCAGTTTGTTAATCTTTAGATAGAATTTTGTCATTCATTATAAATACTATAATTATGACAGTTAAAAAAAAATCAAAAAATAAGAGAAAACTTTGGGTATTCCTAGCACTCTTAACTTTATTCACCATATCTTTTAAATCTTGTGGTATTAAACCTAATTCATGGCAGCCTCCTGCAAAACCTAAGTTTACAGACAATCTAAAATTAAACAAAGAGTTATTATCTTCTCAAAAAATAGACTTAAAAGGATGGTATGGCCCTGAAGATATATTATTTGATAATGAAGGAAATATGTATTGTGGAGTTCATGTTGCAGAGAATGATTTTAGTGATGGTAAAATATTAAAAATTGTATCTAACGGAGAAGTAGAAATTTACTACGATGCAAATTCGTGGGTTGCAGGATTGCATTTTGATGCAAACAACAACTTAATCGCCTTAAGTCATAAAGAAGGCCTTATCAGTATATCTCCTCAAAAACAAGTTACAGTTTTAGCAAAAAAAGATGAAAAGGGAAGAGAGTTCTTAATTCCAAATGGATTAGATATTGCCTCAAACGGAAATATATATTTTTCCAATACTTCCCATAAATCAGCCTACAATGTAAAATTTGGTAGAAAATTAATTATGGAATTAAAAGAAGATGGGGGTTTATATAAATACGACCCAAAAACAAATAAAGTTTCAACTTTAATAGATGGCACTTATTTTGGCAACGGCGTTGTTTTATCTAAAAATGAAGACTTCTTACTACTCACAGAAACGTCAAAATATAGAGTGTTAAAATACTGGTTAAAAGGAGATAAAAAAGGAACTAAAGAAATTTTTATGGATAATTTACCTGGTTTTCCAAATGGAATATCCATAAGAGAAAACGGCAGTTTTTGGCTTGGATTTTCTACTGTAAGAAATGATATGTTAGACAAAATTCACTCTAAAAAATTCATGAAAAAAGTAACCTTTGGTCTTCCAGAGTTTTTACAACCAAAACAAGAAGCTTTTGGTATGATTTTAAACGTATCCGAAAAGGGAAAAATTATTTCAGCTTTGTTTGATGATTCTGGCAAAATTATCCCAGAAGCTGGAGCTGTGAAACAAAATAAAAACACCTTGTATATTGGAGGAGATAATTTACCATATATCGCATATTATTCAATTTCAAAAGATTAGAAACGTTTTTTAAATAAGCCTAATTTTTATGTAACAATTCATAAAAATAAACGTCTAAACATTGCAATAATATTTTATCAAAAAAAGCTATGAAAGAGAGAAAAATTATTTATTTGTTAATGCTTACAATAATTTCAAGTATATTTTTTGTTGCTTGTCATTCAAAAGAAGACGCCTTAAATCAAAAAAAATCAATTCCTTTATTTAATCAATCCGTTATAGAAACCATTCAGGGCTCAAATGGAACAACCTGGAGAATCTCAGAAGTAATTTCTTCTTACGATAATGATGATGGTTTTCTCTTAAGTACTGAATGTTTAAGTGACGACAAATACACTTTTAAGCCAGGAATTGAAGATATAGAAGTTACCCTTGGAAATAAAATGTGTTATGGTGAAATAAGCGATAGTGAGAGCTTTGAAGCTAAAGTAATTTTTACCGAAAATGAACAAACAGTACAATTACTCTTTAAAGATTGTATGATTCAAAAAGATGGTCAATATGATTATAAAACCTGTTTTATTAGCGAGTATTATTTAGCGGAATTAACAGAAGATAGAATGGTTTTTTATTCTGATAACACTGAATTTATTGGAGATTATACCGAAGCTCTCGTATTTGAGAAAATATAACCTACATAGTTGGTTGTTAAAAACTAAACTTCAAAAAAAATCGCTGAGACTATACTTAGCGATTTTTTTTACTGTTATTTTAATTTAGTTATTTCCACTTTATACCGCAACCAATACTTGGCTTTTGGTTTTCTAAAACAGATTTATGCTGTAATAAATTATCCATAGCTTTTCTCATATCTTTGCCTGTAACAGACTTTCCATTTTCTGGTCTAGAATCATCTATTTGACCATGATAAACTGATTTCAGATCACCATCAAAAAGATAAAAATCTGGTGTACAGGCTGCATCATAAGCTTTGGCAACATTTTGTGTTTCGTCATATAAATACGGAAATGGATATGCCAAATCATGCGCTAATTTCTTCATTAAATGAGGTGCATCTTGTGGATAATTTACAACATCATTACTGCTAATTGCGATAAATTGTATTCCTTTATTTTGATATTCATTTGCCATTTTTATAAGTTCTTCATTTACATGAATTACAAAAGGACAATGATTACAAATAAACATGATTAAGGTTCCTTTATCCCCTTTTAAATCATTTAAAGCATAATATTTGTTATCGACTGTATTCATTAAATTAAAGTCAGGCGCTATTTTACCCACTTTAAACTCATTAGATTCTGTTTTTGCCATAATTTATTTTTAAGTATTTGCTAAAGCCTCTGCACAAATGTAACCACCTGTCCAAGCATTTTGAAAATTAAAACCACCAGTTACTGCATCAATATTTAATATTTCACCAACAAGAAATAGATTTTTATGTTTCCTACTTTCGAAACGTTTGAAATTAATTTCTTTTAAATCGACTCCTCCAGCGGTAACAAATTCATCTTTAAAAGTAGTTCTTCCGTTGGCATTAAAAACTCCTTTAGTTAATTGATTTGCCAAGTCTTCTAACTGAAGAGTTTTTAAATCTGCCCAGTTTTGATTTCCTTTTATACCCGCCGCTGTAACAAAACGTTCCCACAACCTTTTAGAAACCTCGGCAAATGGAGATTTTAAAATTGCTGTTTTACGAGGTTCTTTCTTTTTTAAGTTTAGGAGTACATTTAATACTTTATCAGTTGGTCTAGACAACCAGTTTACCTCTACATTATATTGGTAATTTTTGTCTGCTAAAATTCTTGCCCCAAAGGCAGAAAGCTTTAAAACTGCCGGCCCACTCATACCCCAATGCGTAATTAAAAGAGGCCCTGATGCTTCTAGCTTCGTACCAGAAATAGTTACAGTTGCATTTGGCACAGAGGTCCCTAATAAATCAACAAGCCTTTTATCATTAATATTAAAAGTAAATAATGAAGGCACAGGAACTACGATAGCATGATCTAAGGTTTCACACAAATCCCATACTTTCTTCGAACTACCCGCAGCAATTACTAATTTATCTGCTTCAAAAACTTGTTTTTTTGTGTTAACAACCCACTTATCTTTTTGCTGAGAAACCGAATTTACACCGCAGTTTTTCAACACCTTAATCCCTAGATCATCAACAGCATTCTGAAAACAATCTATAATTGCCTGACTTGTATTTGCCTCGGGAAACACTCGGTTATCACCTTCAATTTTTAAAGGGATACCTCTATTTTCAAACCACTCAAAAGTATCTCCTGTCATAAATTTATGAAAAGGTCCTAACAATTCTTTTTCTCCCCTTGGATAAAATTTAACTAACTCTTTTGGCTCAAAACACGCATGTGTAACATTACATCTACCTCCGCCAGAAATTTTTACTTTCTGTAAAACATCTTTCCCTTTTTCGAGAATAGTAATATCTAATTCAGGATTATTTTCTTTTGCATTTATCGCTGTAAAATACCCTGCTGCACCACCTCCAATAATTATTACTTTGTTCATTTTTTATTTTTCTGTCTTCTCAAAAACCTACTTTTTTTTCAGAAATATTCGAGTAAACATTTAGCCATTAATTGTAAAATCTATAAAGATGCGAATTAAAACTTTTATGATAAAATCATTTCTGAATACGCAAGGATTGTTTCAAAGCCTTTATTTTTAAAATACTCCGGTGTTTCTGAGTTTCCTGTTACCAAAACAAAATCTCCTCCCCAAGCTCCTAAACTTTTTATTTCACCGAAATAATCTGGAAATAACTTTTCTTTTACTGGTTTCAGCTTTACAATTGAACTTATGATTCTCTCGTGTTCAACAATTAAACTTTCGAAATATTCTAATGTATTCGCGTTTAAAAACGCATTAGAGATCGCTGAAATTCTTTTTATTTCTTGATCGAAATTAATATTACTTTCTCTAAACTTCGCTATTCCTTCTTTTGAATTTTGTTTCTTATTTAAGTGTACAAAAAACAATTTTTCCTTAAAAACAGGATTAAATTCTACCTGATTCACAACAGGTTTTTTATTCTCTATTTGATAAAAAATTGAGGTATTATTTTGAGCACAAGCTATATCATAACCACTTCCTTTAAAGGAATTCCATAACAATTTAAAAGCATCTACTTTTGCCCAAGAAGCAATAGAATTTATTAAAGTTGATGAGGTTCCTAAACCCCAATTTCTTGGGAAGGTAAGATTTGTTTTCACAAGAAATCCATTTTCAGAATTTAAAAATTCAGGGTTTAAATCTTTTGCTTCTCTTAAAACACTTAACAAGGTTTCGGCTATAACATCTGCATTACCTTCTTTTTCAGAATTAAACCTACAATTTACTAAACGCAGTTTTTTCAGGTCAAAAGCAGCTTCGAACCAACACTCACCTTTATGCGTAAAACTTCCCCAAATAATTTGTGATTCTTTAATCTTTTCAACAATTAAATCTTGACCAAACTTTGTAGGAATAGCTAATGATTTAGCTCCGTCTAAAACAAGATATTCTCCTGTTAATAAAAGTTTTCCATTAGAATAATAATTCATCATATTAAACCAAATTGTTTAAAATGATGCGTAAAATGTTTTACGTGAAATTTCTGCCAATATTTAAAATCTAACTCCCCAAAAAACGGATGATTTTCAGCTTTTACAGTTTCAAAGTGAGTTTTAAAGTTATCTATTTGAGCGCACAAATCATTGATAGCCTCCTCAATAGAATTAAACTCTAATTCATTTGGCTCTTCAGATAACATTGATGCTTTAAAACCAATCTGTAGCTCTCCATCTGTATCTAAAAACGGTTTTCTTTTTGATGATTTCTCGATAGAAACATGGCAATCAGCATCAACCATACCATTAGAAATCTGAAGCACAAAACTTAAATGCTCTATCATTTGTTGCCCATTCATTTTTCCAAAAAGAGGACTAATATCTTTTTTTATTTGTAATAATTTAGAGGATACTAAATTCTTATCTAAAAAATCAATCCAATTCGTTTTAGGTTTTCTTAAAGAATCTATTTTATTTACCACAGCAGAATGTGTAACTGTTCTTTTATCAAAATAAGCGGTAATTATTGCTTTTTCCTCGTCACTTGCCTTAAATTGATTTAAGATATTCTGCAGATGCATTTTCATGTGTCCATGCTGAATTCCTTTTGTTGTTAAGGCTCGTAAAGCCGCAAAATTTTGCGCTAATCCCACTGCTGCCATTACTTGCATTAAAGTTTGGGCAGATGGCTTTTGTAACATTTCTAAAGACAATTTTGCCATCGGATGTAGACTAGTTAAACCACCTACTGTTCCCAATGCTAAAGGAATTTCAATCCAAAATTTAAAAATTCCATTCGAAATATCACAATAAGACAAACTAGAATATTGACCATTTCTTGAAGCATACGCGTGCGCACCAGCTTCTATAGCCCTAAAATCATTACCTGTTGCCAAAACAACAGAGTCAATTCCATTCATAATTCCTTTATTATGAGTTACAGCTCGGTAAGGCTCCACCTCTGCAATTTTTACTGCTTGGTGAAATTTCTCTGCAAACTTCTGCGGGTTCTCTCCTCCTAATTCCGCAATCTTACAGCTCACTTCTGCCCTCACCAAACATTCCGGAACGTAATTAGAAAGAATACTCATTACAATTTCTATATCTTCTCTTTCAAATTTTTTACCAATCGCTTCTAAACAAGAATTTATAAAATTTGCTCCCATTGAATCTTTCGTTTCAAAAGTGACATGCAATTGGTAATAATTTTCTAATTTATCTGTCTTATCTACTAATTTTATATCTAAAATTCCGCCGCCACGTTTATTCATATTCTTTGTAATGGAGGCCGTGGCTGCGAATAATTCAGGTTTGCTTTTATTAAAGTACTTCTCTATTTCAGTTTTGTCACCTGCAAACATAAAATGGACTTGCCCTATTTTTGTTGTGCTAATTACTTTAGTTTTAAAACCTCCTCTTGTACTCCAATATTTTGCCACCAAAGAAGCTGCTGCCACCACAGAGCTTTCTTCTACAACCATAGGAACGACGTACGCTCTATCATTTATAACAAAGTTTGGAGCAACGCCAAAAGGCATATAAAAATTAGAAATTGTGTTTTCTATAAAATCATCATGAAGTTGTTGTAAATCGATATTGCTATTCCAATATTGCTTTATAACAGTCTCATTTTCTATATGATTATGGAAATAATTTTCTGTTAACCATGTAATTTTTTCATCTTTTGTTAACTTAGAAAAACCGGAAATAAGTTTACTCATTTAATGGGGTATATTACTATCAAGAACAAAGATAAGTGAAACGGGTAAAACATTAGTAAATATTCAAGTTTTCTCCTTTTTTAACGCTTTTTTTGCTGATTTTTCCGTAAACTTGGCAAAGTTTTATCAAAAAAAAGTCTGAATGAAGCACATACCTATTTTCGTCGCAATAATACTTTTTATTAATTGCAAAATAATTGCACAAACAAACTCACAATACACCTCACAGACCAAAGAAATTACCATAGAAGAAATCTGGAACGGAACATTTTATGCAGAAAGAATGAATTCTTTAAATTCTATGAATGGGGACTTTTATGCAGTCTTAGATTATGATAGAAAAACGAGAACTGTATCCTTAGATAAATACAGCTACAAAACACTAGAAAAAGTAGAAACTATTGTAAATAGTGGAGATTTAGAGGGTTTAAACAGTTTCTCTTCGTATAGTTTTAATAATGATGAAACAAAACTAATTTTAGGAACTAACTTTGAAGGAATATATCGTTATTCTGAGAAGGGGACTTATTATGCTTATGATATTGCTTCACAAAAAGTAACTTTAATTGATGAAAAAATTCAGGAACCTGTTTTTTCTCCGGACAATAGAAATGTAGCGTATGCAAAAGACAATAACATTTTCATAAAAAATCTATCATCAAACAAAATTACGCAGGTTACAAATGATGGAAAAAAGAATCATGTTATTAACGGTATTACAGATTGGGTTTACGAGGAAGAATTTGCCTTTGTAAGAGCCTTTGAATGGAACAGCACTGGAGATTACTTAGCCTTCTTACGTTTTGATGAAACTGAGGTTCCAACGTTTTCAATGGATATAGTTGGAAAAGATTTGTATCCTGAACAACAAGTCTTTAAATACCCAAAAGCAGGAGAAAAAAATGCAGACGTAACTTTACATATGTATACTCTTTCTTCAAAAAATACAAAGAAAATTTCTTTGGGAGAGTATGAATACATCCCGAGAATTAAATGGTCTAACGATGCTGATATTTTAGTTGCAACGACTTTGAATCGTCATCAAAATAGTTTAAAATTACATAAAGTAGATGCTTTAAAGAGCAGTGCTACTTTATTATTGAATGAAACAGACAAGGCTTATATTGACATTACAGATAATCTTACTTTTTTAGCAGACAATAGCTTTATTTGGACAAGCGAAAAAGATGGTTACAATCATATATATCATTATAACTTTAGTGGAAAACTAATCAATCAAATTACAAAAGGAAATTGGGAAGTAACTAAATACTATGGCTTTAACGAAAATAAAAAAACTATTTATTATCAATCTGTAGAAAACGGATCTATTAACAGAGGTGTTTATTCTATTAGTTTAAAAGGACGAAATAAAAAGCTATTAAGTAATAATGAAGGACAAAATACTGCTGCTTTTAGTAAAAACTTGAACTACTTTATTAATACATATTCATCAGCTGAAATGCCTCCAATTTATTCTCTTTTTTCTGGTAAAGGAAAATTATTAAAAGTGATAAAAGACAATGCTCGTTTAAAAGAAGAAATATCTGAATACAAAATGAGTCCCAAAGAATTTTCAACAATTAACATTAATGGAAATGACTTAAACATGTGGATGCTAAAACCTTTAGATTTTGATGAAAACAAGAAGTATCCATTATTAATGTTTCAATATTCTGGGCCAGGTTCTCAACAAGTATCAAACACATGGAATGGGGCTAATGATTACTGGCATAATATGTTAGCTCAAAAAGGAATTATTGTGGTTTGTGTAGATGGACGTGGAACTGGTTTTAAAGGGGCAAAATTTAAAAAAATTACTCAAAAAGAATTGGGTAAATTTGAAGTTGAAGATCAAATATCAGCAGCAAAAAAGTTAGCGGAACTGTCTTATATTGATAATAAAAATATAGGAATTTGGGGTTGGTCTTATGGTGGCTTTATGAGTACAAACTGCATATTAAAAGGAAATGATATTTTTACCACAGCCATTGCAGTTGCACCAGTTACTTCTTGGCGTTTTTACGACTCTGTGTATACAGAACGATATATGCAAACTCCGCAAGAAAATGCGAGCGGTTATGATGAAAACTCTCCAATAAATCATGCCGATAAACTAAAAGGAAAATACTTATTAGTGCATGGAACTGGGGACGACAATGTGCATGTACAAAATAGTTTTAGAATGATAAATTCTTTAATTGAAGCAAACAAGCAATTTGATATGTTTATTGTTCCAGATAGAACTCATGGAATTTACAGGGGTAGAAATACACGATTAAATCTGTTTACAAAAATGACAAATTTCATCGAAGAAAATTTAAATAACGAATTAAATAAATAGATAATTTATGAGTAATACAGCTAAATTACCACATCAGAAAGAACTTTTTGGACACCCTGTTGGACTATATGTTTTATTTTTTGTAGAGATGTGGGAACGATTTTCATACTACGGTATGAGAGCAATACTTACATTATTTTTGGCTGCACCTGTTATTATGGGTGACCCACAATCTGGCTATGGTTGGTCAAATGCTGAAACCTTATCTTTTTACGGAACCTATACTATGTTTGTTTATTTAACATCTATTCCGGGAGGATGGATTGCAGATAAATTTATTGGTCAGAAAAAAGCTGTAATGATTGGTGGACTTTTACTTTGTCTTGGACATGGAATCCTTGCAATAGATGCACAATGGGCCTTTTTTACTGGTCTAATTTTAATTGTTTTAGGAGTAGGGATGTTAAAACCAAATATATCTACAATGGTTGGAGGTTTATACAAAGAGGGTGATGACAGAAGAGATATCGGTTTTTACGTATTCTATATTGGTATTAATTTAGGGGCTTTTTTAGGGGCTTTAATAGTTGGAATTGTTGCTGCTAAATGGGGTTGGCATTATGGCTTTGGATTAGCTGGTATTGGAATGGCTTTAGGTCAGGTTATGTACTTTTATGGTTTAAAATACTTAACAGGTGTTGGAGAGTTTCTTGGTGCTAAAGATTCTTTAAACAAAGATGCAATGAAAAAACCATTGAATAAAAAGGAAAAAGATAGAATGCTTGTTATGTTTTTATCTTTTTTAATAATTATCGTTTTTTGGGGTGCATTTGAACAAGCTGGAGGATTAATGAGTTTATACACTGAGCAAAAAACTGATAGAATATTGTCTTTCTCAATTCCATTAATAGGAAATGAGGTTCCTGCGGCAGTTTTTCAGTCAATTAATGCTTTTTTCATTATAATTCTCGGAACTGTCATTGGAAATTTTTGGTATAAATGGGCCAAAAAAGGGAAGGAATCTTCATCTTTATTTAAAATGGCTATTGGAGTAATTATCATGGCTTTTGGTTTTTTCTTTATGAGTAAAGCTAGCACCGAAGTAGTTATGGATGATGATAAAATTATTGAAAAATCAGCTATGATTTGGCTAGTATTGGCATATTTATTTCATACCATAGGTGAATTATGTGCTTCACCAGTCGCCTTATCATTTATAACGAAGTTAGCGCCAATAAAATATGCTTCTTTTATGATGGGAGCTTACTTTGCGGCAACAGGGCTAGGAAATAAAGTCGCGGGACTAGTCGGTGAATTATCTAAAGATGCTGGAGAATTTGAAGTGTTTACGGGAATTGCTGTTTTTTGTACAATTTTTGGTCTATTAATCATAGCCATATTAAAACCTCTCAAAAGACTTACTCACGGTGCTGAAGAATTAGAATTGAACAAGTAATAATTAGTTTAGATTTCATATTTAATTATAATAAAAATTATGACAACAGATATCGAAAATATGTTTAAAGACAAAGTTCTTGGCCATCCTGCCGGACTTTTTGTTTTATTTTTTACAGAAATGTGGGAGCGTTTTTCTTATTATGGAATGCGTGCAATATTAGTAATATTTTTAACAGGAGCCATCTCAGGAAATAACCCAGGATGGGGATGGGATACATCCACTGCCCTGTCTTTGCTGGGAACCTACGCCTTGTTTGTGTATTTAACCCCTATTGTTGGCGGGTGGCTCGCAGATAATAAAATAGGCTACAGAATGGCTGTTGTTGTTGGTGCGCTGTTAATGACACTTGGCCATGCTTCAATGGCGATTGAAACACCTACATTTTTGTACATAGGAATTGCTTTATTGATTGTTGGTAATGGTTTTTTTAAACCAAATATGACCTCTATTATTTCAAAAATGTATGCTGGTAAAGATGACAAAAAAGATGGTGCATATAACATTTTTTACATGGGTGTAAATGCAGGAGCTTTCATTGGAATCATGCTATGTGGTTGGGTGGGAGAAAAAATTGGATGGAGTTTTGGTTTTGGTTTAGCAGGAATCTTTATGTTGTTAGGAATGTTACAATTTTATTATGCTCAATCTATTTTTGGCAGCCTAGGTGATAAACCAAAAAAAATAGAGACCAATACTGCCAAAATTACTAGTAAGAATAAAACTGGAGAGAAATTGAATCCATTTTCAATGCTTGATTATTCATTAATTATTGTTTTTATTGTTTCAGCATTAATATTTATTATCAATGACCCCTTGAGTAAAATAGGTAATATTCAGTTATTAAATTTCTCAATAGCAGGAATGTCTGATTCCTTATTTTTTGCACTAATTGCTGCTATCACTTTTATCATATTATTAATAGTAAGAATTCCTAGATACACAAAAATAGAACGCGATAGAATAATTGCCTTTACAATTTTCTGTTTATTTACGATTTTCTTCTGGGCTGCTTTTGAGCAAGCCGCAGGTTCTTTACCTATTTATACGAGAGATTTTACAGATAGAATTTTAGAGGGAACTGCCGGAAATATATTTAAGATTATTGATTTGTTAGTAACTGTTATTCCAATGTTAGTGATAACATACGTACTTATAAAGTTATTTAATAAAACCTTCAGTAAAATTAGTTTGTCAAACATTATTTTAGGAATTAGTTTTTTAATTGTTTGGGCGATCATCATTTATAAATTATACATTGAATTTCAAGCTACAGAAACAGAGGTACCTATTACTTGGTTTGCCATTTTAAATTCTTTATTCATTATTATTTTCGCACCACTATTTACAAAATTATGGGATAGTAAATACAATCCTCCAGCATCAGTAAAATATGGTTTAGGTTTAATTATTATGGCTATTGGTTTTGGATTGTTAGCATTTGCTACAAAAGACATTCCATTAGGATCAAAAACTGCTAAATTAAGTATGATATGGTTAGTGTTAGCCTATTTATTTCATACGTTAGGTGAATTGTGTTTATCTCCTATGGGGCTGTCGTACTTGAGTAAATTAGTTCCTGCTAGAATGGTTGCATTTATGTTTGGAGTATATTATTTGGCAATCGCTATAGGAAATAAATTAGCTCATTATATTGGAGGTGATATTGAAAAAATATCTCAAGAAAGCGGCTTGTCTTATTTCTTCTTAATTTTCACAATAGTTCCAGTAGCCCTGGGTCTAGTTTCCTTTGCTCTGCATCCGTTATTAAAAAGATTAATGCACGGAGTCCGATAATCGAAATTAATAAAAAACATAAGGGAGGCATCATTTTTGGTGCTTTCTTTATTTATGTAAGTTTGCTTTCTGATCTTATCCGATAACAAATAAAATACTTTATAAAATTGGCATATAATTTGTCTCTAAACAATCATGAAAAAAACAATACTAGTTTTAACAATTTTAGCTTTTAACCTACAAACAAAAGCTCAAAAAATAAATTGGATTTCCTTAAATGAAGCTTTAAAACTTCAGAAGACCAAACCAAGAAAAATAATGATGGACGTTTATACCAATTGGTGTGGACCTTGTAAAATGCTTGATAGAAACACATTTCAAAATAAAGATGTTGCAGACTACGTAAACAAAAACTATTACGCTGTTAAATTTAATGGAGAAGGTAATGAAACTGTGAACTATAAAGGAGTTTCTTATGGAAATCCTAATTATGACAAGACGAAGAAAAACAGGAGAAATAGCTCTCATAAATTTGCGAATTCTATAGGAATTAATGCATACCCAACTATTGTGTTTATGAACGAAAATGGAGATCTTATAATGCCTTTAAGAGGTTATTACAATCCAAACCAATTAGAATTGTATTTAAAATTATTTAAAGACGAAGATTACAAGAGCATAACAAACAAAGAACAATTTGAAGCTTACAACAAAAAATTTAAACCAGAATTTAAAATAACTAAAGATTAATTTTTTAAAACATAAGCTCCTTTTACCCCAGTATAATGAAAAGGAACGTTATTTCTTAAACATATATTTTCCCATCGGATTGCATCACTTTTGTAATTGGACCCGTCAGCAATAATTTGCGATGGTTCTATCTTTTTAATCAATCTTGACATATTAATTTTAGGCGAATATTGTAAAACAACAATTGGTGCATTCAGTCCTGAAATCTGATAAATACCCAAACTGTCTATCAATAAGATATCTTTATTAGAAAAACTGAAAATATTTTTAAAGTTCGTTTCTTTTATTTCAGTTATACTCTCTGCCATACTGTATGATTTAATACTATTTTCCTTAAAGAACCTTAAACTATCTATGTTGTGCTGCACAAGGACTCGCTTACCTATTCTTTTTCCAATCATAGAAAATCTACTTTTATGAAAAACGATTATTTCTTCTTTTGATTTGTGTTTATATGATTCAATAAGAAAAACACTTTGCAATAAAGCGACAGAAATGAAAAAGTAAATAAGTTTTATTGTTGTTTTATTTAATAAAAAACATATACCTGAAAAGATAACAACATACCAACACAGCATCAACTGAAATGAAAGAGAAATTTCTTTAAACAAGAATTCTTCTTGATGAGAAACCCAACTTATAAATGCATTCATAGAAGAAATAATCATTCCATAAAAATCTACTACAAACTGGGGTAATATATTTAAAAGAGACAAAATTATCACCAAAACCCCTCCTATTAAAACTGCACCTAAAAAAGGAATAATAACCAAATTCGATGCTAAAAACAAGCCCGGAAACTGTTGAAAATAATGAATACTCAAAGGTAAAATACCGATCTGAGCAGCAATAGAAACTGTAACCAATTGCCAAAAAAAATCGAAAATTTTGAACCTTGGCTTCCAAATGTTATACATTTTTGGTTGTGTCCAAAGTATACCAAAAACAGCTGCATAACTTAACTGAAAACCAACGTCAAATAAAAACATTGGTTTGATCAACAATAAGAAAAACATCGAAGAAATAAATGAAAACTCAACTACGTTTTTTCTTTTAAACGACATTCCTATCGCTAAAAAGGTAAACATAGTAACTGCTCTAACTACCGATGCCGAAAGACCTGCGATAAAGGCGAACATCCAAAGCAAAAAAACAATGATAATCGTTTTTAAAAATTTACCATATTTCAATCTTTCTACAGGTTTAAAAATAAAAGCTAAAATCAATAAAATAACACCTACATGTAAACCAGAAACGGCTAAAATATGAACCGCACCTGCTCTTTGATAATCTTTTATTAACTCTTTCGAAATATCTTGTCGTTGTCCTAACAATAAAGCGGAAATAACAGATAACTCATTTTTCTTAAAATTATAATCATTTAATGATTCTTGAATCTGATTTCTAAACTTTGCTGACAAACCCAACAAAGTAGATTTTTTAGAATTTAGCTTCAAAAACTGACCCTTCTCTGAAAATAATTCATGATGAATGCCTTGTTTGGCTAAGTATGATTTGTAATTAAATTGATTTGGGTTTAAAGGTGGAATCAATTCTTTTAAAACAGGTTTTAAAAGCAACTGATTATCAACTTTTAAAGGAATAGAAGTGCTATCTTTTTTAATATTAAGCAGTATAGTTCCTGTTGCTTTTTTATCATCAACCTTAAGAACTTTTGCTTCATATTTGTGATAATAATTTCCTGATTTTAAAACGGAATAAATTTGTAAGATTAAAGTTGAATTTTCTTCTAGATGATGTTCATAAAACGAATCATAATTCCGGTGATCATTAATGTATACAGAAGAGACACCAATAAAAAAGAATAATAAAAAAGTAAGGAGTGTTCTTAAAACTCTGTTCTTGATTACATAAACAAGAATCGTAAGAAAGCCTAATAAAAACAGAGTCTCTTTCGAGTTAAGATTCCAAAGTTTAGTAAAAAACTGAAAACATATTCCAAGAATACCAAGCACAACAAAATGCAAGGGTAAATAATTTAGTAACCTTTTCATAGCAAGTTAAAGTTAGTGAAAATAACTTTAACGACTGATTACAGAATCTTAGTTGCTTTTACAAATGCTTTTTTCCAGTATTTTTCTGACAATAAAGAAACAATAACTCCTTTCGAAGATGTTGCATGAACAAAACTAATTTCTCCTTTTTTATGAGAAACAACTAACCCAACATGGTTAATGCTTTTTCTTCGGTTAGAAGTTCTAAAAAATAGTAAATCCCCTTTTTTAACTTTACTTAAAGCGATTTTTCGACCCTTTTTAGCCATATCTCTTGATACTCTCGGTAAATGTATATTTTCATCTCCAAAAGCAACATAAACAACTCCAGAACAATCAATTCCACTTCTTGTTGTGCCCCCAAATCGGTAACGAGTACCTTTAAATTTTAAGGCATTTGCAACTATTCTATCAACCTTAGTAATAGGTTTTTTATTGTTTTTAACAACTCTTTTAGAGGATGAGCAAGAACTCATTACCACAGAAAAAACAACAACTAAAACTAATATTTTCTTCAACTTATCTTTTATTTTATTTTACTAACAATTTGTTTAGCAACTTTTTCAGAAGCGCCTTTACCTCCTAGTAATTTTTCTAATTCAAAATACTCTAAAAACAACTTTTCACGATGACTCTCTTCTAAAATCTTCGTTAACTCTGTTTTTAAATTTTTACTATTAAAATCATTTTGAATTAATTCCTTTACTACTTCTTTATCCATAATTAAATTCACCAAAGAAATAAATTTTAAAGTAATGATTCTCTTCGCAATCTGGTAAGAAATATTGCCACCTTTATAACATACAACTTGTGGCACTTTAAACAAAGCTGTCTCTAAAGTTGCTGTTCCGGAAGCAACTAAAGCAACATAAGAAATACTTAGTAAATCGTAAGTTTTATTGTTGATGAAACTGACCTTTCTTTTTGCTATAATTTTCTGATAAAAGCTTAAATCTTGACTTGGTGCGCCTGCGATTACAAATTGATACTCAGAAAAATCATCAATTAAAGACAACATTACGGAAAGCATTTTTGTAATTTCTTGCTTTCTACTGCCGGGCAATAGAGCGATAATGGGTTTGTTAGTTAAATTATGCTCTTTCTTAAAAGCTAATTCATCTACTTGTTTTCTATCAGCAATTCCGTCAATTAATGGATGACCAACAAACTGAACTTTGTAATCGTATTTTTCATAAAATGCTTTTTCAAAAGGAAGAATTACAAACATTTGATCTACATCTCTTTTGATAGCTTCTAATCTGCCAGCTCTACTTGCCCAAACTTGCGGAGAAATATAATAATTGGTTCTAAAGCCTTTTTCTTTTGCCCATTTTGCAACACGTAAATTAAAACCTGAATTATCAATGAAAACAATAACATCAGGATTAAATTTAGCAATATCTTTTTTACAAAATTTGATAAAACCTAATACTTTAGATAAATTCATTAACACTTCAAAAAAGCCCATAAAAGCTCTTTCTTTATAATGACTTACTAGATGACCACCAGCGGCTTGCATTAAATCTCCACCCCAAAAACGAATATCTGCATTTGCATCTTCTTGATACAATGCCTTCATCAAATTTGAACCATGTAAATCCCCGGATGCTTCACCAGCAATGATATAATATTTCATACCTTCTAAATTAGAAAAACTTTAAAACTAAAGTTGTAAATGCAATTAAAATGGTTGCTAGTAAAACTCCTTTCGCCTTGTAGTCTTGCCTTTTTTTAATAAAAACAAAAAAAACAAACAAATTAGGAATGGCTGCTAAAGACAATACTTTACCATACAATCTTCCTTCTTTAATTAAATCTATAGTTTCGTAAAATTCATATCTCGAAAAATATTCTAAATACAAGAACACGCCGCCAAAAGTGGCAAACAAAGAAATTAAAATTCCTATTAAGACATCCTTTTTTATAGTTCCCATGAATTTAATTTTTGAATCATATGATGCGCTGTCATATCAAATTGAACAGGAACCAAAGAAATATAGCCAGTTTCTAGAGCATATATATCTGTATCCTGACCTTTGTCTTTATTGACAAACTCACCGGAAAGCCAATAATATTCTTTACCCATTGGATTTTTACGTTTATCAAAATTTTCTTTCCAATAACCATTTGCTTGTCTGCAAATTTTTATCCCTTTAATCTCTTCTTTCTTTAATTTAGGAATATTTACATTCAATACAATACCTTCTGGAATGCCATTAAGCAAAGCATTTAAAGTAATCATTTTAATGTATTCTTCTGATTGCTTAAAATCTGCATGCCATTTAAAATCTAACAAAGAAAAACCAATTGCTGGCACACCTTCGATCCCTGCCTCTATTGCCGCACTCATTGTACCCGAGTAAATTACACTTATTGAAGCATTAGATCCATGATTAATACCTGAAACACACAAATCTGGTTTTCTATTTAAAATTTCATTCACAGCCATTTTAACACAATCTGCAGGTGTACCAGAACAAGTATACTCTAACTGTGGTCCTTCATCAATTGTTATTGGGTTGCAGGTCAAAACATTATCAACTGTAATTGCATGTCCCATTCCACTTTGTGGACTATCTGGTGCAACTACAACTACTTCCCCTATTTTATTCATTATTCCAATTAATGCTCGTAAACCTGGAGCAGTAATTCCATCATCATTAGTTATTAAAATTAATGGTTTGTCTTGCATGTTTGAATTTTTTAATACAAATGTAATTGATTTTATATTATTTTCTTTTTAACATTTTGTAAAGAATAAAATTTTGCTATTTTACGTAATATTGTAGTAAATCAAAGTTGTTTTTTATCATTTTAAGATTTAAAAAAATAGAAATTATTTTTGCTGTTTTAAAAGAAATTTATTTATTACAAACGGGATTATTTTATTAGATTAGCAAGTAACAACTCGCAAGCACAGAAACATTATCAGGATATAAAATTTATGAAAAAGAAATTTAAAATCACTACAATTCTATTAGCATCCCTAATATTCTTAATAAGTATAAGAGCTCAAGCATCAAATACTAACTCAGATCCTGAAAAAGATAAAATTTTAATATATATTTTAAGGAATATTCTCACTAGAAGTCATTTTGTTGTAAAAGACATGAATGATGATTTTTCTGAATATGTATTCAATGAATTTATTAACGGACTAGACCCTAATAAACGATATTTTACCCAAAATGATATTAAACTTTTTTCGAAATTTAAATATGAAATTGATAATCAACTACTAGTAGAAGATGTCTCTTTTTACAATTTGGTATACGAACAATTTACGAATAAAATTAAAAATGCAAAATCTTATTATGGAGATTTATTAGCTAAACCTTTCAATTTCAAGAAGAAAGAAACTATTGATGTGGATTACGAAAAAGTCTCGTTCGCTAAAGATGAAAATGAATTAATAGAATACTGGCGAAAGCAACTAAAGTTAAGTACATTAATTAGAATACAAGATAAAGTTAAAAAACAGGAAAAAGAGTTAATAAAAGATGAAGAATACAAACTTAAGAGTTTTGAAACTATAGAAGAAGAAGCGCGCATAGAAGTTCTTAATAATATGGATGATTTATATATCAGAATTGAAGAATTAGAGCATGAAGATTGGTTTTCTACTTTTTTAAATAGCGTTGTTGGTGCGTTTGATCCACATACAACATACATGGCTCCGAGTATTAAAGAACGTTTTGATCAAAATATGTCTGGTAAACTAGAAGGAATTGGTGCTAGATTGCAGAAAAAAGGAATCTATACACACGTTGTCGAGTTGGTTTCTGGAGGTCCAGCATGGAAACAAGGAGAACTCGAAGCTGGTGATATTATTTTAGAAGTTGCGCAAGGAAATGAAAAAGCTTTAGATATTGTCGGTATGCGTCTAGATGATGCTATTAAATTTATCAAAGGTAAAAAAGGAACCGAAGTAAGACTCACCGTTAAGAAAAAATTAGATGGTTCTAACAAAACAATTTCAATTACCAGAGATGTCGTAGAACTCGAAGAAACTTTCGTAAAGTCTAGTATTGTTGAAAAAGAAAGTGAAAAATATGGCATTATTAATTTACCCAAATTTTATATAGATTTTGACGAAAAAAACTACAGAGACTCCGCAACAGACATGGAGAAAGAAATTGAAAGATTGAAAAAAGAAGGTGTTACAGGATTGATTATAGATTTAAGAAATAACGGAGGTGGTTCATTAAAAACTGCTATAGAAATTAGTGGTTTGTTTATTAATGAAGGACCTATTGTTCAAGTAAAATATAGAGGTGAAAACCCAATTATTAAAAAAGATATTGACCCAAAGATTCAATGGGAAGGTGCTGTGGTAGTTCTTGTAAATGAATTTTCTGCCTCAGCATCAGAAATTTTTGCAGCTGCAATGCAAGATTACCAGCGAGCTGTTATTATTGGAGGAAACCAAACTTATGGCAAAGGCACTGTACAAAGTTTACTACCAATTAATCAGTACACGAAATACAACAAAAATTTAGGAGCCCTAAAAATGACCATCCAAAAATTCTATAGAATTAATGGTGGTTCAACTCAAATTGAAGGTGTTTATTCAGACATCGCTTTACCAAGTAGATATAGTTATATGAAATTTGGTGAAAGAGATTTAGATGGTGCATTAATATGGGATAAAGTAAATCAAGCAGAATACACTCAAACAAATTCTTATGAAAACTTTTCTGAAGTAATCTTCAACAGCAAAAAAAGAATTGCTTCTGATTCTAAATTTATATTGATAAGTGAATATGCAAAATGGTTAAAAGATAATCAAGATAACACTTCTTTTTCTTTAAACTATAAAACGTTCGACAAAGAAAATATAGCCCAAGAAAAAGGAGCTCAAAAATTTAAATCTGTCTTCGATTATAAATCTGATTTAAATTTCACCTCTCCAAAATATGAGCTTTCTCTCGTTAAAAAAGATACCGTTTTAGCAGACAGAAGATTAGCATGGCACAAAAATTTATCTAAAGATGTGTACGTTTTTGAAGCACTAAATGTTTTAAGTGAATTAAAACTAAAACCATGAAACAAGTAGTAACTTATTAAAATGCGCACAAAATTTATAATATAGCCTTATAACATTTCATATTATCAGGATTTTAAATAAACTAAAATGAGTTTTAAAGTAACATTTACCTCAAAATGGTCTGATTTTGACCCAAACAGACACATGCGTCACACGGCATACAATGATTATGCAGCAGAAGTTAGGGTAAGATATTTTAGAGATCAAAATTTCTCCTTAGAAGAATTTACACAACACAATATTGGTCCTATTTTATTTACGGAAGAAACTTCTTTTAGAAAAGAAATACATTTAGGAGAAAACATTACTGTAGATCTTAAACTATCTGGTTTATCTAAAAATAATGAACGTTGGAAAATAATACATAACGTTTTTAATGAAGCTGGAAAATTATCAGCAATTATAAAAGTATATGGAGCTTGGATAGACCTAACTAAAAGAAAGCTGACAGTTCCGCCAGAAGCGGCCAAAAAATTGTTTGATCATGCTGAGCGAAGTGAAAATTTTGAAGAAATATCACTCACAAAAAATTAAAACAGAAAAACGTCTAAATAATTAATTTAGACGTTTTTTTTATTTTAAACCTTAATTAGCATTTTATGCGAAATAGGCATATATACCAATAACAATAGCACAAATAATTATACCGGCTAATTTCACATGCTTCCAAGGTTTTATATCTACTTGCTGAGTATATTCTTGAACAAAGTCTGTTTCTCTTGGCTTTATTCTACCTATAATTAACATAATTACGATATTTAAAACGAAAAGAATTGCCATTACGTCTAAAAAGTGAGGATACGCTTTTGCCTTTATTAAAGCTAATTCAGCAACATCCGTAATCCCTTTTGATTTTGCACTCTCTAAAGCAGTATCTACAAAATAAGGCTGCATAAAAAACTGACTAATTATGTATAATAAACATCCAGAGACAAGGCCAAATTTAGCCGCAATTGCAGGAACTCTTTTTGTTAAATATCCAACAATAATAATTGTTAAGATAGGAATACTATAAATCCCATTAATTTCTTGTAAATAAGCAAAAAGACTACCGGCATTGGCAATTAACGGCGCAATAAACATCGAGGCAATCGCTAAGACAACTCCAAACATTTTACCATATTTAACAACTGTTTTTTCGTCTGCATCTTTATTTATGTGTTCTTTATAAACGTCTATACCAAATAAGGTAACAGAACTGTTTAAAACACTATTAAAAGAACTTAAGATTGCCCCGAATAAAACAGCTGCAAAGAAACCAACCCATGCTTCTGGTAACACCTCTTTAACCAACATTGGATATGCACTATCTGCACTTTCTAAATTCCCTTTAAATAAGTGAAACGCAATAATACCTGGTAAAACTACAATTATTGGACCTAATATTTTAATGAAAGATCCTAATAGCAATCCTTTTTGTCCTTCAGCTAAATTTTTTGCACCTAAAGCTCTTTGTATAATTTGTTGATTTGTTCCCCAATAAAATAATTGGACAAGCATCATTCCCGTAAAGATGGTATAAAAAGGAACTGGATCTGTTGGCCCACCCATAGACTTAAATTTATCTGGATTTTCTGCTGTTAATATATTTAGTCCATCAATAATACTTCCATCACCACCAATCATCATTAATCCAAAAATTGGAATTAAAATACCACCGGCTAATAAACCAATAGCATTAATAGAATCTGAAACTGCTACAGCTTTTAAACCTCCAAAAACTGCATAAATAGATCCAATAATTCCAATTCCCCAAACACAGATCCAAATAGATTGTGTATGCGTTACTCCTAATAACTCTGGCACATTAAACATTCCACTTATAGCTAGCGATCCAGAATATAAAATTACAGGTAATAATACAATTACATAACCAGACAAAAATAATACTGAAGTTAATGTTTTTGTTGTCGTATCAAATCTTTTTGCTAAAAATCCAGGGACCGTGGTTAAACCTCCTTTTAAATATCTTGGTAATAAAAACATAGCAGTAACCACCATTGCAATCGCCGCAAGAGTTTCCCATACCATTACAGACAATCCGCTTTGATAAGAAGAACCATTAAGACCCACAATTTGCTCGGTAGATAAGTTCGTTAAAAGTAAAGAACCCGCGATTACTCCTGCTGTTAAGCTTCTTCCTCCCAAAAAATATCCATCAGAAGAAGACTCTTCCGTATTCCTAGTCGCAAAATAAGAGATAACGGCTACCAATATAGTAAAACCTAAAAATGTTAAAATCTGCATCATAATTTTAGTTAGTTAAATTTTTTAATATTCAAATATATGTATATTAATCTTAGGTTAATAATAAATAAACTGTTTTTAACAAACTGGTAGGTACTGGTAGGTTTTTATTGTAAAAATTGTACATTTGTGCAATATATGATTAAAGTTAAAAATACAATTGGGGTTCCAAAATACAAACAAATCATCTACAGTATTGAGGATGCTATAAAAAATGGAAACTTAGAAAAAGGAGACAAACTGCCCTCTATTAACGAGATTAGAAATCTCAATAAACTTTCGAGAGACACTGTTTTAACTGCTTTTAACGAATTGAAAAACAGAGGTATCATTACACCTGTGGTTGGCAAAGGATATTATGTATCAAGTGAAAACATAAGTATTTATCAAAAAATATTTTTACTTTTTGATGAATTAAACTCCTTTAAAGAAGATTTATACAATTCATTTTTAAAAAATTTAGGAGAACATATTCAAGTAGATATTTTCTTTCATCATTTTAATGAAAATATTCTACACAAATTAATAAACGATAATACTGGCGCATATAATTATTATGTAGTGATGCCTGCCAATCTAAAAAACACACTCAATAGCATACAAATATTACCAAAAGATAAAGTATATATACTTGATCAATTGCATGAAGATTTATCAGATTATCCTGCCGTTTATCAAAATTTTGAAAAAACACTTTTTGACAACTTGACAAAAGCATCGCATTTAATAGAGAAGTACACTAAGCTAATTTTAATTTTTTCGAAAGACAAACAACCTAAAGGAATACTAGAAGGTTTTAAAATGTTTTGTGAAAACAAATCTATACCGTTTGAGATCTTATCTGAGACAAAAGAAGAACCATTGGTGAGAGGTGAGCTTTATATAATTCCTGATGATAAAAATTTATTGAAAATTATTAAGAAACTAAGAAGTCAGAATTTCACTTTAGCGCGAGATATTGGAGTAATTTCTTATAACGATACTTTACTAAAAGAAATTGTTGAAGGCGGTATTACAACCATAACAACAGATTTTAATGAGATGGGAAAAAACCTGGCTCAGATGATACTAAATAAAAAACAAGAGAAAATAGAAAATCCAAACAAACTTATCATTAGAAATTCAATTTAACAGCTGTGTACAAAATAAACCACAACAAAGAGACAAACACTTTAGAAGTGCAAAATTCTGATAATTCTGTCCTTGGAAAAATTTACTTAAACCAAGGGGGTAGTCTGCAAGAATTAACCATTGGAGGAGAAGCAGTTATTCAAGACTTAAGTCCATTAGATTACACAAATTCCTTTGCCTCCTCAATTTTATTTCCCTTTGCAAATCGAATTAAAGACGGAGTTTATTCTTTTAACAATGAAAAATTTCAATTAGAAAAAAATCAAGCCGAAGAACAAAATGCACTTCATGGTTTTGTCCATAACAAAATATTTAAAGTAATTGTAAAAGAGACTTTAGGTAATACCGCTAAAATAACTTTAGCCTACAATGAAGTTCATAAAACAAAAGGTTTCCCATATACATACTTCATTCAAGTAACTTATATTTTTCAGGATAAAACTTTAAGTTTACAGGTAACGGTAAAAAATACAGATTCTAAAGCTTTTCCTTTCACAATAGGATGGCATCCATATTTTGTTAGTGGTAACTTATCAAAAAGTACCTTAGAATTTGATTGTGACAAAAAATTAATTCTTGGAGATAGAAATATTACCAAAGGTGTCGAAGAGGTTAAAAATAAAGTAGCATTAAATATTGAGAATAAACAATTAGATGATTGTTGGATTTTAAATTCTGATAAAGTTCTGTTTAAAACGCCAAAATATCAATTAAACTTTTCTTCTTCTGTAAAAGATAATTTTTTACAAGCTTACACCCCGCCTATGTTAAATACAATAGCTATAGAACCAACAACTGGTGTTTCAGATAGTTTTAATAATAAAATAGGCCTACAAGCTTTACAACCAAATAAAGAATATAAAATTACTTGGAAAATAAACATAAATAATATTCAACGATACTAAAATGAGTGCAACACTAATTAGGGATGTTAAAGACACATTCATCGAGAAATTTAAAACAAAACCTCTATTAATTTTTTCTCCAGGACGAATCAATATTATTGGAGAACACACAGATTATAATGATGGCTTTGTATTTCCGGCAGCTGTAAATAAAGGTATTGCAGCAGCCATTCAAAAAAGTGATTCTGATAATTCTACAGCAATTGCTCTAGATTTAAATAGTTCAATAGATTTTGAACTAGATAAATTAAAACCCTCTAAAGAAGGAAGTTGGGAAAATTATGTTTTTGGTGTTGTTGCAGAAATTCAAAATAAAAATAAAATTATAGGTAATTTTAATATCATCTTTAAAGGAAATATTCCTGGAGGAGCTGGGATGTCATCTTCTGCTGCTTTAGAAAATAGTGTTGTTTTTGGACTAAATGAAATTTTTAATTTAGGATTAACTAAACACGAAATGATTTTAATATCGCAAAAAGCAGAACATAATTATGTGGGTGTAAAGTGCGGAATTATGGATCAATATGCAAGTATGTTTGGTATTAAAGAAAATGCTTTACACCTAGATTGCAGAACGATAGCATCGAAACCTTATGAAATAGATTTTAAAGAGCATCAATTAATGCTGATCAATACAAACGTAAAACATAGTTTATCTGATAGCGCATATAACGACAGGCGTTCCGCTTGCGAAGCTGTTTCTGAATTATTAGGCATAAAAGCATTGAGAGATGCTTCTGAAGCAGATTTAGTGACGATTAAAGACAAGGTTACACCTGCAAACTATCAAAAGGCTTTATATGTTATACAAGAAAACGAAAGAACACTAAAAGCGGCAAAAGCGATTGAAGAGAATGATTTAGAACTATTAGGTTCTTTAATATATCAATCTCATGAAGGTTTATCAAATAAATATCATGTTAGCTGTGATGAATTAGATTTTTTGGTAGACCAAGCTAAGCAAAACAAACAAGTTTTAGGTGCAAGAATGATGGGCGGCGGATTTGGTGGTTGTACTATCAATTTAGTTTCAAAAAGTGAGGCAAAATCATTTGCAAAAAACGCATCTAAAGCATATCAGAATAAATTTAAAAAGGACTGTTCTGTATATTTTATTGAACTTTCTGAAGGAACACATATCGTAAAATAATCACTTACAAGACTAAAAATATGAGTAATACTAGTTTACAAGACTATTCGCATAAGCGATATAATATTCTTACGGGAGAATGGGTTTTAGTTTCTCCACATAGAGCTAAAAGGCCTTGGCAGGGGCAAAACGAAGCTGTAAATAACGAGAAGAGACCATCTTATGATGAATCCTGCTATTTGTGTCCTGGAAATACAAGAATTAATGGAGAAGTAAATCCAGAATACACAGATGTTTTTGTTTTTACAAACGATTTTGCAGCTTTGCAAAACGATTCGCCAACATTTAATGTAAACGACGGACTTTTAAAAGCACAGAGTGAAACTGGCATTTGTAAAGTAATTTGCTTTAGCCCAGATCATTCAAAAAGTTTGGCAGATATGTCAGCTTCAGAAATTCAAAAAGTAGTTTTTACTTGGCAAAAAGAGTTTAAAGAGTTATCTGAAAACCCTAAAATTAATTATGTACAAATTTTTGAAAATAAGGGTGCAGTTATGGGGTGTAGTAATCCACATCCACATGGACAAATTTGGAGCCAATCTTCTTTACCAAACGAAGTTTTAAAAAAAAACACACAACAATTAGACTACTATAATATAAACAAAAGTAGTTTGCTTGGTGATTATTTAACACAAGAATTAGATAAAAACGAGCGTATTATTTTTGAAAATGATGGTTTTGTTGTATTAGTTCCTTTCTGGGCTGTTTGGCCATTTGAGGCCATGATTGTTCCCAAAAAACAACAAGTGAATATTTTAGAGATGACTGAGGATGAAACTTTACAATACGGAGAAGCAATTGCTGTTCTTACAAAAGCTTATGATCAAATTTTTAACACTTCTTTTCCTTATTCTAGTGGTATCCATCAAGCACCAACAGATGGAAATGCAAACAAGCATTGGCATTGGCACATGAGTTTTTATCCACCATTATTAAGAAGTGCTTCTGTTAAGAAATTTATGGTAGGTTATGAAATGTTTGGAACACCTCAAAGAGATATTACTCCAGAACAAGCCGTAAAAATGATA
>ENA-UZXB01003083-UZXB01003083.1-metagenome-genome-assembly--contig:-Day-2-1m-contig-3083_pt1 | contig 69093 bp, 53 predicted proteins | sample MGYA00260339_ERZ794899 | MGnify/ENA metagenome assembly ERZ794899 | reverse complement strand
TTAGGACGATCTTCTTCATCCATTGTTTTATAGTCTGCAATAAACGTTGACAGTGTTTTAGCAACATCGTCAATCATTGACATATTAAGTTTAAGTAGTTTATCTTCGGCTGTGTCTACATTTAATGCTTGTAGCCACGCCTCATCAAGTGCGTTCTCTGAGTCAATTAGTACTACAAAGATACCTTGATCCTGTGCTGCCTTTACAATGTTTCCTGAACAGATATAAGATTTACCTGCGCCGGATTCACCAGCAAACACAGTTACCTTACCGAGCGGTACACCTTTATGGAAGTCACCACTAATAAGATAGTTTAGTGCATAGTTACCTGTGCTGATCCAGTCTTTAGGATCATTGAATCCACTACTCATGCCTGAGATGGATTTTGTTAAGTCTTTACGGAACCTAGTCGGATCGAATGATTTATTCGCCATGTATATTTTCTCCTATCTAAAAAGCGTAATGGGGGATTGCTCCCCCACTATAGTTTATTAACCTTGACGTGCTCTGATCATTGCTAGAATGTCATTTGCATTGCCGCCACCTTCTGCTGGTGCTGCCGCTGGCGCTGCCTCTGCTACTGGAGCAGGTGCTGCCTCTGGTGCTGCCGCTGGAGTTGGTGTAGGTGTAGGTGCTGCCGCTGGTGCCGCTGCCGCCGCTGGTGCTACAGACGCTTTGTTTGGATCACCTGTTGCTGCCGAAACACCTGCTGGACGGAAGTAGTTACTCCAACGTTCAGCGTCATATGCTTCGCCATCTACTGATGCTTCAAACATTTCCTGCAACACTTTTTGTGCAGTTTCGTCTGGCTTTTTAGGAAGGAAGTCTGACATATTAAACAACCCGTGAGTGTTAACAGCATTCATTTCAGCATCAGTTAACGGACGCTCTCTACGTGCCCAGTTACTTGTGCTATAGTCTGCATAACCGCCTTTTGAACTTTTATTAAGACGGAAGTCTACGCCTGCTGTGTAGTCTGTTGGCAATTCTTCCATATCTGGATCCATAAGTGCTTGCTTAATGATCTGGAAGATTTGCGGCCCAATAATAAAGCGTCGAATTGGGTTCTCAGGTGCTTCGTCATCTGTTAATGGATTATCATTTACAAATCCTTGGAATATGTATGAACGCTTTTTCCAATACTTACGACCCATGTCTTCTAGTGATGGATCTTTAAACCAACCACGTACTTCATTTAAGATGTTACATGATTCGCCATACATTTCCATACATGGAACTTGTACTTGTACAGGACGTGAATCTGTTTGTCCTTTAATACCTGCAAATGGAAGTTTGATCATCAAACGTTCTGCCCAGAAAAATGTATTATCCGGGTTGCCATCAGGAAGGAAACGGAAAGTTGCACTCTCGCCTTCTTTGATATTCCAAAATGGGTAAATTGGGTTTGGACCTTGTGGTCCTCTGTTTCCGCCTGCGTTAGACTCTTGTTGTTTGAGCTTCGCTCGGATTTCTGCTAATGATGCCATAGTGCCTTTTCTCCTATATAATGCCTATATGCTTGTAGCTACATTGCTACTGTGTGCCTTGTTATTTGCAGCACAGTTATTAGTATAACATCGCTACATCGTTTGTCAAGTCTTTTTTTAAAGAAAAAACATAAAAACTTAAAAGGGTTAGCTGATTATCTTAAACCAGCTAACTCTTTCATTCTATTATAATCGTCGCCTTCGTCGTCGACTTCCATTTGTTGTGGGTTTGATTGCATTTCAAAATTATCAAATAATGCCTGTACTTGGCCAATAAATGCCTTAGCAGGTTCTATGAACTGTTCGCCATAATCTTTTTCTACCATAGTAAGTACGGCTGTTTCACCTTTTGGAAACTGTCCGTTTTCTCTATCGTAATATGATAGTATGAACTCGCCTAATGGTGTCTTTTCGTCCTTTTCAAGTGTAATCTCATCACCGTCTGGACCATCAACTTTATCNNATTTTGGCTTTCTTTACAGCGTGTGCGTATGCATTGCCTTCGTCAGTGTCGTCTTCGTTCTTTTTACAACTGCCTGGTTCGCCGGCTGTTTTGCCTGGAACTTTTGAATAGCCTTTCCAACACTTTTTATAGATCTTGCTATTGCCGTGTCTTTCGCCTTCTTCAATTTCTTCTTCAGACATGTTTAGTGTTTCCCAACTTTGGTTGCCACACTCTTCACATACAGTGTCTGAGAATTGACCTAGTGTTGCTTCAAACGCTGCTTCTAGTTCAATTTCTTCTTTTGTTTTTTTATTCTTTTCTGCTTTGCTGTACTTGTCTTTTAGTGCGCCGAGTTCTTCTTGACTTGCACCATCACGGCCTGCTTGTGCAGCTTTAACCATATATTCTTTACCGTGTTTTTTCACACCAGTATGATACTGTAAACCTGACTCTTCAATTTCTTCTAGTTCATCTGGTCCTAGTTCTGTTGCCTTTGTTGCTTCACTTACTAGTTTATAAATGTATGGAAATACATCTGACAGTTCTTCGTTAAACTGTTTGATAGTTAATTGGTCAATCCAATTCTCTGCAACGTCTGTTGGAACTTCTTCCATAATAGGTGTTTCAAATGCAGCAAAAGTTTCTGCATAAAACTTTGGCTTTTGTAATGACTCAATTGTTTTCTTAACTGTTGTAATACGCCCTTTTACAACATCCATGTATTCAACTAAACTTTCTGCCATTACTGCACTACGGCCCATGTAGTTTTTAAACTTACGTAGTTTTGACATTTCTTCTGAAAGGCCTACAATGTGCTTACCAAACTCGTCATATGCATTTCCGCCTTCGCTAACGTGTCTTGCCATTGCTCTTGCACCGCTTAGGTGTTTGAATGGATAACGGAATCTTTCTCCGTCAGCGCTTTCAATATAAATTTTTCCTATTTTTTGTGTGCGGCCTGTTGCTGCTTCTTGATTAATACTTTCTGTATGCTTAATCATAATACGTGCTTCACCTACGTTTTGGTAGCTAATGCGGCTTGTTCCGTATAGTTTTGATTCATTCATGTTACTGTCCTCTGGGCGGTTGGCAAGATACTGATAATCTCTTTTTTCTAAATTACTTTTTGTAATGTCTCTAGTGTCAAAATTTAACATACGTTTTTTTGCAAATTGTCGTAGTTCTTTTAAAAAATCATACCACGATTTTTTATACACATCATTTTCTGCAATATCTTGGCTATACATTATAACTACGCCGTCTTCTTCTGAAAGACTTACACTAACTTTACCTAATTCTTCTTGACCTTCTTTAAATGGAAATTCAAAAAATCTTGCTTGTGTAGAATCAGTAGTTACATTGCCTTCGCTGTCACCAATTGTTACACCTGGAAATCTTCCACGTATTTTTGAAAATAATTGCTTTGCTGGTTGATCTAAATTCTTCATATTAATATTTATCAAAAACTACTACTAATAAAGATAGGCATTGGTGCTTCGTAGTCTTCTATATCCTCTGCTTGATTGAATGTACTATAAACTCTAGGATCCCAATCTTTTAACACAGTCATCATTCTTATAGCAAGTAATGTAGCACTTACTAAATCATCTGTCATGCCAGACTTTGCTTGAAAACTTGTGTTTGTTGCAACAAATCCTTTTAGTTCACTTATTAATGGTTTACTATGTAATTGCATTTTATCGTTTTCTATCATTGTTTTTAAACGACTACATGCTGTAATCTTAGTGCTATGGGTAGTGTTAAAGCCTTTTCGAAATTTGCGCACATGTCCTTTTCGCATAGGTTCGGACACAAATAGTCCTGGTATGTTCTCTTCCCCAAAATCGTTTATAACGATTAGTGCTGCTTCTCCGATTCCGTTATTTTCTACACTCCAATATATACCATTAGGATTCTTAGTTTCCTGTTCTAAGTATTTGCATATATCTGCTAATACACGAATTTGTCCTGGTATTGCTGTTGTGTTATGTTGCCATTCTGCAACCTGTTCATAACTTGGCAATTCGTATACTTGTATTGCAGCATAATCGCCACCGGTTCCCATACTAGGATCAAGTGCAACTGCATATGTATACTGGTTAGTTGGCTTTTTATACCAACGAGTTTGCCCCATATTTAATATAGGACTGGCACCTTCCATAGCACTAAGTTTTATTGAATTAATTAAAGTTTCGTCAAATACTAAGAATTCGCAACCGTATTCACGTCTAAACTTTTCTTCTCCGATACGTCCAATTTCTTCAGCTTTCCATGCTTCGTCGCGATCAGGATGTTCGTCCCATTGTGCAACAAAACTATGAAATCCGTTTATGCCTAGTTCTTGCTCATTACCATGTGCATCAAACTTTTCTTCTGCTTGTTTCCAAATAGTAGCAAATGTATCTTCATCACTGTTTGGCGTACTAGTAATAATAGCACGACCACCTGTTGCTAGTGTAGGTGATATTGATGTCCAAAACTCTTCAGCAATGTTAGGCATAACAAATGCAAACTCGTCACAGTACAGTAATGATATACTCATACCACGTCCTGTATTACCTGTTGTAGTTTGTGCTACAATACGTGATCCGTTTTCAAATTCAATTGATTGTTTATTATAACTTGTAACTCCTGCCCTAATATGGTCTGGGCAAGTTTCGTATACAAAACGTATACGTGCCATAATTTCTTGTGCACCTGTATATTTGTGTGCTGCAACAAGAATAGTTTGGTCCGGATTAAACATTGCGTACCATGCTAGATAGATACTAGCACATGTAGTTTTACCTGTTTGTCTAGGCATCATATTAATGTTAAAGCGATAGTTGTGATATGAGTGCATTAAACGCAACTGATATTCATACGGATCAAACAACAACTTACCTTTTACAGGATGTTGAATAAAAGCAAAGTGTTTTGCAAAGTGTAAATATCCTTCGTCAGGATCCATACACTTCATCAAGTCTTCTACTTGTGCATTTGTAAATGTTTCTTGTTTATTAGCTTTTTTGGTTAGTACACCATCTAGTGATTTTGACATAAAAGTATTTAACCAAAAAAATAGCACCCTCGGGTGCTATTTGATTGGACCGCCCTTACCTAGTTACTTGGCTTTCATTTCACTCATGCACGACTCGTACATTTCTTTTAATTTAGTTTGATCGCAGTCTGAAAACTTTTTACAGCAATCTGCTTTGCTCATACCTTCTTTACAGCATTTCATTACTTCTGCTTTTGATGGCATTTTGCCTTCTTCTGCTTCTTTAACGTTTTTCTTAAACTGTGGAGGTACTACACCTTTTTTAGGCTTGCTACCTTTGCTGCCGCCTGCGTCTTTAGCAGCTTTTTTCATTGGCTCTTTAGTGTCGCCGTCTTTGTCCATGTCTAAAAAGTCTGGTTTTGCTTTCTTTTCAGCAAGTTGTGCGTATAGCGATGCTTTAATATTTTCCAATGCCATTGGATTGTCGCCATCTTGTGCTTTTACATATGATTTCTTTTTACGATTTAAATCATTACCATCTGGAATAGCATCACTCATATCACCAAATCTTTCATCTGGCTCGTTTTCATAACCTTCTTCAGTATCAATTTCATCAACTGGTTCTAATTCTTCGTTTGGATCTTCGTCACCTGGTTCGCCCATAATTCCTTTTAAGCGTTCCATATCCATACGCATAGGTAACTGTTCTTTATTGTCAGGTTCTGCATTACCAATACCTGCATTTTTCATCATGTCTATTAAGTCAGTGACATGCTCTTTACCTGCTGCACTTAAATTTACATTCATTCTTACAGGGTCGCCGTCATTTGCTGGTGGCGCCATAGTCGGTGCTGGCATTGGAGCTTCGTCCATCCCACATTCGTCTATTTCCTGCATTGATTCTAAAAGCTTCTTCATATTCATGGGTTAACCTCCTACTACCGCTTTGGTATTTTCGTTGTCGCCGATATCCTTGCTATCACCACTTGGTGCTGCGGCAGCTGGATCGTGCTCACGTTCTTTTTTAGCTATTTCTAATTCTTTTAACAAATCCATAACTCTATTACCTGCTACGTCTTGTTGTGCGTCTTCACCACCTAAGTCTTCTTTTGTAAGCATTGTTTCGTATGCTTCTTCGTCTTTAGGTGCTTGATAATCTTCTCTTGGATCATTCATATTACGTACAATAATATATGCTTGGTCAATTCCGCAACATTTACCTACGTACTCTTGTAGTACTTGGCTAGTTGTGGGATAATTAACTTCTGCTTCAAAATATGTAACTTCCATGTTTTGTAATTGTGGAAAGTCTAATGGACGTTCCTGTATTGGTGTTTTCTTACCTGCACTAATACTAACGATACTAAACTTATTCATAGTAGTTTTTAATTCGTCGGCAAACCCTTCGGGTAATTCGCCAGCAACACCTATTTTAAATTCGTATGTTTTATTAGCTTCAGTTAATATATCTGTAAATGATCTCATTGCTTAATATCCTATTATATATTATTTATCCTTATCAAGTCCTTTTAGGCGCTCTAATAAGCTATTTCTATCAGTAACAACATAACCTTCGCCATTAACAATTTCGCCGTCAGCACTTGAACTATCTTTATCCATTTTTTCTTTTTTAAGTTGTAAGTCAATCATTTTTAATTTCTTATCCAACTTTGCAACTTTAGCATCTAAACTAGTTTTAAGCATGCCACCTGCTACTTCAAACACACGACCGCTATAACGACTTTCAACATTCATTCCTAAGTCCATTAAATCATCATACGCTGTCATTGCTTTCTCTGCAATTTCATTTAGTTCAGCATCCGCCTTTTCACCTAAGCCTTTAACACTAGGTAATGCAGATGAAATTTTATCAAACTCTGCAATATCACGCATAGTATCTTCTTGACGAGCTAAGTCATGCGACTTTTGCTCTTGTTCTTGTGTTTCTGCGTTTTTAATGATCTCTTTTGCATCTGGGAGATCTAAAAGTTCTTCTAATTTCTTAGTCATTTAACTGCCTCCCATTTTCCTATAGGGCATCTTGTATTCTTTTTTCTTACTTTTGTAAATATTGGACAAACACATACATTACAGGTAGATCCTAATGCTGTAAGATGTTCACAAGACTTACAAATTTTAGTTCGCTTTTTAATAATTTTTTTATCAGTTACAATCATTATATGCTACTATTATTTATCTTTTCTTTCCTTGGTGGAAAATATCTCCTTCGTTAACTATACGAAAGAATATACCTTTTTGTTTACACCATGCTCTAGCTGCTTCCCACTTTGCTTGATTAATAATCCAATGTGCTTGATTTGCACGACTACGTCCTAATTTTTCTTTTACAGTTTGATTTTCTGGCTTGACTTCGATTAGTTCTACACGCTGTTTTTTATCTCTGCCTGCATAAGCAATAAAGAAGTCAGGTACATATATTGTTTGTTTACCTGTAAGCGGATTTCTATATGGAATTTTTACTGCTTCACTTGCCCATTGTAACACACTAGGATGTTCGTCACAAAATCTCATAAATGCAAACTCCCAACTACTTCTGTAAGTAGGTGTTTTGTTTCCCATATACTTGTCTGGATTTTTTAGTTTAAATTTTCCCTGAGCAAATCGCGGCATATATCTATCCTGTTAATATGTAATATCAAAATTAGACTCGAAATACTTTCCTACTAACCTTGCCATATCTGAAGAAAATTGATGGCCTGCGTCATCATTTAAAAATATTACATTACCATAGTCGACAATAGTACTATTTGCTCCGTATGCAGAGCCTGTTAACTGAGCTCCTGTATAGCCTTGACTTTGTGCTAATGCATAAGCACTATCTGCTGCACTTAAGAAAGTCAGTCCTGCAAAATCACCGCCAACGTATGGCACAACAGTATCAGTCCTACCGTTTACTTGCAATATTTTACGTTGTGGCATCGAATCTTGTACAGTGTCGTATCCGTCGTTTGCATAAGCGTCACTTGTTAATGTTTCGTCGCTAGGATAATAAAAATTAGTATTTCGATATTGATCTGTGTTAGTTTGACTAATTATACAACAAACTACATCAACAGATGCATCGTCTATTTCAACTGCTGCTCGTAAAGCAAGAGCTCCTCCGTTTGACAGTCCAAGTATTCTAATACGATCTGTATCAACATTTGTATATAATTTTACTTTTGCTATAATTTGTTTTATTGCTTCTATGTCTTGGCCGTTATTTGCCTCGTTTGATATATTCCAAGTATTTTGACCGTCTACTGATACACTGACTACAATATGATCTTCTAATACAGTAGATATTGATGATAAAAATCCTGTTTGTTCTCCGCCGGCACCGTGAAATGCTAAACATACAGGTTTTCTAGCTGGATTCGGTCTAGTGCTCAATGGAATCTTAATAGCAGTAACATATGTTTGACCTCCAACTTCTATTGAAAAATTTGTGTCTGTTAATAATGTTTCGCCAAAATCAATTTGCTCATTTGTGCCTGTTATACCAGTAACACTTATTGCTCCAGCAGTTTCTACAGGATCAGTAACACCATATCTGCTATAAAGCGTTCTATTAGGCGATCCTAATATTGACGTTTCGTAATTTTCGTAATCTATATCAGAACTAGTATTATCTATTGTTGTTTTACTATCGGCAAACATTTTACTTTGTAGTTGTGCAGGAGTAAGATTAGGTTGAGATTGTAAGTGTAATGCACATACTCCTGCAACTTGAGGTGATGCCATACTTGTGCCGCCGATGCTCATAATTTGGTATGTATCATCGTCCGGATAATCATATGTTGTATAAGCTGAGTCTGCTAGTGTGCTTGACGTACTCATTATTTGATCACCTGGTGCATATATGTTTACAGCAGGGCCTCTTGTAGTACTACTAGATACAACATCTAATGATGTAGAAGCAGACCCAGCAAGATTGCCTACCATAAATGCTTCATTACTAAATGGAGAACTACCTCGATGATATTCGTATGTTCCGCCACTAAACACTACTTCATTATTGTAGTCAAGGCCTGTTGGTAAGTCTGCTTTAAATCTATTATTACCTGCTGCAATACAAACATGTATCCCTGCATCTATCATGTCTTCAATTTCTGCATCTACCGATGCTACTCTTACAGGTATCCTAACATTGCCAAAAAACTCTCTACTAACTCCGGTTGCAGCCCATAGTTCGTCTCTAGTAGTATAGTCAACTCCGTATGTCCATGCTGTACCTCTATAAACGCCACTTACTGGAGAAGATGTTTGTGTTGAACCATATCCCCAACTCATGTTAACTACTGTAGGTCTATTGTTTCCTTTAAAAAGATGCCATCTTCTAATTAAATCAAATGCAGTACTAATAGGTATGCCGGTGCCGTCGGTGCCTGCTAAAGTTTCTAATCCTTGTAATTTTTGAGAAAATATTTGTGCGCCTTTTGCCCAACCGTATGTTTTACCTGCAGATATACCTGCACAATGTGTTCCGTGACCATCAGCATCTCTATAATGATTTGGAGACTGTTGTACTGGTGAACCTAGCAATGCTTCTTGATACCAATTTATTTGCTGCAATCTACTAACGCCGCTTCTGTCCTCCCATTCAGGATGATTAGGATCAATGCCGCTGTCTTGTATTACTACGTCTACGCCGGTTCCGTCTAGTACGTAATCGTAATTTCCTGATGTTTGATTAAGTGTTGTGTAGGGATTAGTTTCTTCAATGCAACGTCTTAACCCCCAATTAACTGAGTTTGGATCTTGATTTGAACTACCTCTATAGACCCTATAAAAGTTGCCTGACTGTGTTGCATTACTAATAAGTTGAATATCGTCTCTTTGATCTGGCGGTATTTCTACTGATAATATTCTAGGATCATCTGCCAATACCGCAGCTTCTTCGTCGGTTAGCATCCAGTGGGTCATACGTTTAGACCCTTCACGTGGATTTGCTATGTCAACACTACGATTAGGTATACAGTTAGATCCCGTAGTTGCTGCTATCTCAGAATCAATCTGCTCTAGGTCAATACCACGATGTACAACAACTATGTATTCTCTTTCTACACTCAAGCAATTATATTCCTTATCTCTAAAAGGTTTTCTGGTTGCGGGACCGTAAATCCTAAGGTACTAGTTTTTTGTCTTGAGTAATTTAATACTTCTGTAACTACAGCACTAAGTTGCACTTCAGTTAGTCCTTTTAAGGTATCTAAGACTTTAAAAATTGGTACATTATCTATTTTTGCTTGTCTTAGTAAGGCACTTCCAGTACTACGTGCAGCAGCTTCATCAAAACCTCTTTTTTCAAAAAATGCTATTGTACTATCAACTTCATTTGCTGTAAATTCTAAAGGTTGATCATAGTAAGCATCAAATATTTGTTTTACACTACCGTCAGCTATAGTGTCTTTACCTATCGGTAAGTTTCCAGTGTTATTAGTAGCCATGTTATCCTCCGAGGTTATTTGCAGCTTTTGCAGCGTCTACCTTTGCTCTAGTTGCTGCTTCTGAAGCGTTAGACGGTGCTTGAGTTGCTTTAGTTGTATCTCTTGCTCCGCCTGTGCCTGATCCTTTTGGAAATCTTGTTCCAGGTACGCCGTTAACAGTATTATTTAAAGCATTGATAGCTGCGCCTTCCAGTAAACTGAGTCCTTCATTTTTAATTGAGTCGCTACTAAGATTTTTAGCATTTTTAAAGACATTAACACCTTTAATAATTGTGCCTAAACCAAAGTTTCCACTATTAATATCACCTAGTATACTACCAATTCCACCTAACACTCCGCCATCACCGAACAGGCTGTTTGTACCGCCGCCACCTACGCCTAACGGACTTGGTGTCTTATCATAGTGAGTAGTAGCAAATGTTGAAGGACTGTCTTCGCCAACTGCGCCTCTATCATACAATACATTTTCGTATACAAGAGTCATAGCATTTTCAGCAACACCAGTTGACTCGCTTTGATTCATTGTATCGTGACCCCACTGTGAAATCATAGGATTTACTAATGTATATTCTGTATACTCGTGTCTAGCAAATTGATATAATTTTATATCTTTAAAGAACGGGATACGTGTATTATTATCCAAACCATATCTTAATCCGTTTGATACTTCCTTGTATGTACCTCTTGAATTATAGCTATCTTCAATTGTTGTTATATTTGAATCTTTAAAATAATATCGATAGTATGCTTCCATTAACATAGTAGTCAATCCAAGATTATCGTCATGCATTCTTAATTGTATAGGTTGATAGTCTACTCTTGTTTGCACATTCTTTTTTCGATTATATTGATTTTTTGTAGAAACTTCTGCGGTATACTGCGGTAAATCAACTTGTTTAACTAACATGTTTAACTCAGCAGTATGGTTATTTGATAATTTAGGAAATTGTTGTAGTACAATAGGGTTGAAAGAAAAATTTACAAAATAAAGAAATTTTACTTTAGGTGCTAGTCTAAATGCATCGTCTACATAAAGTCTCTGAGCATGTTGGAAGTCACCAAGATTGCCTCTAGGGTTAAGGGCTGCGTTAAAAAAGTTATCTAAAAATCCATTAAGTTTCATAATAGTATTTATCTTATATAGTTAACTACATATATAATAAAAAAGGGAGCATAAAGCTCCCTTAAATATCGGCAATCTATTTTAGATTAAATTAGGTTGCGCCACCGCCGCCTGTTACTAGAGTATTAACTGTACGCCCAATTGCTGTACCAACTCCTGTACCTTGTGGTGACTGAATAGCATTATCATAACGTATGTTTAACGAAATTGTAACAGCATCGTTAGTTGCATAGTTTAGTGTATTATAGTTTGCACTTTGTAACATACAACCGTATAGTTCCCAAGTTTCTAGTACACCTACTTCATTTGCGCCGTTACCACCGTCTAAGATTTCAATACGTGATGTAAATTTGTAATCAATACCAGATGCTGCACTTGACTGTTCGAAGAAGTCGAATTGCTTCTGTAGTTGTTCACCAACTAGTTTTGTTACGTTGCCGTTTACGTCATCTCTAATGTTTAATGTAATTGGTTCCCAAGTATGCTTACCTGCTAGATAGCTTCTTGAGTTGTAAACATCTAAAGTAATTTCTTCAAATGTTATATTTGGTCTTGATACATCAACTACTTGTTTTGTAATTTCTGTTGTGTCAGCACTTACACCAAAGTTTTCTAGTGAAACTCTAAAGCGATATTGCAATTTAGGCATTAGTAAGCCTTGGTTATTTGCACTTTGATCGCTTGCTAGTGGTACTGTGATTTTTGATAATGTTGAGATTGCCATTTATATTTTCTCCTGTTACAAGTATTTAGCAAATTTAAGCCCCATATTTCAGGGGCTTATTTTTTTAGCCTAGCCCTGCAATTTCTCCTGTATTTTTCAAGCGTAGCGGAATGTAAATAAATTCAACTGCTTTTACTGGTTCAATTGCTATATCTAGATAAAGTTCATTACGATCAATTCTAGACGGTGTATTGTTTGACTCGTCACATACAACTAGATAGTCATATAGTGCTCTTTGTCCAACTAGTTCTAAACACAAACTTTCTGCTGCATTCTTAATCTGATCACGTGTGATCTTATCATTTGGTTCAAACAAGTAAGGCTTAGCTAGTTTGTTTAGCTGTGAGCGCATGTAAATAACCAAACGTGCTACGTTAATTCTGTCTAGCGCACTTGCATTTCTTGCACGAGTCTTTTGACCAAATACAACTAAACCACTACCGTTTAAGAACGTAATTGGGTTAACTGCATTTGAATAAAGCGTATCACGCTGTCCTTCGTTTAATGCAACACTTACAAATTCGCCTTCGTTACTAATGTAACCTGTTGCAGTTGCATTAGTTACTCCGCCGCGTCTTGTACCTGCTGGTGCAAACCATGGATAGCTAACTTGGTCACTTAGTGCAATAGTACGCAGTGCCATATGACTTGCAGGAACAACAACATTGTTACCTACATTATCACTTGTAAAGCCTGCTGGGTAGTAAACACCCATGTACTCATCAAAGCTAACTAAACCATTGTCGTTATCTTCAACTGCTTTGCGAACGTTTTGACCCCACTCATTAAGTGAAGTTGCATCTGGTGTTAGTCTCATTGGACTGTCACCTACGATAAATGCACTTAGGCCTCTATCATAGTTTAAGCTAACCATTTCACCAATTAGTTCTGGATATGCCGGTGTTGCCATTACGTTAAAGATTCTTGATTCATCATCTCTAATATCATCATTACTGTTTAATGTTGCTTGTAATGCCTTAACCACTACGCTACGTTGTGCTTTACGTCCAAAGCTTCCTGATCCGTCTGCTTGGTTAGGAGACTCTGTAACCCAACGATGTGGGTAGTATGCTGACATACTTACGTCACCTGCACGAGCGTTTTCGCCTGCTAGGTCAATATAATCACGCTCAAAACGCTTAACGTTAAATCCGCTTCTACGTAGATTCCATAACAACATACCTTTTGGATATAGTGCTGGATCTGGAGCATCTGGATCTAAATAATCGCTTGCAAGTAATTCTACAATTGTACCTGCTGGAGCTACTGTAGCTGTACCGCCTGACGTGCCGTAACGTGCGTCTGCAAATAATATACCTTCTTCAGTAGTTTGATCACCTGTATCAACTAATACCCAACTTGAGTTTGAATAACGATATACAGTTGGATAATTTTCAAGGTTACTTGTGTCTATCCATAAATCGTTATCTTGTAAGTTAGTTGCACCGTCTGACTGCATAGTTGGTTCTGTTGCACTTACTATTGGACCGTTTGAGTCTGTGCTTGAGTATAATGACTTATAACCAACCCATGTTGTTCCGTTGTGTGCCAGCATGTCAACTTCGTCAACTACTGAACTGTACCATAATGCACCGTCAGCTGCTAATGATGCTGGTGCTGTGCCACTTGCTGTAAATATAGATTTTTTCCAGTTACTTGCAGTTAATACACTAGTTTCGTCTGTGAATAAGTTCGCTGTTGTACTTGGACTATTTGCAACAAATTCGCTAAATCCAGCATCGGACATAGTAGAATTTGTATCTGCTGTAAATCTAATTTCGCCGCCTTGTGCATGTTCAATTACAATTCTATTTTGTGAATCAACTACAGCACTTACATTTTCAAATCCTGCACCGTTAATAGCACCTGCAAATAGTTCAGCGTCAGTAGCAGAACCTGTACCACTAAATGATACTGCAATGCCTGTGTTAAATGCAGTTGCTCCTGCATCTGATTCTGAAATTGTTACACTGTATGCTGTGCCGTCTGTAAATGATCCTGCAATTCTTGGTTGCCCTGTAATTGTTGTTGCACCATTCTTAGAACGTGTATAAATTCTAAAACTTGCTAGTGGCTCACCTGCTTCTGTAACATTTGTTTTTACATAAGATGTTCCTGCTGGTAGATTAAATCCGCCGCCTGTTCTATCTAAGTTATATAATGCTGTAGCATGGTCTGGATGTAAAGATGCATTAACATCATCAAATAGTTCTGTTTCATCGTTCCATACTTTAAATCTCCAACGTGCGCCTAAATTTGGTTCTGTAGTCTTAACCCATACACTACCTGTTGGACGATTTTGTTCTGCTGTTTTAAATAGCGGAACAGATGTGTGCTTACTAATTTGTAGTTCTGGTGATCTATATGCTCCAGCTGTAATACCAAGTACTGCACCTAAGCCAGCACTGTCTGCTACATTAACTACTTCGTCAGTTGAACCGTCATTAAAAATAGCAACTTTGTTATCAACAATTTGTAAAGTAATTCCTGTACCAGCTAGTGCAGTGTTACCGTTTGATACAATGTCAGTAAGTGTATCAGCTTCTGCAATAGTAATAACTGATCCGCTGCCTGGTTGTATTGTAAGTGATGCACCATTTGAGTTTGAAACACTTGGCGAACTTACTGTACCAGATGTTACAGGCCAACTAGCTTTCCAATTTGAAGAACCTAACTCAACCCATTGATTTGAAATTCCTAATCTTGTTGCTGTTGTTGCATCAACTCTATAATATGCTTTTAGTAAATCAGTTGTTGCTTTAATTGCATAACTGCCTACTGCTCCTTCGCTTTGCTTAGGAAATCCGCTACCGTCAATTCTTGAAGCTTCAGTAATTACAACAGGTTCTTGTACACTAAATGATTGTCCGCCTGTTGTTCCTGCTGCTGCACCGTTCCACGCAAAAATACCGTAGTTAGTAGCGTCAGTGTCTAGCCAATAAGTGCCAGATACTGGATTTGCAGTTGGTTCGTCTGCTTGCGGATTTAATGCGCCTAAGTCAACATCGGCTCTAGTTACATATACTCTACTGCTTATTCCTAATAATGAATATGCTGCTTGTAAACCGTATTCGTTAAGTTCGCCGCCGTGTACTGGATTGTTGTTAGCGTCTGTATAAAACGTTGGATCTCCGAACGTTTCTGCTAACTCTCTTTGTGATGTAAGCAAGTATGGTTTACCTGCGTTTGCTGCCAGTGTTCCTGGTGCTGTGCCTGTGCCGCTGCCGTTAATTTTATTACTTGCAGAAGCTACAAAAATCATTGGTACAGTGCCTGGTTCGGCCGGTGTGTAAAAACTCTCATCAATTACACTAACCTGTACTCCTGGTGATACTAAAGCCATTTGTGTTCTCCTATATGGGTTGTTGTTAGTAGTATTTAGCGTATACTAAACAAAACCCCTTGATAAACACCCCGAAAAAGGGACCGAAAAGGGCAGCTAAATATATGTATGCGTCCATTATGTAAAAATTGTAAGAAAAAACCGTCTGCAATTAACTATCACAAAGATAATAGAACGTTCTATCGAAGTATGTGCGAGAGTTGTTGCCGTACAGGGGGGAAATCTAAAGGCATTCCTCGATGGCAAGAGAACGGCTATATTAAAAAGTCCAAATGCGAAAAATGCGGATTTAGTAGTAGGAACGAAAAACAGTTTGATGTGTACCACATAGACGGTAGATTAGATAACTGCCGTCCTAGTAATCTAAAAACTATTTGTGCTAACTGTCAAAGAGTCCTACAGGATGAGGAAGTCCGTTGGCGTCAAGGTGACCTAATCCCCGATCTTTAAATTCTATATAGTCTATTAAACGACATACATTGTATTCTAATTCGTCAATATCACCATTGTTATCTATAGTAAAATCTGCCATCCATTGTTTAAGACTCATACTGTCTATCGCTTCAGGAGCCAAATGATCTGACCTGTCAACCCAAATACAGTAGTCAAATACACCAGTATTTTGCATTGCAAAGAATTCACGTTTATTGCGTAGCCCACAATATATGTCAAACTCGTTAAACATTGCTCGTCCTAAGCGGGCTGCATCGCCTTTATTATAATCACAAATAGCATTATACCACTCTGCTCGATGATTATGTCTATCAGCGTAACATTCTTCTTCATTAGTATAATCGTATTTTTTTCTTAACATATCGTAAATGAAAAGTTTAGAGCAGAATTGACTGCTTGATTCAAATGTGTATCCGAATTTATCACGTAAAATTTCGCATACAGTATCTTTGCCGTGTCGGCCGTGTCCAATGACTAATAATTTAGGTAACACTAATGTAGCTCCTTGTTAGGTATACTTTAGAGTATACACTATATGAACAAGTGTGTCAACCGTTTTATCCGATTAAGAATCCGTAGCCAGATCCGCCTGGTACTGCTTGACTGACTTCTAGTTCTAATTTTTCCATTTCTTGTTGAGCTTCTGCTTTAAGTGAATCGCCATTAAGACTGGTACCGCCTTGTGGACCTGCAATAGTAGCAAACTTACTACGTGCTTCACCTAGCATATATTTACAACCTGCTAATGTATAATCTTTAATCCACTGTTTTGCAAGATAGTCATTTAATAATTCTGAATCAGGACGGTAATTATAAGCGTACAATAATACATTTTCGTTTGCTCTTGGACGCTGTAATATAGTTAATTTTTTAGTAGTATTGTTCCAAGTAAACTCTATAAATGCACCAAACATACGTCCTACTAGTTCTTGGTAGCCTGCAAACATTTCGTATGTAGCAAGTCCGCCCATTTGGCTTGAACCACTTAAAAGGTATGTGTTTGTGTATGCAAGATTGAAGGGTTCGTGTAAACTGCCGCCGTCACCGCCTCCTGTACGTGAACCAATACTTCTACGATAAACTTTACGGATTTCCATTACTTCATTTGGCAGTATATAATCGTTTTGATCTTCGACCAAATCTAGAAATAAGTAGCTTTCTTCTACACTTGCATCGCTGCGTTGTCTAAAACGTGTAAGAGCCTTTGTTAATGCTGTGTCATAGTGTATAGGATCAAGTTCTACATCAACCATTCCTCCGCCTAAGAACGCATTAACGTAATCAAATATTTCTTGTTTTTGTGTTTGTAAATCTGCCATATGATGTTCTCCGTATAGTATTTATCGTTACTGTTATCGTTACGATAAATATGTATATGCCAAGATTAAGTTTATATAAGCCCCAAAGGGGAAATGATTACAAGTTTATGGACAATAGAGTCTATGAAATGTTTACTATCGGTGGTACTGATGTGAATATACACAAGTATGTAGGTACTGACGACGGTGAGTCTGTAAAGGATCACACGCAAATACAAGACATACTTTTCTTAGAAAATAGGGACCGAAAATACGATCCGGACATATACACAATACGTGGTGTCTATAACGTACAAGATATTGATTTTGATTTAAGTCAATTTGGGCTATTTTTAAGTAATGACACACTGTTTATGACAATTCATATTACACGAAGTGTTGCTACCCTTGGAAGAAAAATTATGAGCGGTGATGTTATTGAACTGCCGCACTTACTAGACGAACATGCTGAAAATGATTTTGCTACAAGTTTAAAAAGATACTATGTAGTAGAAGATGTTAATCGTGCAGCAGAAGGTTTTTCTCCTACATGGTATCCGCATTTGTATAGAGTTAAGTTAAAACAGTTAGTCGACTCACAAGAATTTGCAGATGTATTAGAACGTCCTGAGGATGATGATATTTTTATAGGTGATTATGATAGTAGCGTAACATACGAAATTGGTCAAGTTGTAAAATATAAAGGAAAATTATATAAAGCAACAGCTCAAACTATTGGCAATACTCCTACTGATGTTTTTAATTGGAGTGAATATAGCGAAAATACTTTGAGAGATCTTTTAAGTACATACGAAAATGAAATGCAAATAAACAATGCTGTGCTATCTGAAGCAGAAGCAGACGCTCCAGAAAGTGGATATGATATTTCTCATTATTACACTCTTGCTGTAGACGAAAACGGAAGAACACAAGTTGATACTGTAGAATCGCCAAATGCCAGTAGGCCAGATAGATCAGGTTATGCAGGATATTTAGTATCAGGCGATTCACCACCTAATGGTACAGCATTTGGTAGCGGTACTTCTTTTCCTAATGTTAACGAAAAAGATGATTATTTTTTAAGGACTGATTATTTGCCTAATAGACTATTTAAATATGACGGATCTAGATGGATGAAAGTAGGTGATGATGTGCGTATGACAATGACTAACGGCGTAAATCGACAAACACTTAAAGGTACATTTATTAATAATACTAAAACAAGTAATATTGGCGGTGAGGATGTACAAGAAAGACAATCTCTTAGTAAAGCACTTAGACCTAAGGCGGATGATGTATAATGCAATATTTTTATGATGGACAGATTAGGCGCTATATTACTCAAATGGTGCGGTTACTAAGCAACTTTAATGTAAGTGATTCACACAATAACCTTACTCAAATACCTGTAATGTATGGCGACTTAACTAGGCAAGTAGCTAATATTATTCGAGACAATAGTGAGAATAAAATTCCTAGTGTACCTAGAATTGCAGTATATGTAACTGGGCTGGAAATGGATCGTGAAAGAACAGGTGATAGTAGCTTTATAAATAAAATGAGTGTAAGAGAACGTGCGTATGATGAAAATAACAATGAGTATCTTAACACGCAAGGTAAAAATTATACTGTAGAAAGACTAATGCCTAGTCCCTATACACTTCGCTTGCAAGCAGACATTTGGGCAAGTAATACTGAACAAAAATTACAAATACTAGAACAAATACTTGTACTGTTTAACCCTAGTTTTGAAATACAAACAACGGACAATTACTTAGATTGGACAAGTTTAAGTGTAGTAAATTTAGACGGTGTAACTTTTAGTAGCAAAAGTATTCCAGTAGGAGTTGACAGCGAAATTGATGTTGCAAATATGCAATTCAATACTCCTATATATCTAACTCCTCCTGCAAAAGTAAAACGCCTTGGTGTGGTTACAAATATTATTACAAGTATATTCGACGAAGATACCGGAAGCATTAATTTAGGATTAACATTAGACGGTCTTGAACCTGTGTTTGAGTCAACAAGAACAACAGTAGGCGATGACGGTGAAGAAGAAAGAATTGTTGATGATGGACAATTTCCTAATGACGGATCAGGCGAAATGGATATCGAAGCACAATTTAGATGGCGCGGTCTTACAAAGTCTACAACATATCAAAATTACGGATTAAATGTTATTGGTAGCGAAGCAGAAATAGTATATAGAGGTACATCAGGAGAAGTTACATTTACTGAACTATTAGACACTATTCCAGGTACATATACAGCAGATGTAAGTAAAATATATCTAAAAACAGATGACACTGATAATTATGTTATTGGTACTATTACAATAAATTCTTTAGATAATACAAAATTATCTATTAACTTCGATAATGATACATTACCTAACGATACTATTATTACTGGACCTACTGGGGATAGAGCTAGTATTGATTATATAATCGACCCGTTACGGTTTGATCCTAATCAAGATAAATCAGTAGGTATAAGAATATTATTACTCGGTGCTATCGGTGACGACGAAAATCAAGACGGTGCAGATGCTTGGAAAAATGCTGATAATACCGATTTTGTAGCACAAGAAAATGATATTGTAGAATGGGATGGGTCTAGATGGCACATAGTATTTGATAGTAATGTTGACGATAGTACAATTATCTATACAAGTAATCTTACATCTGGTATACAGTACAAGTGGGATAATACTAACAAATATTGGGTAAGATCTTACGAAGGTGAATATTATCCTGGAACATGGACATTCATATTAGATGCCTAACCTACATATTTTTCTATAACTAATTATATGAAGGACATTATTTGTAGTGGTGCATTACTATATGCACTTAACACTAAACGATTTTTATTTTTGCATCGTGCTAAAGGCAAGCACAAAGATCTTTGGGGGTTAGTAGGCGGTACTAGCGAGCTTGGGGAAACTCCTTGGTCTGCATTACAACGTGAAATACAAGAAGAAATTGGAAACGTTGATGTTGTTAAAACAATACCGTTAGAAAGCTTTGTTAGTAATGACAATGCTTTCCATTTCCACACATATCTTGGAATAGTTGAACAAGAATTTTTACCTAATCTAAATGACGAGCATACTGGATATGCATGGGTTGAATTAGGTAAATGGCCTAAAAGTTTACACCACGGATTACGCAACACTTTACAAAACAAAACAATACAATCTAAACTCAAAACTGTTATAGATGTAATAAACTTATTAGAGAAAAATAATGGATAATATTAAAGAGACTAACTATGGCTATGAAATATGCTGGGCAACTACTGAAAATTATTCAGGAAAAATACTTATCTTTAATAGACCAATAAAAACTGATTTAGCATTTCATAAAGAAAGACAAAAATCATGGTTTATAAATTCAGGCGATTTTAGAATTAGATGGATAGACACTACCGACGGTAAACTGTATGAGAAACTTGTAAAAGAAGGTAGTGTATTTCATGTTGATCCGTTGACTCCTGTTAGCATTGAATCTCTTACTAGTGACGGAAGTATTGCAGAAGTAAGTACTCCAGAAAAAGATAATGATACCTGCTGCGTTATACCTTCGCAAAATATTGGAGATTAATATGTTTCCGAAATTACAAGAAAATAATAAAGTTCGAAAAGAGTTAAAAAAGTTCGATGAAGCTATTAAACAAATAAAAAATATTCATGTTAAGAACTCAGCAGCTAACTTATTACAAGAACTAAAAAACGAATATCAAATTATTGATGAATCTTTTTCAGGAACAAATGGTCCAGTATCTCCCGGAGTAGCAAGAGAATCTGCAATAAAATCAATGGATTTGCGTAGTAAACTTAGTAAACTATTAAAGCGCAGATAGCCTTTTTACAACAATCGAACCAACCATAGCACCGTGTAATGTACATTGATAAGCAAATGTACCACTAGTGTTTTCCGGTATACTCCATATTAACGTTCCGCCATCTTTACCTTGTGCGCTTGCATCTGCACTAGGAGTACCGTCTGCGGCAATATGTAATAAATTAGAAGTTAATGCTGTTAACGTACCGTCTTGGATTTCAAATGGATGACCGCCTACATTAAGTTTAAAACTAATTTGCATTCCACTAATAACATAGATAGTAGGATTACTTCCAGAATACAAAGGGTTAAATGTATACGCTGTTGCACCAATATTATCTACTTCAAAATGCATTCCGCTACGTACAACAAATTCGTCAATTGTTGCTAGGTTGGCAGTTTGTGCATCACCTAACTGATCAAAGTCAGTTACTCCAGAAGCACCATTATAATTTACAGTAAGTGTATCACCAGATACTGTTGTTGATATACTTGTGCCGCCTGCAATTGTTAATGTATCTGTTGCAGAATTTGCACTTGTACTACCGCTATCGCCAGTAACTGTTTCAAATAAGTTTTGTGTTGCTCCGCCACTTGACACAGTTCTAAAAGTAAAGTTGCCAGCGCCGTCTGTACCAAGAACTTGATTAATTGAGCCATCGGCAATACCTAAGTCAGTTAAGTCAGTAGGTATAATATTACCTGTATCTGTAAGATCTCCTAGGTCAGTGGGTATACTAGGTGTACTAGATAAATCAGTGTAAAGTCCACTTGTTGCTACAGTTGCAAATCCTGCTTCTGTTGGTGTTTGGTTTATCCACAGACTAGATGCAGAATCGTATGCTAAAAGTTCGTTGTCAGTAGCTGACGTAATTGATATATCAGTAATATTATCTATTGATACACTTACTAAAGCACCAATTCCTGCTGCTGTAGGCGGCGTATATCTAAAAACACCTGTTGTGTCATCATATGATATAGCTCCGTTACCACTAGCTGTAAGTTCATTACCTACACTAAAGTCTGCTAACGTAGCAACAACTGGTGTATTACTAAAGTTATTGTAATCTAAAAAATATGTACTATCAAATCCGTCAAGTGTATCAGCGTCTGTTCCGCCGCCACCCGATGTAGCATCTGCTCCAGGTGCCCAATTGTTACCGTTCCATTTTAGTACTTGGCCGCTTGTTGGAGCACTGCTAGAAGTATCAACATCACTTAAAAAGTCAATACTAAATGCATCCATATTTACAGTAAGATTAGATGTGTCTGTTGTTATCTCTGTAGATATATTAGTGCCGCCTAAAATAGTTAAACTATCATCATTACCACTTGCTACTGCTGTTCCGTCATCTGATATTATATTCTTAAATACATCGCCTGCACCACCGCCTGCTTCACCAGTAAAATTAATTGTAACAGTGTCGCCAACAACACTAGTTCCAATATCTGTACCGCCAGCTAGTATTAATGTATCAGCAACTCCATCTGCGGTAGTTTGACCTGTGTCGCCTTGTACTGTTGCAAAAATATTTGCGGCATTTGCAGAAGATGTTACATTCCATGCAGTTCCGTCCCATTGCCATGTTGTGTTGCCAACTGTAAATACATCGTTTAACGTTGGATTTGCTGGATAATTAATCGCCATATTTCGTACCTTTTAAATTATGCATAAGTGTTTAAACTTCCGTATACAATCCAACTACTTGATACTCTTAGTAATGTAAATCCTACTATGTCAGTTTGACTTGCAGTTCCGCTAGGTGCTGATCCGCCTTGCCATAATATTGTTTGAGCTGCACCATCTATTTGAAGTGCTGTAGGCAAATACGGAGTTACTCCTTGTGTAATTACTACAGCAATACTTATTGATTTATTATTGTCTGTTGGAACATTAGTGATATTTGCTGTAAAATTAGCAGTAGAAGCAGTATGTTGCCATAACGATGATATACTAAAGTCGTGTGTTACAACTCCGGTAGCTCCTACTATTAATTGCACATTTTCTCTTGTGCCTGCAAGATCAGCTATTCCAGTAATACTAATATCGCCTGCAACACTTATGTCATTGCTTACATTTACTGCATCTGGTGCAGTTAAATTTATACTACTTGCACTTGTTATACCAGGAGTTCCTACCCCTGTTGATGTAATACTATCTGCAGAAAGTGTTGTTGCTGTTATATCGTCGAATGTTACATCGTCGGTTGTATTAAGAGATTGGTTATAAGAAGAGCCACCGCCACCGCCGCCTCCACTTACAGTTGTAAATGAAAACGCTCCAGAGCCGTTAGTTGTTAAAACTTGTCCTGAGCTGCCGTCTGATATTCCTAAGTCTAGTAAACTTATTGGTATAGTAGGTTTATTTTGTATATTTGCCCAATCTAGTATTGGAAGAGGATAACTTGGTTGTACCCATTGACTGGTATCAGTATCTGTTACATATACATAAATTTGTCCATTAGTACTATTAAACCAAATGTTTCCTTGCTCAGGTGATGTAGGTACTGTGTCACTTACATCTACACTAGCGCCTCCGCCGCCTTCAAATCCACTTGCTGTAACCTTCTCAGCAAATACAATGTTATCAATATTTGTAAGGTCTGCAAGAGCTATTCCTGCTGCGGATGAAGCAGATTGAAACTGTAATGTAGATACATTAGTTAAATCGCTTCGAGCAATTTCAAACCCGCCAGTGTCTTTACCACTATACACTCTAAGTGTATTTGATGATTTGCTAAAGAAAATCTCGCCGCTTGACCCTACATTCCGATCTAAAAAGTCAGTCGGACGTGGGATAATTCTAATTCTGTCTACTACAGGTGCTTGTGATGATGACATACTATACTCCTTGTATAGTATTTATTAATATTTGGTATAGTACAATCGGTTAGCAATGTCACTTACGTTATCATTTTTTAGGATAAACTTGCGTATATTGTCTATATGAATAAGTTTCTTTTTCTTTCCCGGAAAAATTAATACCGGAAGATGATTCATTCTTAGTAATTCGTCACCTCTATAAGATTCAATTTCAATAGGAACTTCATCTATTGGTAAGTTATCGTAGTGCTCAAACTTCATAGTACATACTGATGTTACTAGTTCGCCTTCTTCGAGATAGTCAATAATTATTTCATTCTCTTTTAATAATTCTAATACCCACGTATATAACTTTTTTCGATCTTTTTGTATCTTACGTTTACTATACTCATCGCCTTTGTCTTTACGTGGAGTAATTGTATATATTACTAGTTCGTCTGTATAAAATTCTTCTATCATGATTTGTTTCCAAAATACTTATAATATATATCTTTAATTAATGTACGTTTTTGTTTGAATGTGTGGTTCATTAAAAATTTAGATTTAGTAACCCATTTTAAATCTTTTTCTGTTGCATTACGTACTTCTAAATCAAAGATTTTTTCTGACAACGGTATTATCTGTGCTAACGGCTGTCCTGCTTTAATCATAAATTTACCCTTAGGTACATTACAATATGCCTGTATGTTTATTTCAGAACTTACGCTCGGATCTAATACTCCTGAACTACTTTCAAGTTCAAAACTATCAGGATAAGGTATTGGAATCATTAAAAATTTTACACCTCTAGGAGCAATAACGTGCCAAGGCATATTAATCTTTAGTAATGGTCCGCAAGTCCAAGGTTTTACAGGCATTAATGTTTCAACCCCAGTTTGTTGTCTTGAAATAATTTCTTTACCATTTGATAGATCAACTACATCTGATGTAGGAATGGTCCATTTATAATTTCCGGTACCGTCTGTTTCTATTAAGACATCATGCCACATCGGAATAATATATCCAGTTTTTGCTAGATCAAAAATACCAGGACATTGATATATGTGATCCATTCTACCTTCAGCATCACTTAATTTTCTTTTAAAGTCGTTTCTAGCTCTAGTCATCCAAGCCGGTTTATACTGCTTTGCCGGTATAATTGGAACTGCTTCGGCTAATCCGTCAATAGTACTAAAAAATTCAATTTTCATTTTTAAACCTTATATCAAACGCAATATTAATTCGATCCTTACTACTTAGATTAGGTTCAACTTCATGCGGTAGCCAACTAGGCCACATTATTAAGTCTCTGTCTTTAGGTGTAAAAAAGAAATCTCTACTAAATGGACTACCAGGATTACACTCGCCTAATATATTAGCAGGATTTATAATTCTTAAATCACCAGTTCCGTCACCTTGTATATAATACACTCCGGATAATATTCCAGGCTTGTGTGCATGCATAACATTTCTTGATCCAATACTGTTTACATTTGCCCAATAATGAATATCAAATTGCTGTTTACAATACCTAGAAAAACTATTATCAATCTCTGCATAGTAATCGAATTGTTCTTTTACTGAAGTTTCTATTACTTCTAATAAAAATTTGATATTATGTAATTTTTGAGTGCCTCGCCAGCAGCCAACATTACTAAACGAACTATTAGGAAATTTTGTAGTATTTTCTAATATTTCTTGTTTTAATAAATTTAAATTACTATCTGAACCAACATTATTATAATTAAAAAGTCCAGCATGTAAAATTGTTGGAATCATCTATCATACCAGTCAGTTAAATATTCGTATTGATTTTTAAACATTTTTTCAACTAAGTCTAATCTTGCATTATTAGAATCAACAAAGTACTGTCCGTACCGTTCTTGAGTTTTAGTTAAGTACGGTTCTACATCTTTATATGCGCCGCCAGCATGTAAAACACTAAACCATTGAGTAATGTTAAACATACTACTTGGTGTTAAATTTAGAAATCGTTGAGGATAGGGCAAAAATGCTGATAGAATATCTTTAATAAACTTAGGCATATCTTCTAATTTTTGCTCGCGGATTTCTTTCCAATACGGTGTATCATCACGCGAACTAAAGTAATAATGTGCCCAAACAAATGCTAGAATTTCTTCTGACATTTCACTAAAGCCTCTATTAATAAATCCTTTTGTTTCAGTGTTCCAAATATTACCAGTATTGTTTAATAGATCAACAATGCTCATAACTGCACCAGTTGTAAACGTAATACCTGTTGCCTCTAGTGGTTCGACAAAGCCTGCGCTTAGTCCAACAGCAATTACATTTTTTACTGCAATTTCTTTATGATATCCGCATTTCATTTTTAAATGATTTGCTGGTGCAACGTATTCTCCAATTGATTCTCTTAACTCTGCTTCAGCGTCTTCTTTCGATATATGCTTACTAGAATATACATAACCATTTCCTACTCTTGTAAAAATAGGAATAGTAAAGCGCCAACCTGCTTTCATTGTAGTTGCCTTTGTATATGGAAAACATTCTTGTTCTGGATCGGTATATTGCTTAGGTATAACTACTGCACTATCGTTTAGAAGTACGTCATTATAACTATGGAAGGGAATATTAAGTTCTTTTTCAAGTAACCTACTTTGAAATCCTGTACAATCAATATATAGATCTGCTGAATACTTATTTCCGTTAGAGTCTACTAACGCTGTTATGCCGTTTTGATCTTTTTGTATATTATCTATTTTAGCATCAACATGTTCAATTGTGTCACCTAGTATTTCTTTAAGTGTTTTGATTATATTATAAGCATTAAAATGTACTGCACCAAAGTGTAACGGGCCCATACGATGATTTACATCTAGATAGTCGTCAAACTTTTGACATATATTTTGTTTTGCAAGACGATATGCAGGATGATAGTCTTTAAATTCTTTATTTGTCTTACCTATAAAATAATCAGAAATGTAGTAGTCTTCTGCAATTAATGTGTTATCTGGAGAGTCATTATCAACAAAGTACGGCTCGTCATTCCAACCCTCAAGCTCAACACCGTACTTAAAACTAGCATCACTTGCATTCATCCATTGCTTTGGAGATATACCGCATTTACCTAAAAAGTGTGCAGTAGCAGGTTGTGTTCCTTCGCCAACTCCAATTGGTCCTGCACTAACATCTTCTATTAATGTTATTTTAGTAGGACGTTGTAAATTTCTAGACATGTATGCAGCAGTTAGCCAACCACTTGTGCCACCGCCGAAAATTATTATGTGTTGTACTTTATTTAAAAACATTTTTTATTCCTGATATGTGTATCTAAAATCAGCATTAAATGCTAACGATATTCTAGTATTATTTGTTCGATTGGGCATAACTTTATGTAATAACCAATTTGGAAATAATAAAATCATACTTTGCTCTACTGCTATATTTACAACATTTGTATAAGTCGATGTCTGATGTGGGAACGATACTACAAACGGATTTGGACTTTTAAATTGTATGTCGCCGCTACCTGGAATAAATTTATGATAGTATACTCCGCTTATTACATTTGGCTGATATCCGTGTTCGTGAAAGCCAATTAATTGTTCAGTAGAAAATTTATTAAGCCACGAACTATTTACATTAATACTATCAGTTTGATAATTCTGACCAGTTTGTTCTACATAGTTTTTAACATGTTGTTTTATAACTTTATTAGTATTTCTCATATCAAACTCTGATATAACATTCATCATGTCGTTACTAAAAGTTGTTTCGGCTGTATCATTATCAGGTTGCCAATCATTTTTAAATATAGCATTAGATACTGCGTTATCTATTTCAGTATCTATTAATTTAGTATCTTCAATAGTATGAATATAGATTGGTGTAGAGAAAAAGTTTTCAATCATTTAGCTACAACAAGTATATATAACCCGTTCCACCATTGGCTGATGTCCTCAACATCATTAAGCATTAGCTTTTCGTATGTAACATAACCTCCACACTCGTTGATACCCTCTCTAGCACCATTAACTACGCCATCCCAGTTTGCATCGTCAAATATTAAAACCGTTTCGTTTTTAAAAGTATTCCAATAATGTTTAACTACATTTTTTGTAGATTCTTCATCGTGAGGACCATCATAGAAAAACATACTAAACGCATTTGACATGTTTGCAGTATCAATTGTAAACATATCATTATTAATTACTTCGACTCTATTATTACCTTGGTACGGTTTAATATTTTCAATAAACTGGTCAAAAGAGTTAGGGGGAGTAATACTACCATTAGCAGGCTGTATTTGCTCTTCCCATTTATCAATAGCAACAGCAATAAGCATATTATCTTTTAATACTGAACTTAGAGTTGCTCCTAAATATGATCCAATTTCTAAATAAGAGTCAACACCTTTTGCAATAGTATTAAGAAGAGTTTGTACTCTAGGTGAAGTTAGTCCAGGTATGTCAACTTTTACTGTAGGAATACCGCTTGCTTCAACGCAAGTAACTACATGCTTAACTAAGTCACTATGATCAATTTCTGTTTTTGCTTTATAAATTTTATCGCAAAATTGACATTCCCAACAATCAAATTTACAATTTTTAATAAGTTTGCGCCAAGCATCGATAGGGCGTTCTTTTAAATTTGTATCTTCTAAGTATTGATTAAATGTTTCTATTAATATTTCTTCGTTATCGTTCCACTTTTTGATGATGGTCATAGTTTCAAAAAGTCTACTTACTGCTTCTCTACCATGCATTTTAAATACATCAATGCCACAGTCATTAATTAATTCTTCCCAATCTTCTTTCCATGGCGGCAAATCGGACGTTTTTAAATGTACTGCCGGATCCATAAAGTCCCATTTAGGACAACTTACCCGACTTATAGGATCATTAAAGTATTGTGGGTCAGAACCTTGTCTAGTATTATTATATTCAAAATGTTCTACCATCATAGGGCAGTTGCCTAGACACCCTTCATTTGCTAATAAACTAATTTTAATTTCTTTTCCTAGATTATCCTTAATCCATTCTTTAGCATCTTTAATGCGTAATAATGTATCTCTATCACGCATTAAGTCTCTATCTAAATTTATATAATCAAACCCAACTTTAGCAAGATTTACTATTTCAGTTGCAGTTCTTACGTCACGTAAAATAGTATTTTTAACCATTAGTTCTGGAAACGCACGTTTTATTTGACCTGTTGCCATCCAATGGGTATGCGGTATAGTAGCTATACGCACACCTGCATCATATATAGGTTTAAAATTCTTTATAAAGAGATCTAAATTCTTTTGTGTCGGAGGAACTTGAATATTATTAAATGTTGCACTAACTGGAATATCTAAACTTTTTTGTATATAGATAGCCATATCAATAGCATGAGAATAATCTTCGTTGTGTACAAAAATATCTCCCATTGCATCTTGTGCAAAAGGCGATATCCTAGAAGTAAAATATACATCGTAGATTAAATGTTTGTATGTTTTTAGAAAAGAAATAAACTCGTCGAATTCTTCTTTACTTAATTTAGGATTTAACGGTACACTAAATATTTTTTGCATTAATTATCTCACTCTCTATTAATAGTTATTATAACAGAGAATGAGCTAGTTGTCAAGCTGGTTCAAGCCAATGTATCTTAAATTTTGGATTTCTTTTTCGACGAGTATTAATTGGAAATCCTATATCAAAATAATCATACATTAATTCTTGGGTTTGATTTATAGTAGTTAATTTATTAATTGCTGCATTTAATCCAGCAGCTGATTTACTATTTGACTCAGTATGATTTTTCAAGTGTATTCTCATTATAGTTTTATAAAATTCTACACAATTAATTTTATCAGCTTCTGTAAGTCTATAGTAAACTTTAGTTTCATCTAGCTCTTCAGTATCGCCGCTACCGTCAAATATTTCGTCATAGATGTTTGTCGACTTTCTTACAGAAATTTCGTTTTCGTGAGCACTAGTAAATTTATAAGCCTTAGCCACAGACTCTGTTACTTCTTGGCCATGTAACCAAGAGTGTACTATATCATTATTATTGCTAGGAAATTTAATAACACTATAACACCAAAACTCTCCCATTCTTTCCATTAAAGGATGCAATCTAGGATCGTCACCTGCTACAGTTTCATGTATTATATAAGTCGTATCCGTCATCTAATGGTGTATCCTGTGTAGGTAGTGCTGGCCCGTCATTAGGTGAAGTATCTATACCCAATGATGATAAGTCTGGTTTAGTAAGCGACAACTTGCTTCCGTTATCAAGACCTAACTCTTTCTCAACTTCTAACTGAATAGTAGTTTCGGCTTCTTTTAACTGTGTAGCATAACTATGTGCTAATGCTAAAGTATGTGCTTGTTGCTCTTCGCCCATACTTAATATTGCATCCATATTACCTGTATTAACTCGGCCGTAGAATAATAAATCCGATGCTGCTTGTTTTCCTAATCTATGTGTCCAATATTCTGCTTCATACAAATCTTCTTCGTCTGTATTAATAATATCAAAGTAAGTTCTTCCAGAGCCGTCTGGTAGTAATACTTCTGGTGAGTCTTTGAATTCATTTATAAGATCAATAAATTGCTGTCTTTCTAAAAACCAGTCTTGTAGTCTACGTTTAGTAGCAACTTGTTGCCTGTTCAATTTATCTGCTTCTATTGCGTGTAATCTTTTTTCAAACGGATCAGGATCGTGTTCTGCTAGATATGTATGTCTATCTATTTCAACTTGCCATTTTTGAATTTCGTATTCTGTATGTTCAATGCCTTCTTCACGTGTCCGTAGCTCTAGAAGCCACTGACGCAATTTTGCAAAGGGTGTTATTTGAGTTTGACCTACAAAGTATTTCATTTTGAACTTTGGGTTAGTCCACTCTTTGTTTATGGCAAACAATACAAGTTGCTGGTCATCGTTAGACAAAGAATCTGTATTTGTTCTTAAATCGTTTATATAATGGGTATTCGCAAACTGCGCTAATCTATCAACCATAATGTCTCCTAAGTATTATATGAAAATATTTAGTTAGTCGCGCCAGCCGCCGATGCCTGAACTGGTACCTGGTATACCTGACGGTTGCATTGATGATGCTCCTGTCGTTTGTACTTCTGTTGAATAAACAAATTTTGCTGATAAGTTATTCTGTAGTCCATTGTACTGTCCTAACATATACTGATGATCTTGTCCCATTGTATAGTTTTCTTCACCACAGTTAGTGTATGCTTTACCAATACCAGGAGTACTTACTGTGCCAGTTGTAAAGTTTGTTTTACGATATGTGTAGCCGCCTCTCCAAGATCCTTCGTTACCTGCATAACCATTTGCAACTTTTGATTGAATAGACTTTTGTTGGAAATGTCGTCCTGAGTGTGTGCCGCTTCGAGTCTTTATAGTTTCAGTAGCATATATAAAGTCCCAGTGATTTACTCCGCCGCTACTACCTTCGCCGCTATACCAAATACCATAATTTTCATCACAAGCTATACCCCAAGGACCGCCAGCAGTTGCGCCGCCTTGGCCGCCATAACTTGGATTTTGATTGACACTTGCAGTAACCATCATTTCTGTAATAGTATCAAATCTTTCAATTTCTCCTCTATTGCCGCCCATAATCCAAGTAGCATAATGTTCCTTAAATATAGTACCCATATGCCCACGACTGTTTGCCATATGCGAACGGCTTTGTGGAGAAAATGCAGTTTCTGTTCTTGAACTAAATCCTGTAGTTAAGTTACTAGATGCGTTATGTGCATTACCTGCGCCAAAAGCAAAAATTCTATCTTTACCTACTGCACCAGCTTTGTAGTTAAAGCTTCTATCTAATAAATCTCCTAGATCAGTAGTAACATCTGTTGCTGCAACAGTTCTGTTAACTCTCTTATATGTTGTTCCTGACTTGTATCCGCCTAAAATATAACCATTAGTAATAATGCTTCTATGCAGGAATGGAATAGTAAAGTCTTCCCATTTACCGTCATATTCGGTTGTATAAAATTCTACGTTATTTTTATCTGTATTATATCGAACTACACCTGCATCAGGAATTACATCAAAGAAATACATTGCAGAGTAATTATCAAATGTATAGTTTCCTGCTGCAAAATCTTTATAGTAGATGTACATTGTGTCGCCGTAAGTTGTAAGGTATGGTTTATTAGTTTCTATTAGCGTCCAGGTGCTGGTGTCAACTGCGGACCAGCTGTCTTGCCTCATCAAGTATACTCTACAATCAGGAAGAGCCCAAGTTGATCCGTTAGTGTCATTAATACAAGTTGTTGTCCTTAATCCTAACAAATAGTTTGGTAAATTTCTATATGCGGACCAAGCACTTCCGTTACCGCTAATAGTCAGTGCAAGCCCGTTTGCAGCGATACCAGTATTATTGTCAAATAACCCGCTTAGTGTTATATTTAACGTTCCTCGTTGACTTGTTGTGCCGCCAGGTATTTTAATATAACCTGTATCGTTGATAATACTATTTTTTAACGTTGCCATTTATATTTTCCTTAATCTGCCCACGCAGCCACTGCACTACTCATTCCAGCATGTCCTTTAGGTTCACCTGATGAACTTAATTGGAAACCTGTTTGTGTACTGTAGTTCCATCTGTGTGATAAGTTATTCTGTAGTCCATTGTACTGTCCTAACATATACTGATGATCTTGTCCCATTGTATAGTTTTCTTCACCACAATTACCAATTGGTTTATTTACAGTTCCACTTGTAGTATTAGTATACATATTAGTTACACGATACGTATAACCGCCACTATAACTCCCATTGTTGCCACACCATTGATACGTGTGCTTTGACTGTACTGATTTTTGTTGGTGATGATTGCTAACAGTTGTTCCGCTTCTAGATGTAAGTGTCCTTGTAGCAAATGTCCAGTTTCTATTGTCGTTTGTTGTAAATAAGATTGCAAAATTTTCATGACTCATTGCCCATGCATTACCTGTAGTGTATGAAGAACCGCTTGCTCCGGTATGAGTTTTTGTGGTCATATTATATTCTTCAATTTCTGAGTTGCCGCCACCGTGTATCCAAGCATACTCAGTTTCTTGAAAAGCTGTTCCAAAACGTATTCTGTTGTGATTCATGTTACGAGATTGATCAGTCATATTTTGTTCAGTGCGCATGTTATATGCAATAACATAGTTTGATGCTACAACATGTCCGTTACCTGCACCAAATGTATATGCATAATCTTTTGAACATGCACCACTTTGATAGTTATGTCCTCTTTCAATACTACCGTCGCCTAGGTTAATTGTTGTGTCTGTTGATGTAAAACATTTGTTTACATTACTCCATACCGCAGAACTTTTATATCCGCCATGTACATATGCTGTTGATATAATTTGTCTATACGGAAATGCAATAGTATTTGTTTCCCAACCAAACCCGCTCCAGTATTCTAGATCACCGCTTGTACTATTAATTCTTACTGCACCCAATATACTTGGATCTCCAGCTGGGCGTTCAGAATCATTACCTACCGGTAATCTTAAATAACCAGTATCATTAATAGTTGTTGCTTTTAAATTTGCCATGTTTTATATTCCAAACTTGTTTCTAATTGCTACAGTATTTCTTATCATATCGTCATCGTCAAGTCCGGTACTATACATTGCAAAGAATGCTAATTTGGCATCCCACGAATTTGCATACTCTCTACTATTACCTACTTGTGCTGCTGTGCCGTTTAAATTAATGTCAGCAGCAGTGTTGGCGTTTTCTACAAGATTAATACCATTCTTCCAAATACTTCTTGCTTTTTTATCTTTTAAACATCTAAATCCAATTACCTGCCAGCGTGTTTGAATTGGAGTACCGTAAGGCGAGGAGTTTGTATCTGTACGTTCGTCAGCATCACAACAGCCGCCTTGGTCAAAATATATTTGATTATTTGACCAACTACAGTGTGCAAATATTCCACGACCTGCAGAGCTTGTAGCTCCGTTGCCGCCTTCCCATCTAAACGCTGAGGTACTGTTTGCGGTATTTTGTTTAAATACTATAAAGACAGTATACCCACTAGTATTAGTAATGTTAAAACTATTTGATGCTGGGCCTTCTGCTCTAACACCGTTTGTTTCAACATACGGAACACCTGGTGAATGTTCATGCGTTGTATCATACCCAATAGTTCGTGAAGTTGACCAATTGAAGTGTCTGTTATTACCGCTAATATCAAGCCAGTTAGTGCTGCCACTTGTAAAGCTTGACGGACTACCAATATCTAGTACTAATTCTAAATTAGGTCCTGTGATTCCTCCAGTATTAGTCCTAGCATCTACCCAAAAACCTCTATAGTAAAATTCTACATATCCAAAGTCAGTATTATATCTACAGTCGCCGTCTACTGGATTTGTCGGCCGTTGACTTGTACTTCCTACTGGCATTTTTAATGATGCTGTATCATCGATAATTGTATTTTTAAGTGTTGCCATTTAGATTATTACCCTCGAGTTTTTAATTCTTCTACCTCTTTAGTAAGAGTTTTAACAGCTTCAATTAAATAGGCTGTTAGCTTTGTATATTGAATACCATTTCCTTGTACTACATTAGGTAAAATCTTTTCAACGTCTTCTTTAATTAGGCCAGCTTCCATTTTACTTGATCCGTCTTTACGATCGTACGTTACGCCTGCAAGTTGCATAATAGCATCTAGCGCATTATTAATTGGATTAACGTTTTCTTTTAATGTTATACTTGAAGTTTCTGTAATAGATGTAGCAGAAAGTGTTGCAAATGTTCCGTTAGCAGCACTTGCACTACCAATAGTAGTTCCGTCTATATTACCGCCATTTATGTCAACAGTTGCAAGTGTACTTGTGCCTGTTGCATTTATACCAGTTACACCTATGTTATTAACATTTAATGTACCTGAACTTGGTGTAAATTCTATTTTATCGTTACTGTATGTTAATGAAGTAATACTTCCGTCGTCAGCATCGGCATCATCCATTAACGCAACATAATATGCACCTGTTGAAGTAGTATTATTAGCTGCTTCTATACTAAAGTCTCCAAAACTTACACTACCGTCAGTATTTACTAGCATAGCATAGCCGTTTTGCGACGGTGCTGCTCCTGGCATAGTTAAAGTATACGATGTAACATCATTTGGTGCTTTAAATCCAATATACGCACTAGTATCAGCATCGCCTAGGCGAAGCTCTCCTTGAGCATTAAGTTGCAAATGGCTATTACATTTTGTAATACCTGATCCGTTTGCGTCTAAAATAATATCAATATTAGTTTCGATAGTTTTTAGAGTATTTTCTTCGGCAGTAAGTGTACCTAATATCGGTCCACCTTGTATACCTGTTGTAATTCTACGCATATCTACTCCTTATACTGTTGGTGTTTCTATGCCGTAAATAACTGCTGATACATCAGTACTATTGCTTCTTACAACAATAACTTTGTTTGCATCTACAACTATTCCGCCACGTTCTAGTACACCGTTGCCAATTAAATTAGTATCGTACTCAATAAAGTCAGCATTTGCTGGTGTTGCACTATCTGATATTGCAATTCTTACTGCTCTATCTTGACCATTACGGTTTGCAACGTTAACTGTTACGACACTAAAAGTATCAGCTGGAACAGTGTATACTGCTGTGTCTGTTGCAGCGGCTAAGTCTGCTCTTCCTAAAACTCCGGTTGCCATGTCTTTCTCCTATTATCTCAACATATAGTTTAATGCTAAAGGTATACCTGTTACAGATTTTGTAAAGTTTACGTTTGCATTGATATTTATTAGTTCTCCACTCACAGTGGTTATTTGGTTGGTATTTATGAATATGTCGCCAGCTGTAACACTGTTAACATTAAGTGACGCACCACCGCCACCAATTTGTGCTTCAATATATGCTTTAACTGCTCGCTGTGTTGGTACAACACTATCGCTATTTGCAGTAAAGAACGGGTCTGTACTAAATTCAGTAATTGAAGCTGAGTTACCACCAAGTGTAACTGTTCCTAGTGATAGTTCTTGTAGACCAGCAATATTAAATGCTTCAGCATCAAGTGTAGCAACACCTGTTGCCTGTTCAATACTAAACAAGTCGCCAACTCTAAAGTTACCATCTTGGTCAGTTGCTGTGAAGAACACTCGTCCACCTGCACTATCAGTAGTTTCTTTATTTTGATCTGGCAAGTTAACTGGTGGACCATTGACTTCATTTGGATAGTTTGAATCAGCAAAGTTACCTGTTCCAATATCTAAGAAGTCATGTCCTGTTAATCGTACTTGACTAAATCTAATTCTTAGTTCTAAATCAGTACCTTCAGGTGGTGCCTCGTCAATTTCTAATGTTGGCGAAACTTGTAAGAATCCAGTGAAGCTACCTTCGTTAGTTCCTCTAAAGCTAACAGTGTTAACAAGTTTAAATACTCTTCCTGGTAAACTTGCAAACTCAATATTAGAACCTGCTACTGGTCTTGAACTTAGTCTCTTAACAGCTACAAATGCTCCTGATTGGAAGAAGTCTGCAGATCCATTAGATGCATTTTCATTTACATCTGATGTTGCTGTAGTAAATCCTGACCCTCTATTTGCAAAGGTAGGGTTAGCAAGTAGTCCAGTTCCTACACGCACTTGTATGTTTACATCTTCAGTATTGTTAGGATCAGTTACAGTAATTGTTGGAGTACTTGTATAGTTTGATCCTGGTTCTTCTAGTCTAATAGCAAATACTTGCTCATTCGAAGTACTTGCACGACCTCTTGCTTGAACTCCTAATCTAACGTTCATTACATCAGCAGTAACGCCAGAACCTAATGCTACAAATTTTGGAGTCTTGTCTGGGTTACCAAATGCAATTGCTCCACCTGCACTAAAGTTAAAGCTGGCGCCGCCTTCAGTTGCCCATGTTAGCCCGTATTCAGAATATGTTAGTTCATTAGAATTACCAGTAACAGCAAACATTCCTTGTCCATAAGCAATTTTACTATATGTACCAGTTGGTAAATCTTGTTGTGTCCAAGATACACCGTCTAAACTATATGCTGCTGTTCCGTCTGTAGCAATAGCAATAAATCTACCATTACCCCATGTTATATCTATCCACGGTGCGCTTGGTAATCCAGTACCTGCACTCCAAACTAGTCCGTCTGCGGAATACATTGTATCTGTTGTACCGCTTCTAAGAGCTACAAATTTTCCTGCTCCATTTGCTAGTGCAGAAAAGTTTGTACCAGTAAGAACTGTGCCTGTAGTTGACCAACTAACTCCGCCGTTGTCACTATATACAACATCAGTGTCGTTACTACTAATTGCAATAAATCTACCTAAGTTTGCTGCAACTTGTCCAAATGCAATCATTGATGCACCTGCTGTTGCAAATGTACCCGGTAATGCAACACTAGTCCATGCTACACCATCTAAACTATATGCAGCAGGTCCGCCTTCGGATACTGCTATAGCAACACTTTGTAAGAATGTTGACGATCCGTCATCTATCAGTCCACTTGTAATATTATCCCACGAGTTACCTGATCCTGCATCTGGTAATGTATTTGAAGTCCAAGTAGCGCCGTCGATACTGTAGGCTCCGCCAACATTAGCATCAGGTATAGCAACAAATATTCCTTTTTGTCCGTAACCGCTAAAGTCAAAGTCTACAACAGCTCCGTTTACATCAACAGTAGTAATTGTAATTACTAGATCATTTAGTGGACTTGCGCCACCTAATGATGTACCTGGTATTTCACAATGATTTAATCTTCCGTAGCCAGCGCCACCTTGGTTAAGAGTTACATAATACTTTTCACCATTACGTGTTACATCAAATGTTGCTCCAAGACCATCGGATTCTGTTAACGTTGTTACGTTAGTATATTGTGCTGATGTTGTTATATATGTTGCATCACTATAAGTATTTGTAGTTATAGTTGCTTGTACTGCATCATTTGTAGGAGCACTAAATGCTACTGCTGGTTCAATTTGATATGTTGATGTTGCGTTAGGAGCAACAATCGTTGAACCCGGAACAACATGATTCCATTCTGTGACTGTTACTTCTTTAGTACCAGCATCATATGTTTGAATAATAGCATACTGTCCGTTACCTGCACCACCTACAATTTGTATTCTTGTTCCAGGATATGCTGAACTTAAATTACCGTCTGTTGCTGATATAAATATTCCTGTTAAGCTTCCTGACTGTGCAACGTTTGATACTGTTGTATAACCAGCACCACCTGTTGTAACACCTTCAGTTTCACTAGGAATAATTCTACCTTCAAATACACCTAAGTCTCTAAATTCGTCTGTAATTAAAACTTCGTTTGAACCGCCGCCGAATATTTCAAGTTCAGCTTCGGTATAGTCATTACCTGCGTGTGTAAATTCTAAGTTAAGTATTTGATTAGCATCTGTATTAACTAGCCCAACTGTAGCATTATACTGTGTACGGTTGTCAGTAACAGCTGATGTTGCCGTTTCTTCTGGATCAACACCTTCTGCTACAGAACCAAATTTACCGTATGAGTTATTACCGTTGGTTGCACGTACTCTTCCGCCTGACTCTGCTAGGTAGCCCATATGTGAGTAATATGTAAATACCGACACAAGCTCTGCTCTACCATTGTTAAGAATATGTGCTCCAATACCGTCACTAATAACTTGTGTAAAGTCGTTACTAACAATCGAATCGTTTCCGCCGTTGTGTAATGCTCCGTCAATGCGCTGACCTGTTGCACCAAAACCAAATGTTGTACAGTTTTGTACATACGGTGAACGTGCTGTAATCCACACACGTTTATCTTCTGGTCCCCAACCTGGGTCAAGTGATGCATAAGCACCTGCTGTTGGTCTACGTGTTCCAAATTTGTTACTTGCGCCTAGATCGCCATTTAAGCCTTGCATAGTTTGTAATCTTAAACCTGTACCATTACGTAAGTAATAGAAGTCTTCTTCTTGTGACCCTATCATTGCATTTACATAGTATCTTGCTGCAAGTCTTGTTTTGTAAGCAGCAGGACGATAAATTACTACACTGTCAGTATAAGTTCTTTTCCATTCTTGGCCCCATACTAGATCCCATTTCATAGCATCAATGTATTCTCTAATATCTCTAGCACAAATATCTCTGTTATATGTGTATGCTGTTTTTACAATAAACTGATTATTTGTTCCGTCTACTTGTACATATGCACCGCCTACTGTATTTGAAACAGCAAACTCAGTACTACTAAAGACATCAGCAACATAAAACTTATTATTTAAAAAGAAGTTAGTATTTGTTAAAATGTTATTTGGATTTTCAAATGCGATTTCCATTCCAACTTTTAGCCAACCTGTATCTGCAATAGTAAGTGTATACAGATCTAGACCGCCGGATGCTCCGCCAATTGTTACAGTACTATCAGTTACAGTTGATTTAAAATAATCATTAACATATGCTATTGCTTCGTCTACAATAAATTCTTTATTCAGTTCTAATTGTCTAACAGCATTATAAACTTCAACATCGTCTGTTTGTCTGTTGCCGCCTTCATTTGATCCTGCCCAAATTGTGTCTTGTACTAGATCCCATGTTGCATTGATACCAGTAATAGCATCAGCTTCAATAAGTTCTGCAACAGCTAGTTCTAATGCAAATTGATTAGCAGCAATTGTAGCAGTCTTTTGTGGACCTGTTACTTTATTACTTGTTCTGCGTAGATATGATAATCCAGCATTTACACTTGCATAATTTGTGTCTAGCATCCAATCAAATCTAGCAGCGTCAATAATAAGTCCTAAGTCTCTTGAACACTTTGCATGATCGTATTTAAAGTCGTTATATGTATTTGTAATGAACTGAATTACATTTAGTATTACGTCTGCTCTACTATTATCAATAGTTGTTTTAGCAGTTGTAAATTCACTATCTGCCCATGCTACACTTGGGTACGACACTGCACTTAATACTGTTGATAATGTTGTAGTACCGTCAATTACATCGCTAACTGTTTCTACAAGTGCTTGTACTGCACTTCCTTCAGTTGCACTTGCTGGTGTTCCTAGTGTAGTTTGTAGTGTAGTATTTCCAGTTTGTGCAGTTACAGAATTTTCTTGTACAATAGTTGACATAATACTTGCTAGGTGATTATAAGCTGCTGCTGTTTCTGTAGTTTGGCCATCTACTTGTATTGTTCCGTTTACAAAATAAGATTCACAAATTCTACTAGTAGCTTGATTACCACCATATAATATATCATAACTTGCTGCGTTAACAATGTATTCTACATCTCTTGCACACTTGGTACTATCATAAACTAAAGAACCATAGTTTTGTGCAATATAAGCAATAACATCATCTTTCATAAAATCAATGTTTGCTTGTAAGTTGTCTTTTGCATCTACTCTATTTTGATCAACGCCTACTGGACTTGGTAATACTAATGCATTAACTGTGCCATCTCCTGGCATAGCTGTGCCTAATGATCCGTTTTGGATAATATCAACTATTTCGTTATATGCAGTATTAAGTCTATCTAAGTCATTACCTGTTCCAAGTAAAACTCTATATTGATCTCTAGCATTTCTAATAGCACCTACTGTTTCAACTCTTTGATTTTGTAAGTTGTATGCATTATTTGGGCGCTGGTAAGCAATACCGTTAAATGTAGCGTTATAGTTTGTTCCGAGTGCAATATCGTATGCTGTATCAGTAATGATGTTTGTTAAGTCTCTACGACATTTTGCACTATTATATTTAAAGCTACCAAAGTTTGCATTTATAAAGTCAATTGTTTTTTCTTGTATAACAGGTAACGCTGCAACTATGTTTGTACTATCTGACTGTAGTCCAACTGAAGCGCCTGCAACACTTGGATATGTTATTGATGCAGCTGCCACACCATTTGTAACCATAGGTATAATTGTATTATTAAATAATCCTGCAATAGCATTTGATACTGTTGCATTACCTGGCTTACCGCTAATTTGTGCTACGGCTGTTTGGTATGGAGGAGTAACAGTAATGTCACGTCCGACTGTTTGTAATAAATCACGTAAGTATCCGTAAGATGCAATAGTAGCAAGCTTCTGCGGAGTGTCAAGTACTAGATTGTCAAGGCTAACACTACCTGATCCATCTGTTTCAAAAACAATTTCTGTTTGTAATTCTGTAGCAGTAAATGTATACGAAACACTACTTGTAGATGTAAAATCTATTGCAGTAGCTAACGGTTCATCTGCATCTATATTTCTTGCAAATATACTTGCACCGTCAGTTGTATGAGTAACTGAAACATTTACTGTATATTCTTGTCCTGGAGTAGTGAAAACACTTTGGAATGCAGTACCTGCACTTGCTAATGCAACAAGTGCGCCACCTGTTATTTCCCATGCAGTGTTTGTAATAGTCCAATCAGTTGCAGTTGCAAAATCGCCGTTATCTAATAGACCATTTATCTTATTAACGTTTCCGCTGCCATCATAATATGATTTTGTAGCATTATATGTCTGCCAATTGCCGCCGTAATTAAGATCGTATGCAACTGCATCCATTAAGAAACCGACATCCTGTTTACATTTTGTTTTGCCATATTCAAGATTTGGAAACTGATCTGCAATATATGCAATAACTTCTGCTTGTATAAACTCTTTGTTAGTAGCATTTAATTCTACTGCATAACCGTACTCTGATACACCTAACTCGTGTGGCTTAGGTAAAATAGCATTCTCTTTAATACCTGTGCCTATTGCAACTCTATCAGCAATATTTCTTGCTAAACGCTTTGTTTCAGTAGCTACAGGAGTAGTTTCTGCATAAGGCCAACTAACATCTTGTGCTGTTGTATTGCCTGTAGTTGGAGTAACTGCTGAACCTATTACAACATCTCCTACAATTGATTCAATTCTTTTAATTGCTTGATAGCTGTAGCTGATATCTTTTTTGGTTGTTAATGTACTATTAATTGTTGTTCTTGGTTGTACGTTAGTAGAACGAAGTTCATCACCTATAATACAGCATTCTGCTGGAACAATAATCGGAAGTACTTCGTAGTATTTTCCTGTTGACACTTTAATTAATGTATTTCTAATTAATCTTTCAGGTACATTAGTATCAACACCTGCTGTTATTGCATCTGTAATAATTTTTGCTAGACCTTGAATATCAGCATAAACATTTTCTGTTCTTAATATTTCGTTAGTAAACTGTCCTGTTACTCTAGTACTATTATCACCGTTTGTTGTTTGGTAATTAACTGCTGGTGCTATTTGATCTAATATATTTTCAATTAAAGCAATACCGTAATTTATTGAAGCATTAGTTTCTACTTTTTGTGTTAAGTACGGTGAACCAATTGTATCGTTAACATATGACAGTGCTGCCTCTCTAGAACGTACATTGCCGCCGTGTGTAATATCCCAAATTAATGCATCAACAATTAGACCCATATCTCTTTCGCATTTTTCTGTCTTATAATCAAATGCTGTAGTGAACGGTGCAATATTATTTGTTATTTGATACTGTGTCCATTCAACAATTTCTCTTTGTATAAATCTTCTGTTAAGTTCTAATAATTTTGCTGCATCTGGATTTCTAGCACCTTGCTCAACCTGTTGTGCTGCATATTTAATTGTTTTGTAAGGCTTATCAATTGTTGTACCGTAAATTGGTGCAGGTAAATCTAACCCGTGTTCTGCAACATAATAAACATCAGCAGTAGAACCAATAAATGCCCATTCCGGAATACCAGTTGAGCTTACTGTTAATACTTGTCCGTCTCGTCCTACCGGTAATCTAGTTGGTGCTGCACCGCTATAATAAACCAAGTCACCTTGAGTTGTAAGCACACTTGATTCACTACCAATTGCTAATGCACTCCAATACTGTCCACTATCTGCTAAGTCTGGACGTGATCCTTCTGCACCCGAACTTAATGAACTATAATCATCACCTTCTGAAATATGTCCTAATATACATACATAGGAGTTGTCGCCATAACGTATAACATCACCTTCGTAATACTGTGCGTCATCTCTCCATTCGCCTTTCCATTCAAAGCCGTAGTTTAATCTTGTCCAATACACTTCATTAGGCGGAATTTGATTTTGGTGATCTGCAATACAACGATATGTATAACCGCCATGTCTTACAACGTTACCTACTTGATATTCGTATTGTGTTGAATCTGCTCCCCAGTCGCCAATAAATTTAAAACCTTCAGTAAATAGATCCCAGCTTGCTGGAACAGCAGTTGGACGATCATTTTCGTTATCTGTTTTACTGATATACTGGTTACCGCCGTAACGTACAATATCGCCTGGCTGGTAAACACCATTATATGCCCATTCGTTTTCAAACTGGAAGCCTTCTACAAACTTTTCCCAATTAGCACTATCAGTTGTAAATTCAGCACTACTAGTATGATAATTAGTTGCAATCCATAAGCTCGCACCATACTTTACAACATCGTTAACAAGGTATTTTCTAGATGCAAGCCATTCATTTTGATAACGAATACTTTGATTAAAAACGTCCCATTTGTTAATATCATTCTCTAGTCCAAGTCCAGAGCCAAGTGTTGTTGATACGTGAGGGTCAATACATACAAAACTTCCGCTACCGTATTTTACAAAATCGTTTAAACGGTATTGGAAACTTTCCTGCCAATTACCCTTCCATTCTAGTCCATCAGCAAATACATTCCAATTCGCTAAGTCTGATTCAATACCATAGTTAATAACTTGTATTTCAGAATCAATTGACATATTAGAATGGGTATAGCAATAGTAGTACAGTGTTTCTGGAGTTGCTGCTGTTGGTTCTATTGTTATTTTTCTATTAGTTGCAGTTTCAAATGCTGCTACATAAGTTGCTGAATCAGCAACTTCTACATTATCAATGTAGTATTTTACGCCTGTAATATATTCTGTGCCGCTTGCGTGTGTTCCATTTTTAGTAGCACTAAACAACAACGGATGTGTAACATTCGAAGCTGCATCTTGTACAAACTCATATGTTTTACCATGCTGGAACTGGATGCTAGGATACTGATTTCCGTTAAGAACATAAACATTATTGCCAGGTGCTTCTGCATTTACCGCAACAGTTACAGTTGTTGAAACTGTACCAGTTATAGCAGTTGAAGTGTGTATGGTATCACAAATATATAACCGAGCACCGTATTTCACTATGTCATTATATACATACGAAGTACTATGCGACCATTCGCCCTTCCATGTTTGCCCATCACTTACTAAATTCCATCTTGTTGGAACTACATCTAAATCTGTAAAAAAGTTAGCATCACTGCTATGTCCTTCTACACATATATACGCTTTTCCACCAAAAGCAATTACGTCATCCTTGTAGTAAACAGTGCTGGTTGTCCAGTCACCTTTCCATACAAAGCGTATTCTACCTAATTTAAACTCTGCCATTTGTTCTTAACTCCAGTTATATATATTTATCCATTACTGCACGGTGTCATTAAATGTTTTTAACACTAGCATTTGACTCAAAAATGTTCCTTGGACCCTAGGTAAATTGCCAAATGCATCTGCACCTGAGAAGTCCACCGGAACATTTACTTGTAAAGTTCCACCGTTATTCATATTAAATTCGTTTGCTTCGCCGCCAATAATAACTTGGCCTGCGACTAATCTGTTTGTTTCGAGATCCTCACCACCTACTGATAACCTATCTGCAAGGAACGTTGCAATTGCACGTTGTGTTGGAACAACGTTGTTACTATCTTCCGACATAGTTGGGTCAGTAGAGAAGTCTCTAACTGCTGCACCAGAACCACCTAGTCTAACTCCACCTAGTGATAATTCTGAAAGCCCGTCTAAGTCAAAAAATTCAGCACTAATGGTAACAATACCTGTACTCTGTTGTACACTAAACAATTCACCAGTTCTAAAGTTACCGTCTTGGTCTGTACTTGTATAAAATACTCTGCCGCCGTTTGTTTCATACACTTCGTTTTCAGGTGCTGCAACAAAATAATTTCCGTCTGCATATAGTTCTGGATAATTTGTTTGAAGGAAATTTCCTGTACCAATGTCTAAGAAATCATGACCTGTAATTCGTGCTTGACTGTATAGTGATCTTAATTCAACACCTGTAGTATGAGCAAGATTGTCTTCGTTTTCTATAGATGGTGAAATTTGGAATTGAACTAACCTAGTTCCATTACCAGTTCCGTCATCTCCTAAGTCTGTTATTTTAACACCGTTAAATAATTTTAAATCATTAGGATCTTCAGTAAGAGGATCAAGAATAGAATTAATTCTTATTTGAACACCCGGACCCGGAACTGTGTCAACACCAGTAAGTGTTATTGTATTAGCTTGTGGTATAATATCAGCATAGCCGTCACCAGTTAATGTAACTACTGTAGAATTTGATCTATATCCTGCACCTCTGCCCTTAAAGCTAGGTTGAGCTATTACTCCATTGCCTATTCTTTTTTCTATTTCAACTTCTGTTACAAACTGTGTGTCTGTTACAGTAATTGTCATATTATCAGGATTAGGAGAATATCCGCTGCCCGGATCCCATATTTTCACACGTTGGAATATTCCAGTAAACGTATCTGATCTAAGTTTTGCTCGCTTACCTGTTTTAATGTTTGCAACTCCGCCTAATGTTACTCCGTCGGCCAGTAACACCCATTTTGGATCACCGTCAAGTGACGCAAATGTTAACGTTTTCCACTGTTGGGACGATGCTAAATTATTTTGTCTCCATAACAACCCATCTTCGGTAGTAGCACTTAAACTTGTCGGTGTTCCACCGTCAGTACTAATTACCATAAACACACCTTGAGCATATTTACAATCTACATACGATAAACTAGATCCGCCATTTTGTGGAACATTTGTGCCTTGAATAAAAGTTTCGCCTTTATCAACACTATACATAACCGATCCATCTGATCTAATTATTATAAATCTATTATCTCCGTAGACTAAACTTACAATAGTTGGTCCACCGCCTAGTGGTAGTGCAGCACGTGATGTCCAAGTTTGCCCATTATTATCGGAAGTTACAACAGCACCTGATTCAGCAATACAAACATATCTTCCTTGCCCGTATGCAACTTTAGTGTAAGTGTCTGCTGCTACAGTAGAACTCAAACTCCATGATAGGCCATCGTTACTATATGCAAATTCTGTTGCTCCATCAGCAACTACAACAAACCCTGCTGGACTTGCTGCGGCATCTGACCAAGCTGCTGTTGCCGGTAATGCTCTAGTAGTCCAGTTTTCGCCTGTATAAGAAAAATTATATTGATTAGTTCCTGTAGCTATTGCTACGAATCTATTTTTATTAGCAAGTACTTTAATCCAAGTTGCTGTTATATCAAGAATAGATTCTTGCCAAGTAGTACCAGAATCACTATATACAACAAAGTTTGGTTCTGCTAATGCTACAAATCTTCCGCCACGTCCTGTACCTGAACTTTTAATAGTAGCAATACTATTTGTACTATCATCTGATGTAGTTAATACATCAATAGTAAGATCATTATCAGGAGTTGCACCTCCTAACAAATCGCCTCTAATAGTTAATCTATCATTTTCAGCATATCCAGCACCTGCATTGTTTATACTTACAAAGTACTCACTACCTCTTCTTGAAACATTAAATATTGCTTCAATTTGAGGTAATCCAAACGTGTCGCCTGTACCTAAGCCGCCGGTTAATCCACCATAAGTATTTGTCATGCCGCCAAAGTCAGCATCAACAAATGTTCTTTCTGCTGGTAAATTTTGTACAGTAGAAGTAAACCCTGGATGACTAACTTGCATTCTTGGTTCTATTCTATATCTAGCAGTTGAATCAAATGTTGCTACTAAAGGTGTACCAGGAATTAAGTGATCCCAACCCGGTACATCATCAGATTCTCTTGATACCGTAACTTGTCTAGTTACAGCACTATATCCAGATATATATCCGTATTGACCGTATCCAGTACCTTGAACAATTATTATTCTCATGCCAGCAACATCTTCATAAAATTGTGTTGCGTCACTTGTACTTAATTTTAGATAGATACTTGCATCTAATGTTTCTTGAGCATTACCTTGTCTTACTAGATAGTTAGTACCGCCTTCGCTTCCTGAGCCTTTAGTGTTTATGAGTCTACCATTAAATAAAGCACCGTCTCTAAAGTCATCAAATTCTACATTAACTCCATTGCCAGCACCTGTAATTGTAGATGATACTGATGTATAATTTTCGCCACAATGCTCATATTCAAACAATGCTATACTATCTATTGTTCCACCGGAATCAGCAGTGTCTACAAAAGCTTGATTATTTCTATTCCATATTGTTGCTGCGTCTGGTACTTCTGTTGGATCGTTTCCGTCTGCAATTGACCCATAGTCGCCATAAGAGTTGTTACCGTTTGTAGCACGTATAATTCCGCCATCTTCAGCAAAATATCCTACAGCACAATAATATGTAAACACAGAAACAAGTTCTGCTCTACCACCATTGGTTATCCAAGCGCCGATTCCGTCACTTAATACTTGGGTAAAATCGTTTGATGTCATAGACTTGTTGCCGCCGTTATGTAGGCTACCGTCTACTTTTTTCCCTACACAAGAACTACCGATATTTGTTACACCTTGGATATATGGCGATCTGTTATTAATCCATACACGATTATCATCTGGTCCCCAGCCTGGATCTAATGCAACAAATGCACCGCCTGTTGGTCTTTGATATAAGTCAAAAACGCCCGGAGGGTTAAGTGTTCCAATTAATCCTTTTAATGTACATTGTCTAATTCCTGTAGTATCTCTCACCCAGAATAGATCATCGTTTTGTGATCCGTTGGCAGCATTTATATATCGTCTTGATGCAAGTAATGTTGCATAGTTTCCGCTATATTTTAAATCTCTTGCAAGACCTCTAAATATAGAATTTACATCTTCATACACTGTGTCTTTGTCTACAGTATAACCTTGTTGGAGCAAAAATGCATAAATTTGTCCGCTAATGAATAAAATATTTTGTGAAATATTTTGTCCAGCGTTAACAAAAAACGTGTCTGTATTTAATGTATTAGAGCCAGACATAACCGGACTAATTTCTCCAGTAAATACGTTAAACTCTACATTATTTCTATAGTCTGTAAATAACTCAACACATCTTTGTGCTGTATCTGTTGATCCAATAGGACCATTTAATATTTGTGTTTCAGTATTACCTGTTAACGGTGGAACTGGAACATTTAGTAATAAGTCAAGAATAAATGTTTCAGTAAATGTCAAATAGTCTTGTACTTGACCGTAATTATCATAGTAATCTTGTTTTCTAGGATTTGCAACAATTGTAGTAGACCTTAGTTCGTCTCCCATTACTGCACATCCTGCTGGAACTGTTATCGGACCAATTTCTTCGTAATATCCTGTTGCTATTGATATTTTTACTGGATTGCCAGCTATAAAATTATCTTCAACAAATTCAGATGCATATTTAACTGTCTTAAATGGACGTTCGGGTGTTCTACCGTATCCTGGTCTGTTTATTCCTTCGTTACTAACATATATAACATCACTGTCAGTTAAAAAGTTTCTCCAAAATAAATCTAAATCTGTAGTAACAGATAGTACTTGCCCTGACTCATTACCTATTTTTAATCTAGTATCACCTACAGTACTACCGTCATCGGCTCCTGTTCTACTTAAACCAAATGTTAATAAATCACCTTTATCATGTAGTCCGCCCGGCTGTCCTGCTTGTATGAGTATATCCCAATAATCATAACCGCTTCCATTATCACCTGGGAAATTTTCAGTAGTTGCTTGATGTTCAAAGTTACAAAAATATGCAGTACCTAAATGATATACTACTTCGCCAACTGCGTAATATCCTGTATTGCTCCATGGTCCAACAAACTTTTTACCTGGTATAAGTAATTCGTATATTTCTGGATCTTGCCAAACTAATGTACTATCGTCACCGTCATTGATATTAACATCTCTTAAAATTTGGTATAAGTATCCGCCTCGAACAACAATGTCTCCTGTTTTATAAGGAGATTTTATATCCCAGTCACCTCTAAAATTATAAGTTTTTGCAAGTACAATCCAATCTTGTGTACTATCACCGCCCGATGTATAACCAGCTGTTACTCTGCTAGGATCACTATCAATATTGTTTGTAACAGCATAGTATACATGTCCGCCGTATCTAACAATGTCACCTAAATTATATGCAGTTGTGCTTGACCATTCACCGTCATATTGTGCGCCAGGAAATTCTAATACAAACTTTGTATCATCGAGTTGTACAACTCCTGAAGTGTGAGTTTCTGTACAACGGAAAACAGAAGCACCGTATCTTACAATATCATTTTTTCTATAAACTGTTTCAGGTACCCATGAATTTCTATATTCGTCACCTACATGGAATTCTAGCCAATCTGTTTGATTGTCTTCTAATGTAGCACTACCAATATGTGCTACTAAACATTTATAAACATAGCCGTTGTATTTTACAAGAGCACCATGTGCGTATGTAGTATTAGGTGTCCAGTCATCAGCAAAACTAATGCCTTTAGTAAACACTTCCCAGTTTGCAATTTCGTCTGCAAAACTATTACCGTCGTGCGGTTCAACACAAAGCCAAACAGTACCGCCATTTAAAACAAGATCGCCTTTGTTATAATTTGTACCAACAACCCAATTGCCAATAAAACTTTTACTAACAGTCATTACGATCCATCTTGGATCTGGTTGCGGTGGAACACTATTAGGTATTGTAGCATTTAAGTCGCTGCCAAAATCACCTGACGATGTGTGTCCTTTAATACACACATACGTTCTACCGTTTATTCTTGCAATATCGTCTCGTTTATAATCTGTACTTTGAGCCCAATCGCCCTTCCAGTTATACTTAAATCTATCAATTTTAAATTCTGCCATTGGTCAAACCTTTAATAATTTGTTGTACTATTTGAAGTAATTACTTCACTGTCTTTGCCTTCGCCGTAACCAGGCGAACTTATATTTTTTGGGAAATCATACCCTTCGGAAATGCGCTGAACAAGGAACCCTGTGTCTTGCTCTATATAATATATTAAGCTCCTGCCGTCCCATTTAAGTTGTGGATAACGTAAGTTTGGATACACAACTGCACCATCTGTACCTACACCATCTAAGAAATCAATACCTTCTTCAAAGTCTGGAAAGTTTTCTTCTTCAATACCTAAGTCGTTAATAACAACAACATTTTCGTCACCGCCTTGTAATTGATCAACTCTTACAAGAAATAATTCTCCATCGTCGTTTCTACGCAAACCGTAAAAGTATCTTTTGATAAATCCGTTTGCTACTTGTTCTGGGGTATTCCCAATAAAATGACTCATTATACAATCTCCGCAAAGCTAACGATAACATCTACACTATCGCTTACACTTGATCTTACTTGTAATTTATTACTAGGTGCAAGTATTAATTTTTCACCCGTTGCTACTACACGTAGACTTGTGTTTGCAGGCAATAATGTTTCTTTTAAGTAGTATCCAGATACACTACTATCGTCCTGCACTAGTACGTCTACATAAACAAAACTTGTTGTTAGATTTGTAATACTCATACCAATTACAGTTGCTCGCTGTGTAACATCTGTTTCAAATATATCTACAGGTAAAACACCTATATTTTTTATTACTTTATTTTTTAAAATTGCTGCCATGTTATTATCCGAATATTAATACCTTTTCAATTGCGAGATCCTCTGCATCTGCTGGAGTTAGACCCCCTTGCGAACCTGCGACACTTACCCAGTTAACACCGTCAAATACTTCAACCCTTTGGTCTTCAGTGTTAAATCGAGTCATGCCTACTTCTCTATAACCAACACCAGGGCGTTCAGGACTTGTACCTACCGGTAAAACTAATCCAAATGTGCCATCAAATTTGACATAACCATTATTGGTATTTTGAAATAATGTAATACTATCAGAAACTGTGTTTGTAATAGCATTGTCTTTTATTCCAAAGTTTTCAAATTTTACTGAACCAGTACCTTGGGCTGTTAATAATAAATCTGTATCTGTACTACTACTTATCTCATTGTTGTCTATGGTAATATTATCTACAGTTAGTTTTTCAACATTTAATCTATTTGAATCTAAATCAGCAACTAATACATTTTGACTATAAAAACGTATTACTCCGTCATTATCACCTTCGTTTAATTCTGCGGTAATTTTAGTATCACCGTCTAAATCTTCAACACCTTGTAGTATTATCCAGTTAGATCCATTATATCCTTCGTAACGCTGTAAAGAAGTATTGTATCTAATTTGTCCTTGTGCTAGTACTGACGGTCTAGTAACTGTAGAACCTACTGGTATATTTAAAGCACCAGTAGAATCAATTATTACATGCTCAGAACCTGGATCTAATATAATGTCATTAGTAGATGATATTGTGCTATCAAATATTTCAAAGTCATCTATTACTACATTACCAGTGCCACTTGTTTTTAGTTCTAAATTACTATTTGAATTTGTTGTAGTAATATAATTACTATCAATTAAAATATCACCTGTAGTAAATCTATCTGCAGATATAGTCCCAGATGCATCAATATCTTCTACAAACAATGTGCTAACAATAGTTAAATCGTTATTAATAACAACATTATTATTTGGTATTTCAATGACGCCTGTACCATTTGCACGTAAATCTAAATTGCTGTTTGAAAGAGTTGTTTCTAAAACGTTTCCTGCAATACGTATATTTTCAAATTGCATTGCACTAGTAATATTAACACCGCCGGAAACTGTAAGATTACCTGTTAAATTATAATCACCAGTTTGTACAGTATTACCTACGTGTGTAGTTGTTCCTGTAATAGTTGTGTCTTGTAAATTAGTATCACCGCTTACTGTTAAATTTTGTTCTAGTATAACATTATTACTTGGCACTACAACTTCACCAGTGCCATTAGCACGTAATTCTAGATCACTGTCTGTTTGAGTAGTAGTAATAAAGTTATCGTCGATTAATACATCGCCAGTAGTAAATTGATCAGATGTAACAACGCCACTATTTACAATAGTTGTTGTTGTAAGTTGACCTGTAATTTGTGTGTTATTATTAACTACAAGATTATTACTAGGAATAAGAATATCACCAGTGCCATTTGCACGTAATTCTAGATTAGCGTTTGATGTAGTTGTAGTAATAAAGTTATCGTCGATTAATATTTCTTCAAATTGTGCTGCACCTGTAACATCTAAATTATTGCCTACATTAACATTATTAGCAACATCATAAGTACCTGACTGCGTAATATCACCTGTAATTGCAACATTACCCGTTAGTGTTGTGTCGCCTAATGTAGCATCGCCTGAAACAAACAAATTGTTTGTTATTCTAACATCGTTATTAGGAATTAATATATTACCAGTACCACTTGCACGTAATTCTAAATCCGAATTACTTTCAGTTGTAGTAATAAAATTATCTTCAATTAATATATTACCATTAGTAAATTCTCCTAGTAAAGTTAAATTACCAGTTTGAGTTGTATTTCCGGTTTGTACAATATTTCCATTAACAGTAACATCGTCTAAATCAGTAGCGCCGTTTACAGTTAAACTTTGAGATATTGTTGTATTGTTATTAATAATAACACTACCTGTGCCGCTTGTACCTAATTCTAAATCACTATTAGAAAGTGTTGTTGTTATTGTGTTACCGAGAATTTGTATGTCGTCTGATTGAAATACTGTAGCATTTATTGTTTGCGATGCAGTAATATTATCAGCAGTAATGTCGCCAGTTACATCTAAATTGTTTGAAATTTCTACATTGTTGTTAGGTATTAAAACTTTTCCTGTGCCAACTGCACGTAGTTCTAAATCAGTATTTGATGTAGTTGTAGTAATAAAATTATCATCAATTAATATTTCTTCAAACTGTGCAGAGCCTGTAACATCTACATCTTGTGTAACTGTTAAGTTACCAGTAATACCTACATTACCAGTTTGAGTTGTATTTCCTACGTGGGTAAGTGTACCTGTAATAGTAGTACCTTGTAAATCTGTATCGCCACTTACTGTTAAATCATTATCAATTTGTACATTATTATTAGGAATTAATATTTTACCAGTGCCATTAGCACGTAGTTCTAGATCAGCATTTGATGTAGTTGTAGTAATAAAATTATCTTGTATTTCAATGTCATCGATATTAGCTTGATCTACATATAAATTTCTCCAACGTAAAGAAGGCGATCCTAATTTATATTGACTAGTTTCGCTAGGAATCATATCACTATCAATGCCTGCAACAAATTGAATAGTATCACTTGCTTCGTCACCAATTGTAATATTTCCGCCTATCGAAACATTACCCGTAACGTCTAAGTTGCCTGTAACATTTACATTATCTTGTAAATTTATTGTTCCGCTGTTTGCATCAATGTTTACATTTCCGGATAATGTTTGTATAGTGTTTCCGCTGATTCGGTAATTACCTATATCAATTCTTTCACCATTTACAAAACTTGCATTTCCGTTTGTATTAAATGTTACACCGTCAGTAATATCAATGTTTAGACTATTAAGTGCAAAATTTACAGTTCCACTTTGTTGATCTACAAAGAATAAATCGCCAACTCTAAAGTCTCCATCATGGTCAACTGAGTTGTACCTAATTTTAGCATCATTTAATTCTATTATTTCATTTGCTTGTACAACTGTACCTGGATCATTAGTAACTTCTTTACCGTTACCAATGTATGCTAGATTATGTCCAATAGCATAAACTAGTACGCCCGGGCCATCACCTACTAAGCCTTGGTTACCATAAACACTGGCAGAACCAATCATACGTATTTCAGCACCAAAGTCTCTTAAATCTAAATTTTCAATTGTTGTAGCAGTTCCAGAGCCACTAAATGTAATACTTGCCGGAGTAGTATCAAATCCAACTAAACTAGAAACTTTACTATCAATAACAAGGATGTCACTATCTTCAACACTTTCAATTGTTAAAGGTCCAACAACAGTTGAACTATCTGTTGAAGTAAATGTAACTGTCTGGCTTGCTGCTGGTGCAGTTCCTGAAAGTCCGCTTAATCTAATACGTGTTTTACCGTCGTTGTATTTTCCTGCTGTACCGTCTAAGGCATATGCGCCTTTATCAGCAAAGTATGAAAAAGAATTCAACCATTCTACTCTAACACCATTTGTTGCTACAAGTGCGTTAACATTTGGTGTAATAAATGTTACTGCGTGGAATAGACATGCTGCTTCTTTTGAACTTGCATTAACAACACTACCGTCTAAGTATGCGCCGGCGCCTGCATCGCCTTGATTAAAGCCTCTTGGATCTTCTGCTGTTAATACACTACCTTTTGTAATAACAGTTACGTTTCTTATGTATGGGCTTCTGCTTGAAATAAGCATATTGTTTGCATACTTAAATGCATAACCTGGGCTATAAAAATCTTTTATTGTTACATCTTCAACAGTTGTTTCACCGTTAAGTAAAAATGCATCATTTGTATTTGTACCAGATGTTGGTGCAATTGTAACACTTCTTAATGAGTGTCCTTTTACTGTTACGCCTACTGGAATAGTAATTGGAAATGCTTCTTCGTATGCACCTGGATATATGTATATTGTGTCGCCTGCTCCGGCGATAGTAGCTGCATATGCTAATGTTTCTACTGGGTCGTTAAAATGTGTTCCTGAGTTAGCATTATCACCGTTTGTTGATACAAAAAATAAATTTCCAGGACGTAAACTTAAATCAACTCCGTCAACAAAAAAGTCATCGGATGATACTTCTTCTGCTTCGATTGTGTTTACAAAAAGATCATTCCATCTTTTAGTGCTAGTACCAAGTGTATAGGTATCGTCTATGTCAGGGATAATATTTGATGCAACATCTGCATCGAATGTTAATGAATCAGTGTCTGCATCACCAAGTGTTATGTTACCGCCGATTGTAACATTACCGGTTACATCAACATCACCGTTAACTTGTAAATCTGAATATACTTCAACTTGTCCTGTGCCGTTTGGACGCAATTCAATATTTGCGTTAGACTCATTTGTTTCAATAACATTATCATAAAGTGACAAGCTCTGAATATCTAGTTGTCTTTGATAAACAACTGTGTCAGTTCCTGTAGTTAATAAGTTTAAAGTATTTGCACTAGAAATTGTATTGCCTGTAATAGTAATATCAGCAATATCAGCTTGTGTATCAACAAGTAAATTAGTAGTTCGGGTTGTACCGTTAATTTGTAATTCGTGCGATGGAGTAACAGTTTTAATACCAATCTTATGATTAGCTGGATTACCGTCAGATACATCTAGATATAAAAGATCCGTCTCAAAAGCTAAATCAATTCCATTACGAATTAAATTCGACTTTAAGAGCGGACCGGATATGCGACCAACAGCCATCTCTTCTCCTTAACACGGGGATCCTGTCCCTCTAGCCTAAGTTTTCAGCTTTCGCTCTTTGCTGGCTAACCACAGTTTGACCCTGCAACATTAATGGTCGTATGCTGCATTAATAGTATTTATCGTATATAGAAAATAAGTGGTGATTACCCTAGTACTAGAGTCCAAAAATCAATAATTTCTTCAAACTCCGAAGAGTTCACATTATCAACAATACCTCTAGCTGCAATCCATTCTGTACCGTTGTAAACTTCTTGCACTTCTAATGCTGTATTCCAACGTATTTCACCTTGCTGCGGTGTTGCACCTTTATTTGTTTCGTCGCCTACTGGAGTAACTACACCTGCTGTTGAATTAATCTTTGTGTACCCAAATCCTGTGTTACTAATAACTAACCCTGTTGCTGATTCATTTAATATTATGTTATCAGAAAACTTTAATCCGTTCGGTATAGTAATACCTGTTCCTTGCGGAGATAATGTTAAATTATTTGCACCTGATATTGCTATGTTATTATTTCTAATAGATATTGCATCGACATCTAAACCGGTCATGGCTAGCTCTGTAGACGTTAATGTTCCTACTAAAGAATTATTAACTTTAAATTCTATAGTATTATTAGTTGTTGCAGATATGTTTGTTTGTGAATTTGCACTATACACGCCGCCAAAGTATTGTAAATCTTGACTGAAGCCTTCAAATAGACCAAGTTGACTATTATAACGTATATCACCTAAGTTTCCACTCGGTACTGGAGCAACACCTGCATCTAATATTAAATCAGTTGGACCAAATATTGTTGTTGCATCACCACCGTCATAAACAGTTATTAATACATCATCAGCATCGCCACCGTCAATAACTTGATCTGCTAACCGTAATATTCTTTGTGAAGTATTACCAACTGGTATTTGTAATGAACTATTTGATTGTATATCTAAATTAGTTGTATTAATTATTATGGTACTATTTAATGTTGATATTATGTTTTCATTAAATTTAACATTTTGTAGATCAACAGTCCCTGTGCCTGCTGCACGTAGTTCTAAATTTGAATTAGTATTTGATGTTGTAATTACATTATCAAATAATTGTACATCTGTTGCACTTACCATATTTTCTAAAGCAAATTCGTCATTAATAACAATGTCAGTTACTGTTACATTTCTTGCTGTTAAATTATTTGTTACATTAACATTACTATCAAAATTTACAATACCGGAACCATTAGATTCTAGACTTAGATTACTATTACTAAGAGTAGTAGTTAATACATTTCCATCAATAAGTATATCTTCAAATTGGAATGGTTGATTTGTAATACTAAAATCGCCACTTAAATTAATATCTCCTGTTAAATTTAAATTACCAGTTTGATTATTATTCCCAACATACGTAATTGTACCTGTAATATCTGTGTCTTGTAAATTAGTATCGCCATTTACAGTTAAGTTTTGCTGTATAATAGTATTTTCTTGAGAAACTACATCTCCGGTTGCACGTAACTCTAAATTGCTGTTTGATACTTCTGTAGTAATAAAGTTATCATCAATTGTTATATTATTACCTGTTGTAGAAAATTTATTAGAAGTTATAATACTAGAATTAACAATATTATTAGTATCCATACTAGTTGATGACATAGAGTTTGGTATTACTGTATTCTCAGTAAACAATATATCACCGGTGCCATTAGCACGTAGCTCTAGATCAGCGTTTGATGTAGTTGTAGTAATAAAATTATCATCAATTAATATTTCTTCAAATTGTGATGTACCTGTAACATCTAAATCGCCTGCAACATTAAAATCCTCAGTAATAGTTAAACTACCGTCTTGAATATTGCCTTGTAAATTTACATCACCATTAATTTGCAAGAAGCCGTTATATTGTAAAACTCCTCCTACAAATAAATTATTGTTTATTGTAACAGTGTCGTCAGTGTCAATTAAAATATCACCAGTGCCATTTGCACGTAATTCTAAATCCGAATTACTTTCAGTTGTAGTAATAAAATTATCTTCAATATAAAGATTAGAATTACTAAATTCACCTGCAAGAATATAATTACCAGTTTGTGTTTTATTACCAGTTTGTACAATATTTCCGTTAACAGTAACATTATTAACATCAGTAGTGCCATTAACTGTTGCATTATTTTGTACAATAGTATCTGCACTTATATTTGTTTCGTTCATTAAACGAATGTAATCTAAACCAACTGAAGGTTTATGTGTTATTTTATTACCTTGTATAACAATGTTAGTTACATTTGCAGTATCAAATCTAACATTATCATTTACAGTAATTATACTGGTTGGTGCAGATAAATCAGCAAATGATAAATTATTATTAATTTGTACTTGTTCGCTTGTGTTAATAGTACCAGTGCCATTTGCACGTAGTTCTAAATTAATATCAGTAGTAGTTGTAGAAATTACATTACCGTCAATTAATATTTCTTCAAATTGTATTTGTGATCCTGAAACTAAATTTCCATCTAAATTAAGATTAGTGATATTAACATCACCAGTAATATTTTTAACACCTACATGTTGTATATTTCCAGTTATATCTAAGGATTGTAAATTTGTATCGCCGCTTACTGTTAAATCATTATCAATTTGTACATTGTTATTAGGAATAAGAATATTGCCAGTGCCGTTTGCACGTAAATCTAAATCAGCATTACTTAGATCAGTTGTAATAAAATTATCTTCAATATGTATGTCGTCTATTTGTGCTTCAGTAATCCAAATGCCGTTCCATTTTTTATTTAAAGATCCTAAATCATAAGAACTTGTAACATTAGGATTAATATCTTGATCAAAATTAACATTAAACTTTAAGGTATCAGTTGCTTGATTACCCATTAAATTCAACTGACCGTCAAATGTTAAGTCTCCAGTGATGTCTACGTTACCGGTTACATTTGTATTATCTAATAGATTAATATTTCCGCCAAAAGCATCTACATTTACAGCACCAGTTACAGAAGATATTGTATTTTGATTGAATAAAAAATTACCTGTGCTTATTTCTTCGCCGTCAATTATAGTTATATTGCCGTTTGTTGATGCACGTAATCGACCAAAGCCTTGTACTTGTCCTTCATTAATTACAATACTACTTTCGCCTGTATCTTGATCGATAAAAAAGTTATCGCCAATTCTAAAATTACCAGCATGATTTACAGTTTGATAATAGATGTTACCACTGTTTAATTTTGATATTTCCTGCGATTGTATAACACGACTAGGATCATTATCAGAATATTTTCCTACACCAACATATGCCATATTATGTTGTATAAGATACATTAGTGTATCTGAACCGTCTGCTACTGCTCCAAAGTTTCCGTAAACATTTGCAGATCCTATTGATCTTATTTCTGCACCATAGTTTACAGTTGAACCGTCTGTACTTAGGTGCCCTGTGCTTCCGTTAACAGCATACAATCCTCTATTTGCAAAGTATGTAAACGAGTTTAACCATTCAACTTTAACACCGTTAGTCATTGTAAGTGCATCAACACCCGGCGTAATAAATGTTACAGCATGGAACAACATGCTTGCATCTTTACTAGTGCTTAGTACACTTGCTCCGTCAACTAGTGCGCCTTTACCTGCATCGCCTTGTGCAAATCCTCTTGGATCACTTGCACTTATTACACTACCTTTTGTAATTACTGTAATGTTTTGAATATACGGACTACGACTTGTTACTGTTGCGCTTGGTGCAAAACTAAATGCATACCCTGTATAAAAATCTTTTATAGTTAAATTAGTTACACTTGATTCGCCATTAAGTAGAAAAATATTATTAGAGTTAGTAGCTTGCGTAGGTTTAACTATAGTATTTCTTAAATCAATACCAGTTACTGTTACGCCTTGTGGGACTGTTATAGGACAAACTTCTTCGTACTCGCCTGGCATAATATGAATAGTATCACCAGATGATGCTTGTGATAATGCATACGCAATTGTACGATAAGGATCTTGCTGGTGTGTTCCTGTATTAGTATCGTCGCCATTTGTTGATACATAAATTAAATTTTCTGGACGAAGATTTAAATTAACATTACCAATATTAGCAACAACAGTGTTATATATTTCAGAGTTAACTAATTTTGTATTAACAGTCTGCCAACGTTTAGATGCAGACCCTAAATTATAAGTATAATTTGCGTCTGGTACTATATTACTTGTTACATCAGCTGAGAATGTTACATTATCAGTATCTTGATTACCAAATGTAATGTTTCCGTCAAGTCTAACATCACCTGTAACATTTAGATTGTTTTCGACCCACAAGTTATTAAATTCAGTTATACCTGTTGCGTTCGGTCTTAACTCAATATTAGTATCTGTAGTATATGTGCTAATACGGTCATCGTCAAATAATAAGTTATCTGTTTTTACTCGATTAGCTGTAATTTTATGTTTTGCATCAAGTACAATGTTATTAGTGCCGCCAAAAGGTTGTATTGTACTATTTGTAAAATTTAATATTGGAAAATTAGCTTCAGTGTCTACAATTAAATTTGTAGTCCTTGTAGTCTGGGAGTTTTGTAGTTCGTTATTTGGAGAGTTAGTTTTAATACCTACTCTACCGCTATTAACGTCAAGATATATTAAGTCAGTTTCAAAACTGAGATCAATACCGTTACGTATTAAGTTTTCTTGTAATAATGGTCCTGATATTCTACCTACTTGCGACATAATTTACTCCTGCACAAGTATTTATCGGGTTATTTGTCGAAGTTATGTACTACAGTTACAGGCTTGCCGAGATCGACAGGGCTTGTAAATTTAATGTACCAACCGTCTGCATATGGACTACCTGGTCCTGTTAAGTTGCCTGCTGAACTTTGTTCTAATGTATAGTTTGTTGTAGGTAGTTGAACAACGTTTTCAACTAGAACAATTATATGTTCTGCTGCTTCTGGTACTACATAATCTGGATCGCCACTGTTAAGTAGACCAAATACTGTTTCAGTTGCATCACCGTTACCTAAGTTTTGCCAAACAATACCTGGATTTGTATTTGGTTCTTTGTAGCGCAAACGTCTCCATTCGCCGCTATTATATGCTTCTAAACCAATTTCAACACCTCCGGAGTCGAGTGTTGTATTATAACGAATATGTCCATTGTTAGGTGTAGCTGGACGTTGTGCTGTTGTACCTTTTGGCACAAGCATACTATTTGTTGAGTCAACAATTACTTGATCGTCAACATCATACTTAACACCTTTTCCATAAATGTTACGTAGATTAGTGTTTTGTGCCTTAAGTAGTCTCATTTATAATACCTTCATGTAACTAACTGTGCATGCTAGTCTTCCTGTACCGCCTGCACTTGCTTCACCGTTTATTACAACGCTATCACCGCCTTCTAAAATTACACGTTCGGTATCGAATGTAAAAGTTTCGCCAGCTGGTAAAGATAATCTACGTACTACGCTAGTAGTATTGTCTGCATATGCACCTGTATTAGGAACTAAATGCAAATCAAATGCACAAGTTTCGTTTTCAGGATTTGCAGCAGTAGGATCATATGTATTACAAACAAGAATATTTGTAATTGCCCATTGCTCACCTACCGGTACTGTTATCATTGTATACCTAAAGTTATTAGGTGCATTTGCTACGTTATCTATAATTGCTTGATTTACTATTGCCATTTTATTTCCTTAAAAAATCATACTATACAAAAGTGCTCTGTTTCTACTTACTAGTTCGTCTCTTTGTGAATTTTCATTAACAAAAAAGAGTCCAGAACCTCCAGCATTGCTGGTATTTGCAAAAACTGTAACACCTTCATCAGGTACAGGAATATTATCAGGTGTAGTTTGGTCACCTTCGTGACCTAATCTTTGTATTCTAAAATTATCTTCGATAACAACTTGACCTGTACCCATTGCTCCGAGTATCAAATCGTTACCACTAGTTTCTGTTGTTTTTAACTCAACACCTCGTCCTGTTAAAGACTCTATTCTTAAACCATACAAGTCGGCATAGTCGCTAAACACTTCAACTACATCAACACTATCAATAGTAGCTGCAATACGACTAGGTGTACCTGTTTGTGAATCATCAAATGTTTCAAGTTTTGTTAGATTGCCAATTGGGCCTTCTTGTATTCTACTTGGCACTGTTACATTAAAGAAGTTTGTAATTGAATCATCAACATATTTCTTATTTGGAATATCATCGTCTTCGGTCACTCGTAACTCATAGTCACTTGCTCCGTCAATTGATATTTTTGCACCAACGTTATTACTATCAATATAAAATGCAAAAGGATTACCGCTTGTTGTAATACTAACAGTTTCAATACCTAGTATGTTGCCTGAGGTATCTCTACCAGACCAGCCACCGCTTCTAGTAGTTCCTGGTATAGTAGTGTCAGTCCAGTCAATTGCATCAACAAATAACCATCTGCCATTAACATTAGTACCTCTTTCTACTTCAATACCAGCTTGTCCGCCTCTAGTGATGCCGTTTGCTGTTTCACCTTGATTTAATATTATAATATTATCTTCAATGGTCATGTTAGTAGTTTCAACTACTGTAGATTCGCCTTCTACTACTAAATCACCTGTAATAACAACTGATCCAAGTTCATTACCTGTATCAAGAGTTATTGTTCCCCCCGATTCTGTAGAGATTTTGTAATCACCGCCAATTTTTAAAAACTTTGTTGACATTTAAATATCCCTCAGTAAAACAATAGATTGTGTAGAATCATGATCAAGTTCCCACTTATAATTATTATTCTTAAAATCTATCATTATATCATTTATTACTTTCTTTATAAAAACACTAGAACACATTTTTAGACAAATTGCATATATCGACATTTCGTTATCTTTTAATTTATCTGTATCCTTAGATACTAGTGTGCATACTCCAATGTTTCCGTTGTTATCTTCAACTTTAAATTTATTATCGGAAAGTTGTGCTAAGACAGCACCATATGATGTTGCCTTAGCACTTCCGATCTTTACTGAAACGACTAAGTCTTTTAAATTTTGTATAAAATCCCAAAAAACATTTATTGGTCGTTCCATTAAGTTAGTCCTTATGCGTCTTCTGTAAAGTCGTCGTCATCAGTACCAGTTAACGTGTTGTCGTCACCAGCTTCTTCAACTTGTGCTGCGCCATCTACTAGTGATGCTGCAAAGTTCCATGGAACACTTTTGCCGTCATATGCGTTTGCGCCTGTAGCACTTGGTGCTGACAATGTTGCTTTACGTCCAGAAATTTTACTTACTGTATATGTTTCGCCGTCGTCCATTTTGAATGAAATAGCCATTTCGCCTGCCGCTAACGCCGCTGGTAGTTTACCAGTTGTTAGTACACAAGTAAATTCGCCTGCTGTTTCAATTTCTTCGCATACAAATTTCTTTGATGCTTTTTGCTTTACAATGTAACCTTCTTTAACTGCTGTGCCGTTATGAAAGTTTACTTTGATTTCGTTGCCGCCTGCTGTAGGTGCTCCAAAAAATCTTTTGTTTAGTGGTCTTCCCATTTGTTTTCTCCTATAAAAAGTAGTCCTATCTGGGTTCTATCCAGTACGCTGTGGGTTAAACAGCATAAGTCCGCCTTGCGGCACACTATTTGACATATGTATTTATCACAAAAGAAAAAAGGCCTACCGCTTCAGTGGGTAGACCTTTAATAATAATGTGATAGGTTGGACTTTGAGAATACCAACAACCTCCTAGTAGCTCTCGCTATATTCGGAGGAGCCTAGTATCGGATAGTTACTTCCAAAAACATATCTTTGTATCTCTACACTCATATGTTGCCACTACAGCTACTAGCCAAGTTGTGTCACTACGCAACACCGTTCCTTGCACTATCTAATCTAAACCGTCGTCTAGCTTATGTATTTAATATAACATCATTACAAACAATGTCAACCACTTTTTTAAAAAAGATTAAAAAAAAGTCAAAAAAATAGGCCCCGTAGGGCCTATTCTAGTTTAATAAATTAAACTTAGCTGAAGCTTACAGCACTGTTAGTAATGTCAACTTTACCTAAGTAATCAGCTGCGTTACCAAGCGATGATGCTGTGTTGTTTAGTTCCACATAACCATAACGTGTCATGAATGATACAGTTGGTTCAAATGTATCTGGATCTAGTACAACGCCTGAGCTCATTAGTGGGATATATGGGCAATAGAACGCTGCTGCGTCTGATTCGCTTGATCCTTTATAACCAATAAGCACTGCACTGTTATCAGCTGCATATGTGTTTACATATACTTTCATTGCATTGTTCAATGTACCAACCATTTTAGTGTTAGTTGGTGCTTCGAATGTACCTTCTGTTGTTCTTGCGAACGCTGAAGTTGTAGCAGACTGTAGGATAGTTAGTGCGAATGGTGATACCACTGCCCAGTTACCTGCGCCTCTACGTGTACGCTGTGCAATCAAGTTACTTACGCGGTTGATTTGTACTGCTAATGCAGCATGCTCATCACCTACGAATGTAGCTGTGCCACTTACTGCTGATTGGTCATAAGTTTCAGCAGCAGTACCTGCTAGTGAACCTAAAGAAGCTAATACTTCTTGATCAATTTCAGCTGTAATTTCTTGTGCTAGAGCAGCCATAATCTCTGCTTCAACATCAATACCATGCTGTGACTGTGCATCTTGAGCTGCCTCAAAAGTCCAACGTGCTGATAGCTTACGTGATTTAGCTTCAACAGTCTGCTTTAAGATCTGAATGCTCATTCTGTTACCAGCTGCACCTTCTAGTGCGCTAGTTGCTGCTGCCTTATCGTCTGCTGCGGCACCGGAGTAACCTTCAGCAATTTTGAATGGGCTTAGTGCTTCATCACCAGCTGCTGTGTCTGTTCCGCTTGTGCTGTTAAAAGCATCTGCGTAACGTACACGTAGTGTGTGAATCTGACCAACTGGACCAGTCATAGGCTGAACACCTACTAACTCGTTAGCAATAACAGTTGGCATTACACGTCTGATAACTGGTAGGATAACACGGTTAAGTGTTGCTACGTTACCTGCGCTTGTTGCACCCGCTGTAGCACTCTCTGACAAGTACTTGCGTGTGTTTTCTAAAGTGGCAGCCATTACTGACTTCTTGTTACCATCTAGGCCTTCAAGAAGAGCAGTCTTTGTGTCTGTCCAGCGACTTTCTAATAGTTCTGACATCATAATCTCCTTAATTTAATCCAGCAAGACGGCGTAAGTCTAATACATTAGAATCGTCTGCTTTTGGTGTCATATTTTTTTCTTGTGTTCTGTTGCCTGTAATTTCTTTTGCCTCTGATAAGACTGCCTTGCGCTTCGCTGGTCCGTTGCCGTCAATAACTGATGGTAGGTACTTATTGAAAGATTTATTTAATCTATCAGTTTGTACACTTTCCAGTAAGTCTGTCATGATATCGCGCTGATCCTTTGATAAAGGAGCAACTAGATCTGTCATAATTTTCTCTCTGCGAACTGATTCAGAAAGAACTTTATTTTCAGTTTGTTGTGCTTCTGCAATTTCAATAGCTTTCTTAGCAGCAACTTTCGCTTCGCTAATCTGCTTGTTCTTTGCATCGACAACTTTTAAAAGTTTAGATGTTTCTGAGTTTTCGTTTAGATAGCTACTTGTGTATTCACTTGCGAATGCTTCAAATAGCTTACGACCGAAGTCGTTTTGTCTTGCTTCATCAATATCTTCTTTAAGTTGATGTATTTCGCTACGTAGAGCTTTATCAACTGTTTCTGATACTGCTGTTGCACTTCTTTCGATAAAGTCTGTTTTGACTTTAGCGAAGTGTTCCTTAGCTTCACGTACTAGTCGTACTTTTGTTTCAGCTAAGTCTTGTTTATCTTCGTGGAACTCTGCAATTTCTTTGGATAATGCTTCAACAACAAAATCTTCAAGTTTAGCATGCTGTACAGCCATTGCTTTGCGTTCTTCGTGTAGTTCGGAAACTTCTGTCTTAAGCTGTTCCATAACAAAACCTTGCATTAGGTCTGCGTTTTCACGCATAGCAATAGCATATTTTGCTTTTGCTTCAGCTAACTGCTGACGATCTTCTGCAAATTCTGAAATTTCTTCAGCTAGACGTTCCTCAAGCAATTTATCAATAGCTTCCACCATTGTTTGCTTGTCATGCTCGTACTTTTGAGCAAACTCCTCACGAAGTTCCGCAGTGACTGCTTTACGGTTTTCACCGATTTTAGCTTCCCATGCTTCTTGAAGTTCTGCTTTTACATCATCTGTAAGTGCATCGCTTTCGAAGAGTGATTTTAATGCGTCCAACATATTATTCTCCTCGTTTATTGGAGACCATTGATTATATTAACCAATTGATTCTTTAAAAACTTTTGTGCCTTTGCATCTTCTTTTGTTGCCTCTGCTAATTCATATGCCTTCATCCCGCCACGAGTATTCATGATATGTTCATATATCGGAGTTGGATATGCACCGGGGGCGCTTGGCTGAGCCACAACGTCCACAGTGATTATTTCAAAACCGGTAACGTTGCCGCCACCGTCAACTTCACCAGAGCCCCTTGATGAAACACCTAGTTTAACACCTGCTTCTAACATAGTTTTAACTAACTGTCCCATAGGGGTTGGTAAGATTTTCATTTTGCCGAAACCGTTATCGCCATCCATCCACATGTCTGTGATCATATGACTTACACGATCTAAGTTAATGTTAAGACCCTCTGGGTGGTCAACTTCGCCGATTACACTAAAACCTTCGCTGATCTGATCATTGAGAGTTTTGACAGCCCTTCCAATCTCATTTACAGGATACACACGCTGGTTAGCGTTGCGTACTCCGCCTTGGATGCAAATGCCTTTTAGATAAAGATCTTTGCCGCCATTTGAGTTTTCCGCGGTCTCAAGTACCATGCCTGCTTGGTCAAATGTCAAATGTTCTCTTAAAAAGTTGGCCATAGTTGGTTCCTAACGTCTTTTTTAGCCGCCAATAGTTGGTTTTTTATTAGCTGCTGTCTCTGGCTTGCCCTTTTTCTCAGCGCCGTGGCCAGGTTGATTGCTGCCTGCTTTAGCAGCTTTACCGCCTGGTACATTTACGTTACCAGCCGAATCTTCTTTTGACGATGTATCACTTAAAGCGTTACCTTTTACAGTTGAACCTGCGCCTGCTTCTGGATCACCAGCTACTGCACTTTGGTTTAAGTTGCCTGCTGTTCCGCCCATGTCGTTTTTACCTGCTACTGCTGACTTTGTACCGTTAGTACTTGTGTCGCCCATTGTAGCTGATACTTTTTCTACATACTCACGCATTGTTTCGCCTGCTGACTTTTTGCCTTCTTCGACTTCTTCGTCAGTTGCTTCTTCAACTTCTTCGTCTGATGCTTCTTCGACTTCTTCGTCTGATTCAAAAGCAATTGCTTCGTCTTCAACATCGTTCATCATGTCGTCAACTGCGTCTCCGCCTTCTTCGTCATCACCTTCTTCGTCGTCGCCGTCCATCATTTTTTCAAATTCTGCTTTTAGGTCGTCTAGTGCATCTTCAAGATCCATTACGCGATCTTCCATGTCACCGTCTTCACCTTCGTCGTCACCTTCGTCGTCCATGTCCATACCTGGCATTTCTGGCTCGTCGTCTGCTTCAACTTCAAACTCACCTAAGTCAAATCCTTCTTCGACTTCTTCGTCAGTTGCTTCGTCTACTGCTTCGTCATCAGCTTCGTCTAGATCTTCGTCATCAGACTCGTCAACTTCTTCATCAGTTGCTTCGTCTACTGCTTCATCATCAGCTTCGTCTAGATCTTCTAGATCTGACTCTAGTAAACTTTCGTATATGTTACGTGATTTTTCTACCACAATCTCGTGGAAAAGCTCTTCTGCACCTGCTTTATCTTCGTTGATAAGGCGCTCAAGCATTTCTTCAAATTTATTTTGATCTGCCATTGTTTTCTCCTATAAATGAATGTACTACCCCGTTGGGTAAGGCTGTCAATAGTATTTACTCTATACGGAAAAAAGTATGTAGAAATAGGCCAAAAATAGACTATTTTCGGCAGGTACTACGATATTTCGAACATTTTCGTGAAATCTTCAACAAGAACTTCGTTATAATTGTCAAAAGTATTTAGTTCGTCGGGTGAATAGTTATCAGGTGCTATTATTCTTACGTAGTTAATATTCTTATGATCTTGTATTACACTGCGTGTTTGACGCATCCAATTACCATAAAAAGTAGGACCATCTGTAGATTTTTTATAATTCATAGTACTTGCATACATGTTATTAAACGATGTATTATCTTTTAAACCTTTGTAATCAAATCCTAAAATATAAATTGTATCGTAACCGTGCTGGCTTGCTAACCATAGTGCTGTTGGTCCACTACTCCATCCTTTACTTGGAGAGAAAAAGTTTAAATGTTTAATGTGAGAATAACTTTTATTAGGATTTGTCCATACAGAATGTTTATGTTGATATTTTGATTTATTAATTTCTAATATCATTTTTACATCTACTGCTACAAGGAAGTCAGGTGCAAAAGATCTATACAATGCATTACATCCATATGTTTTACCGTATGTCCAAAGTTCAGCAGGATCAATTGTAGCACGACTAATGCCGTTACCTAATACAAATGCAGTTTTATTATTTTTTCGATTGCTAGATTCGACAAGTTTTTTATTTTTTTCTACAACTTTTTGAATACGGCGTTGATTTCTAATTTCTCGCCATTCTTGTTTTGTGTATTGCGTCTTGTCTATTTTTGCCATTAAACGCCGGCTTCAGCTTGGTTAGCAATACCATACATTTGTCTTACAAATTGCAGTTCTTCTTTTGCTTCTTTGTTATGTAGTTCGCTTGCTTTACGTATTCTGTTTATCTGGCGTAAGGTTAATTTAGTTTTGCGAGTGTCACTTTTCTTAACAGGAGACTCGTCATACTGAGGTTCGTACCTATTGTCCTGTGTAGGCTCAATAGTGTCTGGATCAAAATAAAATAGTTCTCTCAATATCATAATAGTATTTATACCGTTTGGTCAGTTGTTGCTGATCCGGCTCCTAATTCTTGTCCTGTAACAGTGTCAGGAGGTGTTGTATCTCCACCTACTTCTATGTCTGCGTCTAATGCTTCGTCTTCAATTCCACCTAAGTCGCCTTCAATACCTGCACCAGTTACTCCTGCTGAACGCATTTCACCTGTTGCATCAGTAGGTGGTTGCTCTAATGACTCATCATTTTCTTCACGCCACATACGTTCGTTCTCTGCAATCTCTTCGTCTGTCATTCCTAGGAAACGTTTCATTGCAAAACGATTTGACACATATGGTATTGCACTCATTTGTGTAAATGTTGGTATACGAGCATTATCAATTTCACTTTGACGATATGCTGCAAAGTTTTGTGGAGGCTGGAATGATAAATCAAACATCGACGTATCAATGTTTACACCTTTTTCTAATACATAACGTTTAAACTCTTGATCAAATCCTTCTACAAGTAACCCTTGTAGTCTTTCGCAATATGTGTTAAAACGTAATTCTTGTATGTATGCTGTACCTACTCTGCCGTCATTGTATTGGCTAGCTGAATCGTCAGCGCCTGTAGGCAAGTAGCTGCTAGGAATTCGTAAACCACGTACGAGCTTATTAGTAAAATATCTAAGGTCATCAATCTCTCCAAGGTTTGTACCGCCTGGTAATGTTTCAACTTTTGATCCTCTACCTTCAGCAGTTTGTGGGAAAAAGTAATCTTCGTTAATTGACA
>ENA-UZXB01001650-UZXB01001650.1-metagenome-genome-assembly--contig:-Day-2-1m-contig-1650_pt1 | contig 89000 bp, 76 predicted proteins | sample MGYA00260339_ERZ794899 | MGnify/ENA metagenome assembly ERZ794899 | reverse complement strand
TGTACTTCAAATCGCAATGCAAGCTTCGCTAAAGTCTCTCGCTCCTTTAAAGCTTCAATAGCGACTTTTGCTTTAAATTCATTGCTAAATTTTCTCCTCGTTCTTTTCATAATTTCCATTTTCTAAGTTATACTTTTTCAACTTAGATAGTGGTTCGAATTTGTCGAGGTATTATAAGTTTTCTGGTCTGTTCGGTAATTCTTTAAGGTTTAGTTGACAAATCGGAATCATTGGTTGTCCATTTGACTCAGGCCAAGACTCATCACCTTCCTTTACCGTTACATTTCCAATCCAAGAAGAGGTCAAAGAATCTTCAGGTCTAAATCCACCAACCTGAAATTTAATAGCAGATTTTCTGATTTTATTTTCAAATTCTTCTTTTGTCATTTTTTAATGTGTGGTAACGCCCAAATATGGTGCGTAGTTAGTTAAGTAAAGATTCAATTTGCTAAAAACTAAATAGTAAAAATCGCAGAGCGATTTTGTGCATTTTCTTTTTTACAAAATTCGCTTGCGAATTTTACGGAGTATCAGAATGTAAACCATTTTTCTTAAACTTCTGACACACTATGCAATATATTTAATGTTAGCAAAAGTTATTTTTCTTAGAGTTTAACTCCTAGTTTTGATGTCGGAAGCTTTGTAGTTCATCTTGAATAATTATGGAGATAAGCACTACGATTGATATTGTTTATTACATTTTCTATTTACCTACGATTACATTACATTAATTCAGAACTCTAACGAATTAATGTTATTCGCCCATAAGCTGAACTTTTCTTTTTACCCTGAAATTTATAAGAAATGGTGTAAACATAAACACCAGTATTAGCCTCCGAGTTATAAGTCTTTCCATCCCAACCTTTCTCAAAATCATTGGTTTTATAAATCATTTCTCCCCATCGATTATAAATCAATAATTCATAATCAATAAATTTACATAAGCTTTTGGGTATGAAAACGTCATTAATGTTATCGTTATTAGGAGTAAAAGCATTAGGAAAATAAAAATAACATTCATCGCAAAAGTTAGAGCTAATAATTATACTATCCGTTTTTGTTTCACACTGATTTGTTACGGTTACAGAGTATATGCCTGTCTTATTAACAACTATTGAAGGATTAGTTGTATTGTTTTGCCATAGATAGTTTGCATTTGGTGCTGTCACATTAAGAATGAAAAGATCATCTAAACAAATACTCGTGTCATTTCCTAAATTAACTGTTAATTCAGCTTGACCTACTAAAATAGTATCAGAAACAGTACAATTATTAAGAGTAAGTTCCACCCAATACTTGCCTGGCTTGGTTACATTAAATGTAGGATTTACAGAATTATCTTGCCATTTGTAACTTGAATTTTGTTGAGTGACATCTAAAACCAAATTTGCTCCATTACATAAATTTGTGTCATTTCCTAAACCTACAATCGGATCAGAATAGTTAACTACTATGGTATCAGCCGTAGTGCAATTGTTTGCTTGGACTTCTACCCAATATGTGCCAGCTTGGCTAACAGTAAAGCTCGGAAAAACTGAATTGTCTTGCCATAAATAGCTAGCATTTGGAGTAGTAACATCTAAAAAGAGGTCATCTCCTGAACATAAACTAGTATCCTTTCCCAAATCAACAGATGAATTATTTAGGCTAACAACTATTGTATCTGAAGCAGAGCAGTTATTTACTGACACTTCTACCCAATATTTCCCTGCCTGATTAGTATTAAAGGTTGGACTAGTAGAGTTGTCTTGCCATTTATAACTTGCATCTGGGGTAGTTACATCAAAAGTTAAGTTATCTCCAACACACAAACTCGTATCTTTTCCTAAATCAACCGATAAATTGGGGTAAGTAACAAGAATTGTATCTGAAATTGTACAATTGTTATCTGTTACTTCAACCCAATATTTCCCCGGCTGCGTTACAAAATAAATTGACGCAATGGAATTGTCTTGCCATTTGTAGTTTGCGTTTGGAGCCGTAGCATCTAAAATTAAATTTTCTCCAGAAGTGCATAAACTTGTGTCTTTTCCCAAATCAATTGATAAATTGCTAAGTCCAACAACAATAGTATCTGAAGAAGAACAATTGTTTACGGATACTTCTACCCAATATATACCTGCTTGAGTAACATTGAACACTGAATCTGTAGAGTTATCTTGCCATAAATAAGTTGCATTTGTTGTAGTAACATCCAATAACAAACTTCCAATATTGCACAAGGTTGTATCCGGACCAAGATTAACATTTGGTTGTTGTTGAATATTAAATTTTAAAATGCCGTAGTCATCTGCATTTAAATTATCATTTTGGCGAACACCTAATGGGAAGCCCATACCGGTTACTTTATAATCATAGGAGTGATTAGTATTGAATGGAGTAGAAGTAGTAGGGAAAAACCAAGTAACACCATTGTCTAGCGAAATTTGAATTCTGCTAGATGTTCCTGGAAAGGTAAGAGAACACCGAGGGTTGTCTGGACCAGAAAAATAGTGCTCCATATCAAACCCAACGTAACCAGTTCCAAATCCATTTGGAGAAGGAAACATGGGTGCAGGTTCAATTGTTGCACAAGGGGCTGTCCAATCGTAGGGAGGCCAAATGCTGTATGTCCCAACAACTTCAAGACAGTAATTTTCTCCTGCTATTAGAGGTACATTGTCAAAAGATGGGACTACTGCGGCATCGTTAGAATTGTAGGTATCGAAATTAAATGTATGCTGGGCCAATAAGTACGAATAAGAGCTTATCGTTAAGTAAATGATTAAACCCAAAGAGCGGACGTAATGACTAAAAACTTTTCTATTCTGCATGTAATTGAATTGCACTTCTAATTGATTTTGCTCTCATGAATTTTGGTAGAACTTTAGAAAATGAAATTTATGGTAAAAAATACTAAAAGAAAAGATAAAAGCAATAAATAAACACTACCATTCAAATTTTAGGTCAATTAATTAACTTAATAATAAAAAACCGTATGCTTTTTAGAGAATAAAAGCGTGAATAAACACAATTAAACAACTTTAAAATAAGCGAAAAATTGGTAGGAGGGAAATTTTTTGCTGACAACGTGTATAAAGAACACTAGTGTTCTTTATACACGTTATATGATAAAGTTATGTTTTGTTTTAAGTATTTGAATATCAAATATAAATCCGTGTAATAAACGTTTGTAAGCGTTTGTTGTCGGATAGCTATATTTCCACTTTGGTTCAATCATTATTTGATTTTCAGCTTACAGGATAAAAAAATAGCTTAAGCCATACTAATCCGAACTTTCCTTTTTTTAATAAATTGGTTGTTTAGTTTTTTAATAAGTGGTAAGGCGGTTTTACTTTTTACGGCCACAAAAGAGCAATCTTCTTTTAATTCTATTATTCCCAAATCTTCTTTGGCAATGTTTCCTTTTTTAAAGAACAAGCCCGCAATATCTCCTTTAGAGATTTTATCCTTTCTTCCCCCAGAAATATAAAGGGTTCTCCAATCACTTGCCTTTAACTCATGCTTTTGGTTAAGCGTAATCTTTTCCAAATCACCAACATACTCAGGTAAATCTTCTTTTGCCCAATGTAATAAATAGGCAACTCCTTTCGAGTGCATTCTTGCAGTTCTTCCGTTTCTATGCGTAAACTCTTCTAATCTATGCGGTAACTGATAATGGATAATGAAATTAATTTCAGGGATATCAATTCCCCTAGCTGCCAAATCTGTGGCAATAATTATTTGGTGGCTACCATTTCTAAACTTCAGTAAGGCGCGTTCACGGTCAATTTGTTCCATTCCGCCATAAAAGCAGCCATGGCTTACTCCATTTTCATTTAAATAATCGCTTACCCGCTGTATAGTGTCTTTGTAATTGCAGAATATAATTCCTGGCTCGTTTCCAATAAATTGCAGGGAATGTAAAAGTGTTTCAAGCTTATCCTTGTCTGGAGAAACAACTGCTTTTACTTCTAATTTCGAGCTCTTTTCACTTAAAAAGTTAACTGTTTTAGGGTTTTGTAATCCAACAAAACTTGGTATTTCTACTCCTTGGGTGGCCGATGTTAAAATCAGCTTTTTTAAATCACCCAATTTATTGGTGATTTCTCTCATTTCTGTTTCAAAACCAACTTCTAAAGATTTATCAAACTCATCTAAAACTAAGGTCTTTAAATATGCTGTATTAAAGCTTTCTCTTCTTAAATGATCGGCAACTCTACCTGGAGTGCCCACTAATATGGCGGGTCGGTGTTTTAACTCCATTTTGTCTTTCGAGCCAGATTTTCCGCCATAAACGGCATTGGTTTTAAACCCAGTTCCCATTTCTCGAATCACCTGATTAATTTGTATGGCCAATTCCCTAGAAGGTACTAAAATCAGAACTTGAATTTCCTCAAGTTTGGGATCTAATTCGGCAATAATTGGGAGTAAAAAAGCCAAAGTTTTTCCCGTTCCAGTAGGAGATAGGAGAATAACTTCAGAGTTGGAATGAATGGCTGCCTGTGCTTGCAGCTGCATTTCATTCAATTGCTTTATGTTTAATTTGGCTAGTATATCAGCCTGATTTTTTATTGCTTTAGACATTCCACAAAATTAGGTTTTTAAGACTGCCTTTAAAGGCTTTGCAATCTGTTAAGAAATGCGAACTTGTTATTAAAATCGAATAGGATGCTTATTTTTGATTTTGTGAAAATTATGCGAAATATATTTGCCCTTGCATTAAGCCTAAGCTTTTTTATAAGCGTTTCAGGGGTAAATGTTTACAAGCATTATTGTGGTGATTTTTTAGAAGGAATTAGCATTTATTTTCAAACTAATCCGTGTGGAGACGAGGGAGGAGAAGATGCTTGCAGCAAAGACAAAGCTGCTGCCTGTTGCGACGATGAAATTGAGTATCATCAATTAGATGTTGACTTAGTTCAAGCTCAAAAAACTAGGCTCGATTTCAGCCTTACTTTTCAATTAATTGATTTTGGAATTGCAAAGGAACTCGTTTTAAATACTAGCAATGCAATTAATAAAGCCAAGCGAGCGCCACCTAATATTGTTAAAATACCCATTTACAAAAAGCTAAACCGATATACTTTTTACGCATGAGTTTAAGTTTTTACTTAAAATCAATTTAAAAACATAAAAGAAACTTATCATGAAAAAATATATCTTAATCATTATTGCAGTTTTCACTTTTGCTGCTGTTCAAGGACAAGAAAAAAGCGACACTAAAAAAGAATCTAAAATAGTTGAAATTACCTTTAAGGTTGATGGCGTTTGCGGAGAATGTAAAGAAAGAATCGAAGCTGCAGCAATGAGAACCAAAGGGGTTAAGTCTGCTTCTTGGGACAAGAAAACTAAAATGCTTGACTTAGTATATAACAATACTAAAACAGATGAAAGCAGCATAAAATTAGCTGTTGCTAATCGTGGTCACGAATCAGAAGGTCAGCCGGCAGATTCTACGGCTTACAGCAATCTTCCCGGTTGTTGTAAGTACAAGGACGGAGCTAAGTGTCATAACTAAATCACAAAATCATGAAATATTTACTAATTGCATTCTTGCTTCTGCAAGGTGCATTAAGCTATGCTCAATCGAGTGTGGATGGTATTGTGGTGAGCAAAAATGCTACTGGCGATTTTGAGCCTGTTCCCTTTGCCAATGTCTATTGGCAGGGAACCAATTTTGGTACCTTTTCAGATTCTGTTGGCGCATTTAAATTAGCAGTTCACGATTCATCTAGAACGCTCATTGCCAGCTTTGTTGGCTTTAAGGCAGATACCATAAAGGTTAAAAACCTATACCGAACCTTTAGGCTGGTATTAAATCCTGCTGCAAATATTGATGCGGTTACTATACAAGGTAGACAAGCGACAAGAAGAATGGATTTTATTAATCCCATGCAAACGGAACTAATTAGCGAAAAAGAATTGTTTAAAGCAGCTTGTTGTAATTTATCCGAAAGTTTTGAAACTAATCCTTCGGTTGATGTAAACTTTACGGACGCCATAACTGGAACAAGACAAATAAAAATGCTAGGATTAGATGGTCCTTATACTATGATTAGCCGAGAAAACATGGTTGGAATTAGAGGCCTAGGAAATGCATTTGGTTTATCATTCGTACCTGGGGCATGGGTGCAATCTATTCAGGTTACCAAAGGAGTAGGAGCAGTTGGTAATGGTTATGAAAGCATTGCTGGACAAATTAATGTTGAAATGAAAAAGCCAGAAGATGGAGAGAAGACCTTCTTCAATGTTTTTGGCAATCAAAGCGGTAGAACCGAAGTAAATTTTGTGAAGACAAAGCAAGTCAATAAGAATTGGGGAACAACGGTTTTGCTTCACGGCAATATTAGACCGATTGAACAAGACAACAATGACGATAATTTCATGGACTTTCCATTGCAAGAGCAAATTAACCTACAAAATAGATGGAAGTTTAAAAACGATAAAGGCCTTATGGGTCAAATTGGATTACATTATCTTTTTGATGATAAGAATGGAGGACAGATAGGAGAACAGCCTAGAGTTTTTAATTCGCTTACTCCTCCGAAATATAAATTGCGAATTCAATCTGAGCGGGTAGAAATGTTTGGAAAGATGGGTTATGTTTTTCCGATGGCAAAATACAAAAGCATGGGTCTGCAGGTTTCGGGAGTATACCACGATCAAGATTCCTATTTTGGATTAACCAATTACGATGGTACTGAGAAGTCGTTGTATGCCAATTACATATATCAAACAATCATAAATAATACGAACCATAAGATTAAAACAGGAGCAAGTTTTATGTACGATGAGTATGAAGAGCAATTAAATGCAAACGACTTTAATCGAATTGAACGCGTTCCGGGTGCATTTATAGAATACACTTATGAACCTCATAACAGTTTCACATTGGTTGCAGGATTAAGAGGCGATTATCATAACATATATGATCCGTTTATTACACCTAGAATTCATGCACGTTGGGCAAGCTCAGAAAATACAGTATTTAGAGTTTTGGCTGGAAGCGGTCAGCGAACGGCTAATATTTTTGCAGAGAGGCAATCTGTTTTAGCAAGTTCAAGGGCGATAAATATTATTGGTCAACAAGCAGGGTTACCTTACGGATTAGAGGCTGAAAGAGCATGGAATTTTGGTTTTAATCTTACTAAAGAGTTTACTTTAGATTACAGAGAAGGTTATATCAGTTTTGATGCTTATCGAACTGATTTTCAGAATCAGGTAGTATTTGATTTAGACCAAAGCTCCAATCAAGTGCTATTTTATAATCTAGATGGTAAATCTTTTTCTAACTCAGCTCAGATTGAATTAAGCTATGAGTTAATTAAGTTTTTAGACATGCGTTTAGCTTATCGTTGGATAGAGGTAAAAACAGATTATTTGGATCAGATGAGATTAAAGCCATTTACACCTCGTCACCGTTGGTTTGCAAACTTTGCATATACAACTGTTAAAAACGATGAAGGCGCTAATTGGTCATATGACGTAACCGCTCAATGGTTCGGTGAGCAACGTATTCCGGGAACAGATGATAATTTAACACAAAATCAACGATCAACTGAAGCACCTAGTTTTTTTTTGGTAAATGCTCAGGTAACAAGAAATGTCAATAAAAGATGGGCTGTTTATTTGGGAGTAGAAAATATGTTCAATTTTAAACAAGAGAACCCAATTATTGCAGCCGATAATCCTTTTAGCTCCGATTTTGATGCCTCTATGGTTTGGGGGCCAATCTTTGGAAGAATGTTTTATGGCGGGATTCGTTTTCAGCTAGAGAAGAAGGAGGAATAAATAATAATTAGGAATCTGGGAATCTGGGAATTGCGAATTAGGAATAAGAGAATTAAGAATCAATTTGAATTGGAGAGTGCAGACTTCGACTCCGCTGAGTCTGACAATAAATAGACTTAGATAAACTCATTGACAACCGCTTTGGGTGATAAATAATTCTAAATTACTCTACAGGTTTTGTTATTCTGAGCGGAGTTATTTGTTGTTCTTGTCATCCTGAGCGGAGTCGAAGGATAAACAAGAAAAACCTAACTCAACCAATAAGCTAATTTTTGTATTTTAGGCGTTAAATAAAATAGATTCAATTGGCAAAAAACACAACAACATTCTATATAGTTTACACAATTGCTATTCTAGTTTTTATAGAAATCGTATTGCGTATTTGTTATCCAATACCTGAGTTGCAAAACTTTAACAGGATTAATTATCAAATCTTAGATGGTGAGCAGACCTCGACTGAATATCTGAGAAACATTAAAATGCTATGGAAGTCTTATCCAGATACCACACATGCATTTGTTCATGAGTTGAATACTTACGGTTTTCGTGATCAAGAATGGGAAGTTGAAAAATCAGCCAATAAAAGAGTTTTTATTTTAGGGGATAGTTTTGTTGAAGGAATGATGAGTACTAATGACAAAACTATTCCCAATGGCTTTAAAAATATGGCTGAAGAAGATGATAAGGACATAGAGGTTTTCAATTGTGGAATGATGGGGATTGGCCTGAATGAATACATGAAGTTTATTACCGATGCGGTTCCAATTTTTAAGCCCGACGAATTGATATTGGTTATGTACTCCAACGATATGCCTTTTCAACGAGTTTATCAGCCGGCAACAAGAATGAATCCGATTAAGAATAACTTTTGGAAACCGAGACTCGTTGAAATCATTCAAAGAATTAATGCCGAAGACCCTTTACCAATGCGTTTTATGAAGGAGGAAGTTCCTTTCTACAAAGGTGTGCCAGACCCGTCTAACCCATGGACATTTAAAGAAGCAGAGTTAAAGCCCCATGTAAGAGCTGATATCGCAGAGGCAATGAAGAAAGGCGACTTTAATAATTTTAGAACAAATTGGTATCCAAATGAACAGTCTTTCTTTTCTTCTAATATAGATGTTTACTCTAAATTCGAATTCATTAAAAATTATTTGGCTGAGCATAACTGTAAACTCTCTGTTTTCTATATTCCGAGTCGTTTGCAAGTAAGTGATTATTACTACCAGTTCGAAAAAGCTTATTGCCAATTAAATTGCCCTGAAAGCTCAAGTTTAAAAGGTCAAGAATATCAAAAGCATGCACAGATACTGGGTAATGTTTGTAAAACGCTTGGAGTTCCTTACAGAGATTTAACTCCTTTTGTAAGAGCTAAAGAAGACAATAACCAACACTTGTATTGGAATTACGATGACCACATGCGAGGAGATAGTTATTTAATGCTAGGAGAGGAGATTTATAAAACTTGGAAACAAAATTAAATTATGAAATGGAGAATTATGAATTTTGAATGCATTGCAAATGAATTTAAAATTGATATTAATTGGTAATCTATTATTTTTTAAAAGAAAATTAGAAGTGATTCACAATTCGTAATTCCCAGATTCGTAATTCTTTCAACAATTCTTATACTTATCATGCAAACCAACACCATCAAAAATCATTGGTTTAATTTTCTCTAAACGACTAAGTTTCGTAGCTTCTCGTTTAGCACTAGCAATATGGTTGGCATATTCTCTTTGCTTGCTTTTGGTTAAATTCTCAAACGCTGTTTTAAAGGATTTATCACTTTTTAAAAGAGATTCTAATTCACTTGGAATTTCAAATGCTTTATTTCTTTCTGGTTTAATTTCCTTGCCTAATTTTTGGTTCTCAATAGCTTCTAAAGCATAATTTTTTACTGCCTTTAAATCAATCTCTTCTATGGAATCAAAACGCATTTGTCTAAGAGCCTTGGTTTTCTCTTCCTGAGCATTAACAAGTAGTTTAGCCTCATCCTTTAAAAACTCTCCCTGAAAAAACCAAATGCCAAAATGATGTTTAAAAGCACCTAAACCTAAAATATTCTTTCCGTTTAAAGCATAAACCGGTGCTCCCCATTTTATAGTTTCTTCTAATTCAGTTTCTAGTAGCAACTCTCGAATTTTGTTAAGGCCTTCAGACCACTTTTCATGTTTGGCTATGTAAGCATCTACTTTCTTTTCCATGATTATTCAATTGAATTGTGAAGATATACCCTTAAATTTATTTCTCCTAGATTTGAACAACAAACCTAAAAATCAAACGATTGACCAAATATTCTTGTAAATTGAGACCTACGTTCTTTACTTACTAGTCCAATTAATTCGCTATTATTTTATTATGAGAACTAGAACGATCCTCATCATACTTTTTACATTTATTCCAAGTGCTCTTTTATTCACAAAGTTATATGTTTGGTTTTATTTGGATAATATAGAAATTAAAGATAAAGCAAAGTATTTCAGAGAATTACTTTATTTAGAATCAAATACAGTCAGTTCTATATTCATATTGCTCTTGATAGTTCTTTCAATTTATAATTTGCTATTGATTCAAAAAAAATACAAGCAACAGAAATTAAGTCTAAACAAATATTATTTTCATTCATTTTTGCATATAATTTGGCTTTATTACTATTAAGATTATTTATGAGTGCATAAGCACATAAATGGAAAATGATTTTTAAAAAATAGTTTAAGGTGTCCATTTTATGGACACCTTTTTTGATTATTAATATTTCAAATATTCCATATCTATAAAGGCTTATTCAGAAAAATATACTAAAAAGGAGTTTAAATATTTACCTTCTAAAAACTTATTCTCACTTTTCAACATTCCCAATTTTTAGGCTAGCTTTTAACTACTTTTAAGTTCCAATTTTTAAATAGCAAAATGCCTGATTTTTCCCACCTTCATTGTCATTCTCAATACTCTTTATTAGACGGTGCAGCACCAATTACTTCTATGATGAAGAAAGCAAAGGAGGATAATATGCGAGCAGTAGCTTTAACCGATCATGGGAACATGTTTGGAGCATTTCAGTTTGTTGCTGAAGCGCAAAAGCATGGCGTTACTCCAGTCGTAGGTTGCGAGTTTTATTTGGTAGATGACCGTCACAAACGTGAATTTACGGGAGGAAAAAGAGATAAGCGTTATCACCAGCTATTATTGGCAAAGAACCAAACTGGTTATCATAACCTTTCTAAGCTCTGTTCCTTAGGTTATATGGAAGGTTTATACTCAAAGTACCCAAGAATAGATTTAGAGCTTTTAAAGCAATATAAAGAAGGTTTAATAGCGACTACTTGTTGTATCGCTTCTGTTATTCAGCAAGCTATTTTATTTAAATCAGAAGAAGAAGCAGAAAAGACCTTTGTTGAATGGTTTGAATTATTTGGAGATGATTATTACATAGAACTTCAACGACATGGATTAGGAGAAATTGACGGAACAGGAAAGACCCAAGAGGACGTTAATCAGGTTCTCATGAAATGGTCGAAAAAATATGGAGTTCCGATGATTGCCACCAATGACTCTCATTATATTGATGAGGATGATTGGACAGCTCACGATATTCTGTTGTGTATCAATACCGGGGATAAGCTAAGTACTCCAAAAGGTCAAGGAAAGGGCTACCGTTTTGGTTTCCCGAACAGTAATTTCTATTTCAAAACTCAGGCAGAAATGAATGAGCTTTTTAAAGACATTCCTGAAGCTATAGACAATACCAACCTGATTGTAGATAAAATTAATCCTCCTGAATTAAAGCGAGACATTCTACTTCCTAACTATACACTTCCGACTAAGTTTAAAGATCAAAATGATTACCTGTGCTACCTTACATACGAAGGCGCAAAACGAAGGTATGGAGAACTAACGGCAGAGATTACAGAACGATTAGACTTTGAGCTTAAGATTATAGCCGATATGGGTTTCCCCGGTTACTTCTTAATCGTTCAAGATTTTACTACAGTTGCTCGTGAGATAGGAGTTTCCGTTGGTCCAGGTCGTGGCTCTGCTGCAGGTTCTGCAGTTGCATATTGTGTTGGTATAACCAATATAGACCCCATTAAATACGGTTTGCTGTTTGAGCGATTCCTAAATCCTGAAAGAGTATCCATGCCCGATATTGATATTGACTTTGATGATGAAGGTAGAAGTAAAATTATCGACTATGTGGTTGATAAATACGGAAAGAACCAAGTAGCACAGATAATTACTTATGGTTCAATGGCTGCGAAATCTTCAATCCGTGATGTAGGTCGTGTTTTAGATGTTCCATTGCCTGAAGTAGATAAAGTATCTAAAATGGTACCGAATACCTCTTTAGGGAAGGTTTTTGGAATGGAAGAGAAAGAACTGAAGCAAAAGTTAAATGCTGATGAATTTGTTCAGGCCCAAGAATTAAGAAGCTTAATAGGTAAGGATGACCTAATGGGTCAGACTTTAAATCAGGCAAGAACTTTAGAAGGCTCTGTAAGAAATACCGGTGTGCACGCTTGTGGAATTATTATTTCACCAGATGATATTACCAACTATGTTCCTGTATGTACTTCTAGAGATTCGGATTTACTCTTAACTCAGTTTGATAATAAAGTAGTTGAAGATACAGGTCTACTGAAAATGGATTTCTTGGGACTTAAAACTCTTACCATTATTAAAGATGCCATTGCACTGATTAAAGAGAATTACGGTGTTGTAATCGACCCAGATGAAATTCCACTTGATGATGAGAAGACTTATGAGTTGTACCAAAGAGGTGAGACGAATGGGACATTCCAATTTGAGTCTGCAGGAATGCAGAAACACTTAAAGAATTTAAAGCCAACCAATATAGAAGACTTAATTGCAATGAACGCCCTTTATCGTCCGGGTCCAATGCAATTTATCGACCTTTTTGTTTCGCGAAAGCGAGGAGATATTGAGGTGGAGTATCCACATGATTTACTAAAAGGTATTTTAGAAAATACCTATGGAATTATGGTTTACCAGGAGCAAATTATGCAGGCCGCACAAATTATGGCAGGCTATAGTTTAGGAGAAGCAGATATTCTTAGACGTGCCATGGGTAAGAAGAAAATGGACGTAATGCAGGAGCAGAAAGTAAAATTTGTAGAAGGCGCGGCGGAATTGCACGGTGTTGACAAAAAACATTCTGCAGATGTATTTGATATCATGTTAAAGTTTGCCGAATATGGTTTTAACAGGTCGCATTCAGCTGCATATTCTGTGGTGGCTTTCCAAACTGGTTATCTGAAAGCCAATTACCCAGAAGAATACATGGCTGCAGTAATGACCAACAACATGAACGACATTAAGAAAGTTACCTTTTTTATGGAGGAATGTCGTAGAATGGGAGTTAATGTTAAAGGGCCGGATGTAAATGAAAGCGCCTATAAGTTCACTGTAAACAAAGAGAAGGTAATTCGTTTTGGAATGGGCGCGCTTAAAGGAGTGGGAGAAGGAGCTGTTGAAGCAATTGTGAATGATAGAAAGGAGAATGGTAAATATGAATCTATATTCGATTTAACGAAAAGAATAGATTTACGCGCAGCCAATAAAAGAACATTTGAAAGTTTAGCACTCGCGGGTGGATTTGATTCCTTTGAAAATGTGCATCGAGCTCAATATTTTCATGGAAGAGAAGGAGAACCAGTTTTTCTTGAAAAGGCTATAAAATACGGCGCAAATTATCAAGAACAAGAAAATTCTGCTCAAGCATCCTTATTTGGAGGTGAATCTGAAATTCAAATTCCTGAACCAGAAGTTCCAAAATGTGAAGAGTGGGGGAGAATGGAAAAGCTCTCTAAAGAAAAAGACATCATTGGAATCTACCTTTCGGGACATCCGCTTGATGAATATAAATTTGAAATCAATAATTTTTGTAAAGCCAAAGTAAAAGACCTTAGTGATTTAGCCGCTGCTAAAAATAGAGGCGAAATGCGCATGGCTGGTATTGTTGTAGAAGCTCAGCATAGAATGACAAAAGGAGGAAAGCCTTTTGGGATTTTAGTATTAGAAGGCTACAACGAAAACCATAGGTTCTTTTTATTCTCAGATGATTATGTGAAATACAAAAGTTACCTTACAACTGGTTGGTTCCTTTTTGTGAAAGGAAAAGTTCAAGATAGAAGATTTGGAGATGAGCTTGAGTTTAAAATTTCGGGCATAGAGTTATTATCCGACTTAAGAGACAAAATGGCAAAGGAGATTGTCGTGCAAATGGATGTAAACGACGTTGATGACGAAATGATAGATTGGTTTAAAGAATTAAGCAAAGAGAAATTAGGCTCTTGTCACTTGCAGTTTAAATTAATCGATAGAAAAAATAAGAATGTTATTCAATTAAAATCAAGGTCAATTAAATTGAATTTAACGAATGATGTTATAAATAAATTAGAAGCAAATCCGAAACTTGAATTTTCGGTGAATTAGTGCCAATTTGTCGGATAAAATAATTTGGTAAGTAATTTGAGTTGCTAACTTTGTAAAAGAAAATAATTGAAATTAAACATAGAATAAAATGGCAGTAGAATTAACAGACGCAAACTTTGATGAACTAGTATTAAACGCAGACAAGCCAGTATTGGTAGACTTTTGGGCAGAATGGTGTGGACCATGTAGAATGGTTGGACCAATTGTAGATGAATTACACGGAGAGTATGAAGGTAAAGCCGTTGTAGGGAAAGTAAACGTTGATGAAAACCCGGGTATTTCTGCAAAGTTTGGAATTAGAAACATTCCTACGGTATTATTCTTCAAAGGAGGAGAAATAGTAGATAAGCAAGTTGGAGCTGCTCCAAAAACTGCTTACGCAGGAAAGCTTGACGCAGCAATGGCTTAAGTATTGAATTTATTTTTTCTAGGTCTACTGAACAAGTTTCAGCATCTTAGAAAAACATTTATATAAAAAACCTTTTGGTCATTCTGAATTTATTTCAGGATATCAAAAGGTTTTTTATTTTCATAATTGATTTGGGTTTCGACTTCGTTCAACCTGACAAATCAATTCTTTTATTTTGGCTAAACTTCGACTCCGTTCTGTCTGACAAAATAAAATCAATTCTTAATTTAGCCAAATGCCTGTAATAAACCGAAAAGAACTTCAAGCCTATAGTCATTTAGAATTACTTGCCAAGCAAGTGGTTGAGGGTTTTATTACAGGTTTGCACAAAAGTCCATTTCACGGATTTTCTGTAGAATTTGCTGAGCATAGACTTTACAATACAGGTGAGTCTACCAGGCACATGGATTGGAAATTATTTGCAAAAACGGATAAGCTTTTTGTAAAAAGATACGAGGAAGAAACCAACCTTCGCTGCCGAATTATTTTAGATGTTTCCTCATCCATGTACTTTCCTGAAGATTTAGAAAAAGGTAAGCAGAATAAAATGGGGTTTTCTGTTTATGCGGCGGCTGCTTTGGTTGAGTTATTAAAAAAGCAAAGGGATGCTTATGGATTAAGCTTTTTTAGTGATGAGGTTGAGGTTCATACTGAAGCAAAATCAAATGTTGCTCACCAAAGATTAATCTATGCTCAATTAGAAAAGCTACTTGACCAAGAAGTACTGAATAAAAAAACTTCGGCGGTAGATGCATTGCACAGTATTTCAGACCGAATTAATAAGCGTTCCTTAGTCGTTATTTTTAGTGATATGCTCGATAACTCTGAAAGAGAAAATGAGCTGATAACTGCATTACAGCATTTAAAACACAACAAGCATGAGGTTATTCTTTTTCATGTTGTAGATCATGCAAAAGAAATTGACTTTGAGTTTGAAAATAGACCGTACCGTTTCGTAGATATGGAAAGTGGGGAAGAGGTAAGATTAAATCCCAACGATGTAAAGGATCTTTATGTTAAAGAAATGAAAGAGAAGGAAGCTGAATTAAAACTTAAATGTGGTCAATACGGAATTGACTTTGTAGAGGCGGATATTTCAAAGGGCTTTAACCAAGTTTTGTTGCCATTCTTAGTTAAGAGAAAGAAGTTGTTTTAACTTTAGAGCCTATTCCGTAATAATTGTTTCATTTATTTTTACTGGAAGAATGACAGAGTTTACATGTGAGAATCCGGATATATTTTTTATTCCAAAGTTTATTTCAATATTCCTAATGTTGTAATCACTTTGTCTTATGTTTAAGATTTCTTCATAATTTGTTTTAGAAGTATTTAATTGATATTTTAATAAATAACCTCCTAATCCTTCCCCATACCAGTATGTATGAGATCCAGCAAACAGTGCTGTATTATTTGGTAAGACTGAAATTGAAGAAAAATACAAGCTTTGCATTCTAGGAAAGTAAGTCTTAGCACTAACTATTTTATAATCATTATTTAAACAGAGAATTGCTCCTTTACTTTGGTTTTCTGCATGGCTACTATAACCGACTATCCAATATGAAGCGTCCTCTTGTTTTTCAATTTTAAAAAATTCTAAATCTTTATCATTCTTAAACTGAGAAGAATGATAAATTTTACCCAAACTATCAACTTCTAGTAAAAACCATTAAAGGTTGAGTCCTTGTTAAACCCAGTAATTAAAAAATTACCGTTTGCTTTTTGTATCATATCTAAAGCGTATTCTCCGTTACTAGCATTTCCAGAAAAGCTATGTGAGGAAAGTAAGTCTCCTTTCAGGTTTAGACAATGCATAGTAATAGAAAATTTTTCTTTGATTTTATTTCTTCCTAATGCATATATTTTATTATTGCTGGAAAGAATTTTTACTCCAAATGTCTCTGCCTCAGAAGTAATCTTTTTCATTCAGAGAGGCCTACCACAAGAGTCAGCCCGTACAATGACCAAATTGTTTTGGGAATTCCCTTTCTTATAAGTAGATCTAGTGTCTCCGATTAGAGTCCACCCACCGTTGTTTTGTAATTCTATATCATAAGCAGATTCATAACCCAATTCTCCATAGTTATATGAATCTCTTAAATTTAAGTTCGAATCTGTTTGCACAACATAGATGTTTTCACTTCCCCCAAATGATCCTGAAGAGCCTACAAAAACTAAATCTCCAGATGGTTTTTCTTTTACATCCCAAAAGCGATCCGTTTTGCTTACGCCGCCAATGGCTTTAGACAACAGAGTATTCAAACTAGAATCTATCATAAGAGCCCAGCCATCTTTATTTTGATGTCCACCATTTCTATGAGAATCAGTGCGACCGACAAGAATGATATTTCCTGACTTTAAAAGCTTGCAATTATAAAATTGATCAACTCCAACTCCCAAGTATACTTTTTGAGTGTTTTTGAATTCTTGAGCAAAAGTTAGAGTTGAAATGAGAAAGGCTAAAGCGAGTAATTGAACCGATTTCATATTCCGAATTTAGCGTATTTTTCTTTACAATGTTGAGTGTTTTTTCAGGATTTCTTGAAGCCATCCTTATTGATCCGAGGTCAGAACAAAATCCATTCTGCCTGCGCAGAAATATATTTTTTGTTTTCAAATTACTTTTGAGCAAGCTCAACGTTTTTGAAAACAAAAAATCCCTTGCACAAAGTGCAAAGGATTTTATTTTCTTGTGAGCGCGAAAGGATTCGAACCTTTGACCGCCTCCTTAGAAGGGAGGTGCTCTATCCAGCTGAGCTACGCGCCCGAAATTCTTCTTAAAACAAAAGCCCTCCACCATTTGGAGGAAGGCTTTGCGGTCCGGACGAGACTCGAACTCGCGACCCCCTGCGTGACAGGCAGGTATTCTAACCAACTGAACTNNAAGTTATAGAACTTCCCACTTTTGTTAAGCGGACGGCAAATGTATAAAAATTTTAAGTTTTGATTGCAAAAAAAAAGTATAAAAAAAATTTTTTTTTCAATACAATTGAATGTGAGAGATTTAGCCTGTCTTCTGCTATACAGGCGGATTAAAAACAAAGTATGATCTATCTTTAATCCATAACAAATTTAACTACTGCTGTAATAATGCTTGAATTGAATGTAGAATTTCTATCGTATTTATAATACTTAATATCTATGCTTTTAAGTCCAAATTTGCCAATTTGTGCTTTGGTAAAAATGTTAGTATTAGAAATACCAAATCCAAATTGATTGGCATTGTATTCCGATAAATCTAAATTAGATGCATATAACACCATATTTCGAGATCTAATTTCATAAAGGATGTAAAGCAATTCAAACATTGAAAGATCTAAATAATTGCGTTTACATATTTACTTCCTATTCCTCCTAGCTTTTTCTAGACCTATTCACCATTCCTAAGCATTTCCCTAACTTAATGCATTTAATAGTAACATCCTTGTCGTTAATCTTTTTTAATTCCACTTATAATTATTCTCCCAATAAGCTAAATGCTCCATTGATTAAGAATTGGGAATTAGTATCAAGATTTACTTTTGTTTTAATAGCAGAGTATCCGCTATAATTTTTGATAACTTCTACTGTTGATCTTTTAAAAAAGTAGATTCCATTTTCTTTTTTTGCTAAAACAAGTACATAAGATGTTTCATCGTTATTAACTATTGCTTCATCTTTTAATGCTGCAAATTTTTCAATTCCAATCAAAGAAGAATCAGAGCCCGTTATGATTTCTGCTTCAACAAACATTCCGCTTAGAAAATTATGTTCAGATTCATCCTCAACATGCCCATGTACCTGTATTGTCCTGTTTGCTAGAATTGAAGTTCCAACTAAGTATACTTCCGCTTTATAAGTTTCTTTTGAGGATTCGGGAATTCTGAAGTTAATCGCTTGGCCTTTTTTAATTTTCATGATATCCTTTTCAAAAACAAAAAGCTCTAAATGCATGTGGTCAGAATCAATTATTTCCAAGATTGCATCCGCAGGTGAAACATAAGAGCCAATTGAAATATTAATCTTAGTAATGCTTCCAGTGATAGGGGCGTAGATCGTTGAAATTGGACTAATGTTTCCTGCTTTTACTTCAATAGGTGAGATGTTAAGCAAGTCTAATTGTTTTTCAAGTCCTGTATGTTTAGCAACCAAAGTTTTGTATTCACTTTCTGCCTTTAAAAAACTTTTTTCTGAAGTAATGTTCTCTTCCTTTAGTTTGACTTGCCTATCGTATTCAGCTTTAAAGAAACTTAATTGCTCGTTTACTTCTAGGTACTCTTGTTGAAGCTCAATAAATTTTGGATTTTCTAGTGTAACCAAGGCGTCTCCTTTATTCACATAATCACCTTCTAATAGTGGTGTAGTTTTTATGTAACCTCCCATGGTAGCCATTACAACAGCTCTTTGTTGTGGCGGTACCTCAATCATTCCATTTACATAAATAAGGCTTGGAAACTCTATATTCTCAATTTTCCCTAAGCTCATTTTACTTTGGTCAAATTGAGCTTCACTAACTTTAATGTATTCATTAGCTTTTTCTTGAATTTCTGCATCCAAATTGGCTTGGTCAATTTTTCCACATCCAAACAAGGCTATAGAAATACTGAAGAAAACTATTTTATATCGATTTAGTATCATTTTGTTTTTTTAAAGGGTTAGGAAGTTAATGGCTATAATAGTTTGATTGTATTCGTTGAGTTTGTTTAAATAGTCTAATTTAATATCATAAGCGTTTTCCAAGCTTAGTATATATTGGTAGAAGTCAATCTCACCGTTTTTAAAACTGCCTTTTGCTGTTTTTAGAATTTCTTCAGAAAGCATTTCTCCTTCATTTTCGTAATAATTTAGGGCACCTTGTAATTGGGTGAGTTGAAGCTTTAAGACTTTTAATTTGGAGTTTAATCGGGTTTCATATTCATTATATTCTGCTACTGCAATTCCTTCTGCAAGCTTAGAGGCTTTTATTCTTGATGATTGTGCACCAAATAGTATTGGAATTTTTAAACCAACCTGATAGCCTTGAAGGTTTTCATTTAAGCCTGGATTACTGCCTTGAAAATAATTTAAGCTGATATCGGGGAGTAGTTGTTGTTTTTCGAAACGTCGTTTTGCTTGCAACAGCGAAACTCTATTTTGATAGAATTCAATTTCAGGGCTACCTTCAATAAGCTCTTTATTCAGAAATACTTTTAACATGTCTTCATCAGCCATTATGAGGCTGTCATCTGTTTGAATTAACTGTAGTAAATTTTCATGTGCCAGATTTACTTCTTGTTGAACCTCGGAGAATTCTATATTATTTTGTTTTTGCTTGGAGGCTGCGATTATTTTTTCTAAATACTTTGTTTCGCCTAATTCAAACTTTCTAGCGGCAATATTAGAAAAGCTAGCATATAAGCTGTCTAAATTTTGGTATAGCATCTCCTTTTCTTTTGCAATTTGATATTGGTAATAGGCTGCTGTAACATTTCGTTCAATTGCCTTTTTTTCTATGAGATAAGAGCTGGTCGCCATTCCGCACTCAGCTTTATTTACTTTCTTTTCTGAAAAATAAACCGTTGGAAATTTAAAATCTTGCTGCACTCCAATAACACTAATTGGCTGATTGTTAACAGCTATATCGTTTTCATTAAATCCATAATATACCTGAGTTTTATTAAATCTGAATGCCGTATTTATTAACACATCAGAATGTTCAACTTTTAATTCTTTTGCCTTTAAACCCATGTTGTTTTTTATAGCAAGCGGAATGAGTTCATCTAAAGTTTTGGGCTTTTGTTGTGCGCGTGTTGCGAATGGGGCTCCTACTAGCAATAAAACTAAGATGGTTAACGGGCCTTTAGTTAGAATCCTTTTTCCATTTTCCATTTTATGGAGATAGGTGTAAAGCACTGGTAATACAATTAACGTTAGTAGTGTTGATGTAATAAGTCCGCCAATAACCACAGTTGCTAAGGGCCTTTGAACTTCGGCTCCTGCATTGGTTGAAATTGCCATGGGCAAAAAGCCTAAAGCGGCAGCTGAGGCAGTTAGGAAAACTGCACGTAATCGATCTTTTGTACCTTGTTTTATTAAAGCTTCCATATTTTCAAATTCTTGTTTTTTTAGTTCTTTAAAATGTTCGATGAGTACTATTCCGTTTAGCACGGCTATTCCAAATAGGGCTATAAATCCAACACCGGCAGAAATACTAAAAGGTAAATCACGTACCCAAAGCAATAGCACTCCGCCAACTGCTGCTAGTGGTATTGCTGAATATATTAGTAGGGCTTCCTTAACAGAATTAAAAGCAAAATATAAGAGCACAAAAATCAAGACCAGTGCAATCGGTACAGCAATCAATAAGCGAGATTTTGCACTTTGCAAATTCTCAAACTGACCGCCATAAGTAATGGAGTAACCTACGGGTAATTCAATGTTATCATTAATTAGTTTTTGTACCTCATCTACAACGGATTGTAAATCTCGGTTCCGAACGTTTATTCCGACTACAATTCTTCTTCTAGTATCGTCTCTTGATATTTTAGCAGCTCCCTTTTGATAGGTAATTTCTGCTAATTCGATCAATGGAACCTTTCCACCCGAAGGAAGATCAACATATAGATTCTTTAAGTTGTCAATATCTTGGCGTTTGTCTTTATCCAATCTCACCACAAGATCAAATCTTTTTTCTCCTTCAAAAACACTTCCTACCGTCTTTCCAGCAAAACCCATAGAAACCATTGCGTTTAAGTCTTGTATGTTTAAGCCGTATCTTGCTATTTTTGATCGCTTGTAACGAACATTCATTTCTGGTAGTCCTGCAACTTTTTCAACTGAAATATCAGCCGCACCTGAAATACCTTCAATCAACGATTCAATTTCACTTCCTTTTGTTACAAGGACATCAAGGTCTTCTCCAAATATTTTAATGGCTATATCGGCTCTTACACCTGTAATTAGTTCATTAAAACGCATTTCAATTGGCTGTGTAAATTCTACCTCCATACCGGGTATCACAGATAGCGCCTCTTTAAATTTATCTGCTAATTCGTCCTTGCTAGAGGCAGAGACCCATTCATTTTTAGGTTTTAGTACAATAATTACATCACTTTCTTCCATAGACATTGGATCTGTAGGAACTTCAGCAGCACCAATTCGACTAACTACTTGTTTAACTTCAGGAAATTCTTTTAGAAGAATCTGTTCAATTTGGGTTGTGATTTCTACTGTGTTGCTTAAAGAAGTACCTGTTTTTAAAACTGGTTGAATCACAAAATCTCCTTCATCTAAGGTTGGAACAAACTCTCCGCCCATATTAGAAAAAAGAAATATTGATGTAATCAATAGAAGTGCAGCCATTCCAAGAACTGTTTTTTTGCTTCTTAATGCCCAATTAATTACCGGCTCATACATTCTATTAAGCCATTTCATTAATCGGACAGAAATATTTTTATCTGAAGCCTCTGATGGTTTTAAAAAGATGGATGCGACAACTGGAACATAAGTGAAACAAAAAATCATTGCTCCAATTAATGCGAAACTAAATGTTAATGCCATGGGCTTAAACATTTTTCCTTCAACACCACTTAATGAAAGAATCGGGATAAATACAATTAAAATTATGAGTTGACCAAAAATGGCCGAATTCATCATTTTTGATGCTCCTGTAAAAGTGATATTATCTTTCATTGCTTCCCTTTCGGAAGCCGGCATGGCCTGCAATTCTGTCTTTTTCTGAGTGATCTTAAAGGCAATAAATTCAACTATTATAACTGCTCCATCGATTATGATACCGAAATCAATTGCGCCCAAACTCATTAAGTTAGCATCTACACCAAAAAGATACATTAGTGAAAGAGCGAATAACAAGCAAAGTGGGATAACAGAAGCAACAACAAGTCCTAAACGAATATTTCCCAGTAGTAATACCACTACAAAAATTACGATTAGACAACCAAAGATTAAGTTTTCTGAAACTGTAAAAGTGGTTTTAGCAATCAGTTCACTTCGATCCAAAAAGGCATTGATATATACTCCTTTCGGAAGGGATTTAGAAATATCTTCAACTCTTTCTTTTACTGCTTCAATTACTTTTTTCGAATCAGCGTCCTTTAACATCATTACCTGACCCAATACCTTTTCACCTTCACCGTTGCCTGTAATTGCTCCGAAACGTGTAGCATTTCCAAAACCAACTTTAGCAACATTTTTTATATAGATCGGAATTCCATCTATACTTTTAATTACGATATTATTAATGTCATCCAAATTAGAAATCAAGCCTTCGCCACGAATAAAATATGCCTGATTTACCTTTTCAATATAGCCTCCACCTGAAACGCTGTTGTTCTTTTCTAGAGCAGTAAATACCTCTTGCGCTGAGATGTTCATAGCATTTAGCTTTTCTGTATTTATGGCAACTTCATATTGTTTCAAAAATCCGCCCCATGTATTAACTTCAATCGCACCCGGTATTCCGGATAATTGACGTTTTACAATCCAATCTTGTATTGTTCTTAAATCCTCTGCATTGTATTGATCCTTGTACTTGTCCTCAACATCAAGTATGTATTGATAAATTTCACCAAGACCAGTGGTGATTGGCCCCATCTCGGGAGTTCCAAAACCTTGTGGGATTTTTTCAGAAGCAGTTTTTATTTTTTCTGCGATGAGTTGTCGTGGCAGGTAAGTACCCATATCATCTTCAAACACTATAGTTACAACTGACAAGCCAAACTTTGAGGTTGACCTAATTTCGACAACCCCCGGCAAGTTGGCCATCTCTAACTCAATAGGATAAGTAATAAACTGCTCCATATCTTGCGTAGATAAATTACGAGAAGTTGTGATTACCTGAACTTGATTGTTAGTTACATCAGGAACTGCACCAATAGGTATTTGAGATAAGGAGTATAAACCAAATCCCAAAATGAAAGCCGTGAAAAGAAGAACAATAAACTTGTTCTTTAAACTGAAATTAATAGTGTGTGATAACATTATTCATAAAATAATCAAGTTGATATTCCAACATCAATTAATGATTCAAGAAATAAAAATTATGGATTGTAATTATTTATGAATGCCGTGGCGGCTGGAAAGGTTCTTCCGAATGAGGAATAGATGAAGAAAGTAAATAGTAAAAATTATGCTTCTTTATTTCGAATGGATTACTATTTTCTATTGCTTCATTGGTTGAATTCAATAGAAAGGCTAATACTGAAGAAACAGGCAATTGTTGCTGAAAAGGTAATTCTTCGTGTTCTTTTTTCTCTTCTTTGTGTTCTTGATTATGCGCTTCTTTCAAGTCACCATAGTGCTTAGAAATAAAGACCAGAAGGTTGTCACCATATTGTTCATTGTGGAATTGAGCGTGCTCAATAAATTCATCAATTTGTGCAAGATCATTTATTCCAATACCTAAACTTTGGATTAGGATGATTACAGATAATGATATAGAAAATAAAAATTTCAAGACTATAAAGTTAGGATTTTTTGTATAAGTCAATGTGTAACCTTTATCACAAAAAAACAAGGTGTGTTTTATGATACTTTATCTAATGTTTTTTTGAGGATTCCTTTTTTCAATTTCTTTTTATTTCTCTTGAACATCTTTCCTACGATTGACTTCCTCTCGAATTCTTTTAGTTACTAAAATTGGGCTAATTAAGGTCAATGCTGTTAGAATTTTAAATAGGATGAATTTTGAGTGATAAATGTTGAATTTAGAATTCACTTGCAATCAAGATGCACTCTAAGTAATTATTAACTTTAGGCACTTTGAACTTCATTTTTCATGCAAACAACATATAATCTTTAACCAGCTTAAGGTATTCAGCAGTGTAGTCATGGCGCACTTCATTTTCTATGATTAACTCTTCAGAAATCAAATCCTTTTTGGTTCTAGAGTACTCCAATAAAACTCGTTTAAAAGCTACATTAGGGTTACCAAAAACCTTGCAAATTTTGTTTTTATGTAAATCGTTTTGAGCGGCGAGAGAAGTAAATTGTTCTTCAGATTCGGCAGGAATAACCACACAAAATCTGCCTTCATCTTTTAATAGGGAAGAGGTATCGCGCAACAATTCTTCGAAAGTTAATTTACCTTGTTGCCTTGCAACCTCTCTTCTTGTTTCCGCTTTATCGGAGTTAAAAAAAGGAGGATTACTTACAATTAAGTCAAACTTATCCTCCGTCATATGAGCATAGGTCTGTACAGAAGTATTCCATAATGAAATACGTTTAGACCATGGCGAGTTAAGAATGTTTTCTTTGGCTTGGTAAACTGCTTCTAAGTCAATTTCAATTGCATAAACCTCGGCTTTAGATTTTTGAGCTAACATTATAGCTAACAAGCCAGTTCCTGTGCCAACGTCTAGAATTAGTTCCGCTTTTTTTGTTTTAGTCCATGCACCTAGTAAAACCCCATCCGTACCAATTTTCATGGCAGTTCTATCCTGAAAAATGTCGAATCGTTTAAACTTAAAGGGTTCTCTTTTAGTTCTCAAGGTATAAGTCAATTAAGCCTTTAGGTGCGGCTGTAGTTATAAGTTTTTTATCTCGATTCACAGAAACAATAGTTTCATCACTAATCGGTATAAGAATTTCTTTTTCTCCTTTAAGAATTGAAAGCAAGTTCGATTTAGGGTATTCTAAAACTTTATCAATGGTTCCTAATTCGCCCTTTTCTTGATCGGTAACTGAAAAGCCAATCACCTCGTGAAAATAAAATTTATTGCCACTTAATTTTGGCAGAACTTGTAATGGTAAGAAAAGAGATTTTCCTAATAATGACTTAGCGGCAGTTTGGTCGTCTATTCCTTCAATTTTACAACGCAGGTTACCATTGTTTTGAAGGTTCGCAGATTCTAAAAAAAAGGGGACAAGAGTTTTGTCCTTTTCTTGGACCTGCACTAGAACACTTTGAATTCCTTCATACGAAGAAGGGGAATCAACATCCAACTTGAATGATAATTCCCCTTTATGTCCTATTATTTTCTGAGTGAAACCTAAATAGAAACAATTATCGATATTCATCGAAACTGTTATTAAGCTTCTTTTTTCTCTTCGTTAGAATCCTCAGCTTTTGGCTCTTCAGTAGTAGCTTCTTTTACTGCATCAGCAACAGCCTCAACAGCTGCTTCAGCACCTTCAACTAAAGCTTCAGCTGCTTCTTCAGCTACTTCAACAACTTCTTCTACTACATTTTTTGCAGCAACTGCTTCAGCTTTCTTTTTGTTAGCTTCTGCTTCTGCATCATGCATTTTCTTAGCTTCAGCTGCTTTAGCTGCATCTAATCCTTCGATTTTAGCAGTAACTTTTCCTTCTTTAGCGGCTAACCACTCTTCGAATTTAGCATCTGCTTGCTCTTGAGTTAAAGCACCTTTAACAACACCTTTATCTAGATGGTTTTTGTGCATTACTCCTTTGTAGGATAATAAGGCTCTAACTGTATCAGTTGGTTGAGCTCCTTTCTTTACCCAGCTTAACGCGCTATCGAAATCGATGTCTATAGTTGCAGGGTTAGTGTTCGGGTTATACGTACCTAATTTTTCAATAAATTTCCCATCTCGTGGGGCACGACTGTCCGCGATCACAACGTGGAAATAAGCATATCTCTTTTTTCCGTGTCTTTGTAATCTAATCTTTGTAGGCATAAAACGTTACGTTTATAATTAATAATTTTTAAGGGTGCAAAAGTAATAGAATAAATTGGAATCCAAAATACTTTTTTCTTTCTTTTTCAATCAATTAGCCAATTAATTCATCATTAATTTACTTCCATTTAATTCCACAACCAATGCTTGGCCTTTGATTTTCTATTGGTTCTGAATTATTCAATAAAGCTTCTAAAGCCTCTCTCATGTTTTTTCCATCAGCTGGCTCACCATTTCCGGGCCTTGAAGAATCCAATTGCCCATGGTAAGTAGATTTTAAATCTTGGTCAAAAACGTAAAAATCAGGCGTACAAGCTGCATCGTAGGCTTTTGCTACTTCTTGTGATTCATCATACAAGTAGGGGAAAGGATAGCCTAATATTTTAGCTTGCTCTTTCATTTTATCAGGAGCATCTGCAGGATAATTATCAACGTCATTACTAGAAATGGCAATGAATGAAATTCCTTGCTCTTGATAATCTTTTGCTAATTGCACCAATTGCTCATTTACATGAATTACGAAAGGACAATGATTGCAAATGAACATGATTACAGTTCCTTTTTCACCTTTTAAATCTTGTAGACTTTTCAGCTGTTCACAAACAGAGTCAAGTAAAGTAAAATCAGGGGCTTTTGTTCCCGTAGTAAAAGTATTGGAAGGTGTTAATGCCATAGCTTATTGAATTACATCGTAGAAATCTCTTCTTCGGTTAAGTTTTAAATCTTGTAAAACAGGTGATTTAACATTTAAAGTAATCATATAACTCTGTCTTGGCCCAAAAGGAACCCAATTTACAGCCAATTGCCAGCAATGTAAATCTCTGTTAATGTTTAATGAAGTATAGGTCAAGTCTCTTTGTTCAAAATCCCAACCAGAGGTAAATCCTACTTTCCAATTTTCGGTTACCCTTAAATCTCCGCTAAAGTTCATGGTTTGAGTAACATTTTCTGAGTCTTTAAAATCAGGTCTACTGTAGCGAATATTGTATCTAATGTTTAAGGACCAAGGAACGTTAAAGTCAATAAATGCTTCCGGATTAGCATTAATAAACTCTAATTCTTCTTCAGTGGCGAATTTGCTTCTTTTTTCTTCGACTCTTTTTCCATCGCCGCCATTTAGTCTAAAATTTAGAGCTAGGTTTCCACGAGTTAATCGAGCAAGCTTTCCTGTTTGTTCATTCCAAGTTGTGTTTACACGATTTACACTTGTTCCATTAGAATCTAACCCATATGGGTCAAGACTTCCATCAAATTGAAAAGTTAAGAATTTACCAAACCTTGTTCTACCATTAAATGCAATTGGGTTTAAATTCAATGAATCTAGAACAGTATTGTAATTCGTACTAAAGCCTAAGTTTTCGAAAATGGTAATCTTTTTTATACCAGAACTATCCTTGTTAGAACGAACCTTCATTTCAATATTATTAAGAAGGTTAATTCCAATCCGTTCAGCTTTCACTCTTGTTGGCGCTCCATAGACACTTCCTTCAAAAATTGAATATTCTACCTCTTCTCCGTCTTCATCTATATAACTAGTTAAGCCTTTATTAATCTCAGGTTGATAACTATATGTAATTTGGGGAGTAAAAACATGTCGTATTGCTTGGATTTTTCTATCTCCAAAATTTAGCATTCCATATATTTTTGTAGATAGGGCAGTATTAAAACTATAGGTTTCCCCAGTCCTAATCTCAGAAATAGTATCTCTTTCTAAAATACCTTCATCATTCAACTTTTTACGAATAGACCTAAAGGTTACTGTTTGGTTAGTACTCAAACTTGGGTTTAAGTTAAAGTATTTAAATAGTTTAAATGATGTACTTATAGGTATTGAGTGTCTAAAACCATTATTCATATCTCTAACAAGTTCGCTTGAGTTGTTTAAAGACAACAAAGAATCTCCAGTCCTAAGCTGATTTGTTGCAGAAGAAGAATAACTTAAACCAAAATTCTTGTAAATACTACGCCACCATTCATTACCAATTTTTCCCAAATTTTTAAAAGGATATTGACGCGAAACATTGAATGCTGCATCTGGTAAATTTATATTAAAAGCCCCAGTATTGGTATTTTGATCATGCCTCGCACTCACTGTTAAGTTGAATGGTTTAGAAGGGAATGAGTTAGTATAAGAAATAGATGATTGAAAGGTATTGGTCAAATAATCTTGTGTAAAGCTGTTTAAGTTGTTTACGAAATTTTCTCTAGTACCTAAATTTACATTTGCTGAAAATCGACTACCTGGCCTTGCTTTTGGATCTTGGTTATGTCTCCAACGGACAAACATCTCTGTACTTTGAACAAAGCTTGGAAGTTCTTCAAATCCATTTTTTATATTGGCATAACTAAAGTTAAAATTACCATTGTACTTATATCTTGTTTTATACCGGGTATTGAAATTAGCACCCCAGCTTCCTAAAGAATAAATGTCTCCTGTTAATGTAGCATCAAAACGTTCACTGACACCCCAATAAAAACCTCCATCTCTCAAAAAGAATCCAAGCGTTCTAGAATCTCCATAAGTAGGAATTACTATTCCCGAAGAACGGCCCTTTTTGTTCGGAAAGAATCCAAAAGGTAAACCAAGAGGGGTAGGGATTTTATCAATTTTTAATACGGTAGGTCCAGTTACAATTTTATCATTCGGTATAACCTTTAATTTGGTTGTAGATAATGAGAAATGTGGTTCATCTAAACTACAAGTGGTATAGTACCCATTTCTAATATACATGATATCTTCAGGTGTTTTTAAAACTTCATTACCTTTTATATAACCGTCACCTTCTTGTGTTTTTACTTCGTAAATGATTCCCTTCTTCGTATCGAAGTTGTATTTCATACTATCTACTTCAAACTCTTTTGCACCTTCTTTAAAAACAGGATTTCCTTGAATAATCCCATTGCTATCTGGTAAACCATTTGCAGTTACTTCATTAATAGCTAAATCTACTTCGATATACTCTGCATTTAGCTGAGTAGCTTCATAGTTTACTTGTGCATTGCCAAATAAGTAAACTTTTTGGGCTTCCATATCAAAGCGCATTGAGTCGTCTGCGTTGTATTCTACTTTAGATTTTATAGCATCTTTTGAAATTGTGGTATCAATTTTGGTAAAGCTAGAATCGGTTGAATCCTTAGGTGTTTGAGTAGAATCAATTAGAATTGGAACTGAACTACTATTTAAGTTTAGTGTGTCTGCTCCTTTTGACTGCGAATAGGCAGAATTTTTAAAAACCGTAGTTATTAACATTAACAGGATGAAAACCCGAGAAATGAATGAAAAAGATTGCAACCTTATAATGCTATTTTTGTGTGTGACAAAGGTGTTGAAATCGGCTTCAAAACTAACTAATTTATTTAAATAGGATTGCCACATAAGATGAACAAAAAAGCTTTTTTAACAACAATCATTGCTGCACTTATCATTCCATTTTTGTCATTTGGACAAGATACAGAGAATTTCTTCGGTCAATTAAACACCGTAGTAATTGATGCAGGCCATGGTGGTAAAGATGTTGGTTGCCTTGGATCGCATAGCTATGAAAAGGATGTTGCCCTTGGGGTAGCGCTTAAGTTAGGAGCATATCTAGAAGAGAAATTCGAAAATCTTACAGTAATCTATACTCGAAAAACAGATGTATTTATTGAATTAGATGAAAGAGCCAAGATAGCGAACAGGAATAAGGCTGATTTATTTATTTGTATTCATGCTAATTCTGCAGCATCAAATGCATTTGGAACCGAGACTTATGTTATGGGTAATGACAAGACAGAAGCAAATATGAGAGTTGCTCAAAGAGAAAATGCTTCAATTCTACTAGAAGAAAATTACAAAGAGAAGTATGAAAATTTTGATCCTAATTCACCTGAGTCATATATTATGATGACTTTGGGAATTAGCGCATTTCAGACGCAGAGTATCAATTTTGCAGAGAAGGTTCAGACTCAATTTAGAGAGCGTGTTGGTAGAAAAGATCGTGGTGTAAAAATGGCCCCATATCTTGTTTTGCACCAAACAAAAATGCCTAGTGTTTTAATTGAAACTGGATTCTTAACAAATAAAAATGAAGAAGAGTTTCTGACTTCCGATATTGGTCAGGATTATTTAGCATCTGCAATCTATAGGGCTTTTAAGGAATATAAGAATGAATTAGAAACTAAATCGAAGCTATTGGTTGAGGATGAGTTAATAGATGACTCCCCCTCTAAGGAGCCTAAAAAAGAGAATAATCCGAAACCTATAAAAGAAAAGACAAAAAAGGAAGAAAAAGCTAAAAAGGTGATTAAATCTACTGAGCATTTAAAAGATGACGGCTTAGTATTTAAAGTTCAGTTATCGACTAATAGTAAAAGGGTTGAACCAACAGCAAGTAATTTTAAAGGACTAGAAAACGTTAGCTATTACGAGGCAGGTGGATTGTTTCGCTATACCATTGGGAATGAGCGGACTTGGGAGTCTGCAACAAAAGTACAAGACCAAGCAAGAACAAGTGGATTTGAAGATGCATTTATAATTGCATTTAATAATGGAAAAAGAATAGCAGTAGGAGAGGCTGTAAAGCTATTGAAGCAGTCAGATTAATATTAATTTCGCAGGAATGAAAATTAGAAAGGAAATAAAGATTGGTTTACTCATGGTAATTTGCCTTGGCTTATTATTTTGGGGTGCTAATTTTCTAAAAGGTAAGGATGTTTTTAAAAAACAAAGACAGTTTTACTCAGTTTACGAAAGAGTTGATGGCTTAGGTCCTTCAAATCCCGTTGTTATCAATGGTCACAAAGTAGGTCAAGTAGATGAGATTAGATTCTCTCCTGATTTTTCGGGTAAATTGATTGTTCTCTTTTCTGTTACTGAGGAAAATTTTCCAATTCCTTTTAATACAAGAGCAAATATTGTAAGTTCAGATTTATTGGGCTCCAAGGCAATTTCACTTGAATTAGGAAGTTCTGATACACTCGCTCAAAACCTAGATACACTTAGGTCGGACATTGAGGAGTCATTGTCTGAATCTGTAAATGCTCAAATTGCACCATTAAAAAAGAAAGCAGAGTCATTAATTAGTACGGTGGATTCAGCTATTATAATTGTAAGTCAAATTTTCAATCAAAAGGCACGTGGTGATCTAGACGCAAGTTTTTCAAGTATGCGTAGTTCACTTGAGGCGTTTGAGCAAACCATGCGTCGGGCAGATGATTTTGTAGCTGCAGAAAGAGAGCACTTATCTAAAATATTTACTCATGTTGAGTCAATAACCAAAAATCTTGCAAATAACAACGAAAAGCTGTCAGCTACCTTATCAAATATGGAAGCAATAACAGACTCATTGGCAGGTGCTAATCTTACCCAAACAGTTAACAATGCATCTTCTGCAATGAAACAAGTAGCAGAAGTAATGGAGAAGATAAATGAAGGACAAGGTTCCGTTGGTAAATTATTAAATAACGATACATTATATACAAATTTAGAATCTGCAGCAAACGATTTAGATCGATTATTGTTAGATATGAGGTTGAACCCCGAGCGTTACGTTCATTTTTCTATCTTTGGTAGAAAGGATAAGAATAAGCCTACTGACTAATTTAAAATTTACCATTTATGGGTATTTCAAACATAATTTTTGTCATTGCATTTGCAGCGGCAGTTTTTTGGTTTTCTAAGAACTTAAAAACCATAATAAGCAACATTAATCTTGGAAAAGACCTAGATCGAAAAGACAATTCAGGTGCTAGGTGGAAACGAATGATAATGGTTGCAATAGGCCAATCAAAAATGGTAAAAAAGCCGATTTCAGGTATTTTACACATTCTTGTTTACTTAGGTTTTGTAATTATCAACATCGAAGTATTAGAAATTATTATTGATGGAGTTTTTGGAACTCACCGAATTTTTGCAGAGCCCTTAGGTGGATTTTATGATTTCTTAATTGGTTCATTCGAGGTCCTGGCAATTCTTACTCTAGTTGCTTGTGTCATATTTTTTATCAGAAGAAACATATTGAGTATAAAGCGTTTTGGCTTTAGAGAAATGATAGGCTGGCCAAAGACAGATGCCAATATCATTTTAATTGTTGAAGTTCTTTTAATGGCAGCTTTCTTAACAATGAATTCCTCTGATTTAGTATTGCAAGGTAGGGGAGCAGATCATTATGTTGAAGCTGGAGCATTTCCAATTAGTTCTTTAATATCTCCTGCAATGGAGAGTTTATCAAACGAAGCTTTAATTGCTATTGAAAGAGGCACTTGGTGGTTTCATATTGTCGGTATTCTACTGTTTTTGAATTATTTACCTTATTCAAAACACTTCCACATTATTTTAGCTTTCCCTAATGTTTTCTTCTCAAAACTAGATCCAAAAGGGAAGTTTACCAATATGGATTCAGTTACTAAGGAGGTAAAAATGATGTTTGATCCAGATGCTGATCCTTATGCTGCTCCGCCTGAACCAGAAGGGCCAGTTGAAAGATTTGGTGCGAAGGATGTTCAGGATTTATCTTGGAAACAACTAATGGATGCATATTCATGCACCGAGTGCGGAAGATGCACAGACCAATGTCCTGCTGCTCAAACGGGTAAATTACTTTCACCTAGAAAAATTATGATGGATACCAGAGACCGATTAGAAGAGGTTGGCAAGAATATTCAAAAGAATGGAGCTGAACATAATGATGGGAAAGCTTTACTTGGGGATTATATAAAAGAAGAAGAATTATGGGCTTGTACTACTTGTAATGCTTGTACGGAAGCTTGTCCGGTAATGATTGATCCATTATCTATTATTGTAGATATGAGAAGGTCTTTAATTATGGAAGACTCAAAAGCACCTGCTGAATTAACCAATATGCTAAGCAACATAGAAAATAATGGTGCTCCATGGCAATTCTCACAAACTGATAGAGCAAACTGGATAAATGACTGAGAAAGACCCTAACATAAAACTTCAAGAATTAGAAGTAGACGGTAAAAAATTAAGCCCAATTTTGGCCGAAGATCAAAAAAATTATTTGATTGACATTGACGGAACCATATGTGACGATATTCCTAATGAAGAGCCTGAACGCATGGCAACTGCAGAGCATTATCCTGATGCTTTAGTTACCATTAATAAGTGGTATGACGATGGTCATATCATTACTTACTTTACTTCTAGAACAGAAGATCAGCGGAAAGTAACAGAAGATTGGTTAAATAAATTCGGATTTAAATTTCATGGATTATTAATGGGTAAACCACGTGGTGGTAATTATCACTGGATAGATAATCATATGGTGAGAGCGACAAGATATAAAGGAAAATTCACTGATTTAATTGATAAAGAAGTGAAGATACAAGTTTTTGAAAAATAAGATATGAGCGAAGCATTACAAGTAAATACAATGGCCGATTTAATGGCTAAAGGAGAAAAGCCTGAAGTATTGTTTTGGGTAGGTTGTGCAGGTAGTTTTGATGACCGAGCTAAAAAGATTACTCGTGCCTTTGTTAAGATATTAAAAAAGGTTGGAGTAAACTTCGCGATTTTAGGAACGGAAGAAAGTTGTACTGGAGATCCCGCAAAAAGAGCAGGGAATGAGTTCTTGTTTCAAATGCAAGCCATGTCGAACATTCAAGTATTAAATGCTTATGAGGTTAAAAAGATTGTGACCACATGCCCGCATTGCTTTAATACCTTAAAAAACGAATATCCTGGTTTAGGTGGAGAATACGACGTATTACATCATACTCAATTTTTACAAGGTCTAATAGAAAGTGGTAAGCTTAAGATTGAAGGCGGAACTTTTAAAGGAAAGAAAATTAGCTTTCATGATCCTTGTTATTTAGGAAGAGCGAATAATGAATATGAAGCTCCTAGAAGTTTGCTAGAAGAACTTGATGCTGATTTAGTTGAACTAAAACGTTGTCGCACCAAAGGTTTATGTTGTGGTGCAGGTGGTGCTCAAATGTTTAAGGAAGCAGAACCAGGGAACAAAGAGGTTAATATGGAAAGAATGGAAGACGTTGAAGAGGCAAAACCAGACATCGTTGCTGTAGGTTGCCCATTCTGTATGACTATGATGACTGATGGAGTAAAAGGAAAAGAAAAAGAGGACTCTATAAAAGTTTACGATTTAGCTGAGCTTATCGCAGAGAATAATTCTCTTTAAAATTTCTCTTTCGTTATGCTTTCATGGATTTCATTTACTTCCATTAAGGCGGCAGAACCATACCAAAGTTTGAGTTCCATTTCTAAGCTACCTTGTTGTATTGCAGGATCAGAATTGGTCCATGCTTTTGCAGAATCAATGCTTTTTGTATCAAAAATGTAAATACCTCTTAGGCTGTCTTTTCCATAAAAGGGGCCAGCCAGTATTAGTTTACCTTCCTCGGCTAAACGGCCAATATTAGCCATGTTCGCAGATTGTTTCTTATAGCTTCTATAGAATCTATTGATGGATTTGAACCTCGATTTAAAAAAGCCATTACATAAGTTTTCATTCCGTAATTGTCGGCTCCAACATTAGCAGCCCTTAATGATTCATAAGCAGAAGTGCTATCTTCATTATTTTCAATTACTTCATTTGCAGATGTAGAAACACAAGATGCTATTAATAAGCTTAGAATTATTGTAAAGTATTTCATAATTATTGTTTCAACGAAAGTATAAAAAAATCTCTGTAAGCCTTAGATTCTGTAATAAAGGAATCAATTCTTACTTTTGGGTAAAATTGAATTTATGGAATATAAAGAACTAGCCGACCATAGCAGAGTTTGGATTTACCAAAGCAATAGAGCATTGAGTAATGACGAAGTAACTGAAATAAAAAACTATGGCAAGCAGTTTATCGATGGTTGGGCAGCACATGGAAGTGACTTACAAGCAGCTTTTGAAGTGTTCGACAATCGTTTTATCGTTCTTTTTGCAGATGAAACTCAGGTAAAAGCATCTGGATGCTCTATCGATTCTTCAGTTCGTTTTATTAAAGACATTCAAAACGCTTATCAATTAGACCTGTTTGATCGACTCAATATTGCCTTTGTGGCAAGCAATCGAATTGATACACTTAGAATGACAGATTTTCAGAATGCCTTAGCAAACGGCAATTTAGACGAAAACACCATGGTATTTAATAATTTGGTTGAAACAAAAGGTGAGTTTATGAGTTCTTGGAAAGTGCCGATTAAAGAGAGCTGGCATAATCAATTACTTTAATTACGAATCTTGGAATTAAGAATTGATTAATTAAAAAATGATTGATAGAAAGTTTTAAAATCTATTGGCTTTTTACTTTTCTATTTATTGAATTAGTATTTCGTAATTAAACAATTTAAAATTCATAATTAATAGATTCATAATTGATTAAATCCATCCCTTCAGCCAATAATAACTTATTGCACAATATTCTCTTAAAACTTTTATTTCGTAAATCATATAGCTCCACATGTTGTATCGCAATGACAGATTCTCACTTTCTTTCTTGCCTTTTTTATCTTTTTTCTCCAAAGTTTCTTCATCACTAGGAATTTCAAAGGTTGGTAAACTATTAATTTCTTTAAAGCCTACTTTTTTAAAACAACCCACAGCTCTGTACATGTGCTCAGGTGCTGTAACAACAAGCATCCTCTCATTCTTAGAACGAATCAAATTTTCAATATTAACTGCTTGTGAATAAGTATTATGTCCTTCAGCTTCAAAAATGATTTTACTGCGATCTATTCCTTTATCGGTAAACTCTTTAGCCAACATTTCCAATTGTCTCAATGAGCCATCTTCGTTTCTCGGCAATGCAATGTAAATTTTAGCTTCTGGGTTTTCTTTAGCAGCCTTAATTCCAAAATAGGAACGAATTAAACCCGAAGGGGAAGGCATTCCATCTCCACCTAAAACCACAATGTGTTTTATATTTTCAGTATTATGAATTTTGGTTAAACCAAGCGAATGATAGGCGTAATAGGGGAGGTCAGTAAAAGAAAGAAGAACAAATAAAATCGCAAATACACCAAATAACCTGAGGCTAATCTTTAAGGGTTTCTTGAATACTTGTATTAGTTTCTTTTTCAAAATAGTTGAATTCGAGAACTAAGTTACAAGAATATTGAGAATTACTCTGACTTACGCTTAAAATCTCCTCTTTTCCAAGCTTCGATAAACTTGGCCCAAGCAACTGGGTTTAAAAAGTTATTAGGTCTATACTGACCTGCATAATAAAGCTGACTTTGTTGCTGTTGCATTTGCCACTTAAAATTAAGCGAACCATTCATTGGCATGGCTTCCATTCGTGCTGCTAACTCACCGGGAGCAAGATTTTTTCTAGCAATTTCTATGTCATCATCAGGAATATCTAAAGCTAAAAATGCTTCTTTAAATTGCTGCGGAGTAGGCCAAGGGTAAATATTTACTGTCTCAATATTTACCGTATCTCTATACATTGTTTGTATTAAGGAGTATCTATTACCTTCTAAAGAATCGTATACCACAAAATTTACTTTTTTATATCCAATTGAACTAAAAACCAAGGTATCACCTGTTTTTGCAACAAAAGAAAAGTAACCGTAATAATCACTTGTAGTTCCTCGTGATGTATTTTTAACCAAGATTGTGGCAAACGGCACAGGAGATAAACTATCAGAACTTACTACGACTCCAGAAAACTGAATTAGGGTTTCTTCATTTTTTTCTTCCTCTTGGTAAAACCCAAAAATTGTGGAGAATAGGATTACAGTGAAGAGGATAAATCTCATAATTCAAAAGTATAGCTTAAATGCCTTGCGAGAGTTTAAAATTTGTTAATAGCTCATTTACTCAAATGCTATCTCGTAAAGTTTGCTTTGTATACTTTACGGTTTCCCACTTCATCTTTAACAACTAGTTCAAAAACATGTTTGCCTGGGCCAACGTGCTCGTCAAAATAATAAGATAGCTTATTGTTTTTAGCGTCATATTGCATTAAAACCCATTTGTCATCAACTGTTGCTCTATAAGAGTCTATTCCCGAGTGGTAATCTTTTAAAACAGCTGTAATAGACCATTTACCACGCATATTAGCTCCGTCAAAAATGTTGATTGGTTTTATAACTGGAGCAACCGTGTCTAATGCCACACCGTACCCGCCAAAACTTCTTGTTTTTACACTAATGTGATTTCCGTTCCATTTTCCGCCCTCAGCATATTTCCCTTTTCCATCTGTTGTACTAAAAATATAGGCCTTATTTTTAATCTTTGCATCTAATGGCGGCATTTTTATAGAAACTGTAATGTGTTTATGCAAAGGAGTGTAAGGATTATGAATCCAATAGGTAGGAGAAATAGCTCCATTCATTGCTTCTTCTTCTCGATATTCAAAATAGATGTCTTCATACAATACATTTGCAGGCAAATCAATTAGCAGGTTGTCTTTTACAAAAGAGTTTCTTTCCTTGTATCTGAAATACTTAACTGCCTTACTTTTTAATTGCTGATCTAGGTTCTGCTTTTTAAAATCAAATACTTCAACTTTAAAACTCAAGGTAGAAATATTGCCATTTAAATCGCTTACTTGGTAATCATATTCTGCATTTCCTGAAATCTTTTGTATTCCTTTCTCTTTTACATTTTTGTAAATTCTAAGCTTATTGCCTGGCTGCAAAAAGCTTTTTTGAACTCTCCTTCTGTTTTTAGCATAGGTAAAATAGTCGATGTGAGAATTAATATATCTGCCTTGGTGAAATGCAAACTCATCGATTTGCTGTTCAAATACAAGCTCGTTGTTTTTAATCAGTTTTATATTATGCAAGCCATATTTGTTACCGGTACCATTCATTCGATCAACCGTTTCAATACCAAACCCAAACTCACCTTGTAGTAAAATAGTTTTGTTCGGATATAACTTGTATATGCCATTAGAGCCTGTTGCTTTTAATCTTAATTGGCTATTGGTTCCATTTACATATGAAGTATCGTTAAGCGGAAAAATATTAAGTGCATAAATATCTGGTTTAACATTATCCTTTATATCAAATCCAAAAAACAGTGGATTAATTGGGTGCTCAGATTTGGTATCTCTAATTTCAAAATGCAAATGCGGTCCGCCCGAACCTCCTGAATTACCTGAGTAGGCAACTATTTCTCCTTTTTTTACCTGAAACATAAAAGGTGGCGGAAACAACTGAATGGAAAACGACTCCTTTTTATATTGATTTTCTTTAATGTGTTTGGTGATTCTGTCGTTGTACTTTTTTAGGTGCCCGTAAACCGAAGTATATCCATTTGGATGAGTGATGTAAAGTGCATTTCCGTAGCCATAAGGTGAAACTTTAATTCGACTAATATAGCCATCTGCTACAGCATAAATTTTTTGTCCTTCAATACCTTGTGTTTTAATATCTAATCCTGTATGAAAATGATTCGACCTTAATTCCCCAAAATTACCTGAAAGGAACAAAGGGATATCAAGTGGAGATCTAAAATAATTCTGAGGGTATTCTTGAGCTAGGATTTTAAAACCGAATAAGATAAGTATTCCGAAGATTAGATTTTTCATAAAAGGATTAGGGCAATAATGATACCGAAATGAAGCGGCAAAAATAAGTTTAGAATATGGTTTAGGATTTATTTATGGAAAGGAAATTTTACAAGGCAAAAAAATAATTAGCTTTGTGTAACACAATAAATTTAGCTGATAAATGGCAGATTTCTCAAATACTTTTCATCGCTTCGAAGGCAATTTAAAAGCTTTAGTTGAGTCGAAGAAAGCATTAGAGCGGGAGCTAGCCTTAGTTAATGAAAAGAATGAGAGTTTGGCTGAAAAGCTAGAGTCTTATTCGAGTGAGATAGAAGATTTGAAAGAGAAGAACAAGATTTTACGCATAGCTGGAGGAACCAATGGTGGTGATAATCGTGAAATCAAGTTGAAGATCAATGAGATTGTACGGGAAGTAGATAAGTGTATTGCTCAACTAAATCAATAATCTGTGAAAGATCTATCAATAAAAGTAAATATTGCCGGTCGGGTTTATCCTTTAACTGTTAAACAGGAAGAGGAAGAGAATATTCGACTAGCGGCCAAGGAAATAAATGAGATGATTAAAGAGTACGAGCAAAACTATGCTGTTAAAGATAAGCAGGACTTATTGGCCATGTGCGCTCTGCAATTTGCAACTCAAAAATTAGAATTGGGAACAAAAACGATTATTGAAGATGATAACTTTGCAGAAAAGTTAGAATTATTGACTAAATTAGTAGAAGAAAACTTATAGCGTTCTTTAAAATATAGTCCCATAAGGGACAGAAAAACCTGCCCGTGCAAGTTTGTTATGTTTGGTAAACTCAACAGTATTTATACTATGAGTTCAAATTAGTGTTAATGAAAACAGGCCTTATTTAGCCCCAATTATTTGGGAGGATTTTTCTCAATTCGTTGAGAAAGACGTTGGAAGTATGATTTAGCCGGTGAATTCTAATCCTATTTTTTAGGGGTTTACTCAAACCAACGGATTTGTGCGGGTTTTTTTTATGAATTAAATTAAAATTATGGACATCGTAAGTATTATTATTGGAATTTTAGTTGGAGCCGGAATCGGAGCCGCTGTGGTTTCTGTGCTGGTAAAAAAGAGCCAAGAAAAGAAAGGCAATACCATCATAGATGAAGCAAAGGCAGAGGCAGAGGTTATTAAGAAGGATAAAATTCTTCAGGCAAAAGAGAAGTTTTTACAACTAAAAGAGGAGCATGAAAAGGCAATCTCTAATCGTGAAAGAAAAATGTCTGATGCTGAGAACAGAATTAAGCAAAAGGAAGCTTCTTTGAATAACAAGTTACATGAAACTAACAAAAAGGATAAAGATCTTAAAGCCCTAAGAGGAAATTTAGATCAAAAGATTTCTGTTGCAGATAAAAAATCTGCTGAGTTAGATAAGAACTTAAGAAAGCAAGTAGAAATGCTTGAAAAGGCTGCAGGTGTTTCGGCTGCTGAAGTAAAAACTCAGTTGGTAGAAGTACTGAAAGAGGAAGCAAAGACCGAAGCAATGGCTCACATTAAAGATACCGTTGAGGAAGCTAAGATTAATGCCAATAAGGAAGCTAGAAAAGTAGTTATCCAAACCATACAAAGAGTTGCTACAGAGCAAGCGATTGAAAATTCAGTTTCAATTTTTAACATTGATTCTGATGATATGAAAGGAAGAATCATTGGTAGAGAAGGACGAAATATTAGAGCCTTAGAAGCTGCAACAGGAGTAGAGATTGTAGTTGACGATACGCCAGAGGCAATTATTCTTTCTTGTTTTGATCCGATTAGAAGAGAAACGGCAAGACTAGCTTTGCACCAATTAGTTACCGATGGTAGAATACATCCTGCTAGAATTGAAGAGGTTGTTCGTAAAACGAAAAAGCAATTAGAGGATGAAATTATAGATACCGGTAAAAAGACTTGTATTGATTTAGGAATTCATGGTTTACATCCTGAGCTATTGAGAATGGTGGGTAGAATGAAGTATCGTTCTTCATATGGTCAGAACCTTTTACAGCACAGTAGAGAAGTTGCTAATTTATGTGCTACCATGGCAGCTGAGCTTGGCTTAAACGTAAAAATGGCGAAAAGAGCAGGTCTTTTACATGATATTGGAAAAGTGCCAGATGATGAGCCAGAATTACCACACGCATTGCTAGGAATGAAGTTGGCCGAAAAGTACAAAGAGAAGCCAGAGGTTTGTAATGCAATTGGAGCTCACCACGATGAGATTGAAATGAATACTATGATTTCTCCAATCGTTCAGGTTTGTGATGCCGTATCAGGTGCAAGGCCAGGAGCAAGAAGAGAGATTGTAGAATCTTACATCAATAGAATAAAGGAGCTAGAAACTTTAGGAATGTCTCATCAAGGAGTAGAACAAGCTTTTGCAATACAAGCGGGAAGAGAGCTTCGTGTAATTGTTCAGAGTGAAAAAATTACGGACACTGAAGCAGATAAAATTTCTTTTGATATTGCTCAAAAAATACAAACTGAAATGACCTACCCAGGTCAGGTAAAGGTTACAGTAATTCGTGAGAAACGAGCTGTAAACTACGCTAAGTAAGTTTATTTAATATCTTAATACAGAAAGTCCTAGTTCGAAAGAGCTAGGACTTTTTTATTTCTTATAAACCTGAAATATCTCAATATTATCTATTCCAAGCTTAATTCGAACTTGTTGATTATAAGTTCTCATCGCAATTTGATTGTGGCCTCCTTCTGTTGATTCGAAAAACTCGTATTCAAAGTCCTTTATTTCCTGTAAAGTTTTAGAGTAAATATTTTGAATCTTTTTTGGGCTCTTATTGGTCTTGTTGATTTTATCAATCATTTCTCTTCTTTTAATTTCCATTAAATCAAAGTAGATATTGACAAAGCAGTTTTTTATAGAATCCAATTCAAGCTTAAAATAGCTCTCATACGGATCTAAAATAGTTGAAGAAATAACATCAATAGAATCGTTGTATTTATTTATATCAATAAAAATGGATGCTTTTAAATGAAGAGAATCCTTTTTTTTAAGGGTATCTGTATCCAAGTCGAATTCGCGGAACATCGCACGTTTGCCCGACCAAGGAACAAAAACTTGCTCAAGATTCATGTAACTAATGCCTCTGTATACATATCCGTAAACATCAACATATTCACCTTCATATTCAATTAAGGTGTTAAACTCTTTAATTGAGTTTTCATAATCACCCATTTGTTTGTAGCATAATCCTTTTAAAAAATTAATGTGCTCCCCCCAGCAAAAATCAGGTTGATTTGGAGTTAAATCATCATATTCGTTCAAGCGCTTAATTGATCGTTCATATGAAAGTCCAACAATAAAATAGCTCCAATAACTTAGTTTACCTAAATACTCGGGTTCAAGAAAAAGGAGGGGGATCCCGTATTTATTTACAATTTGTTCAAATATGGTTAGAAACAACAGAATCCAGAAAAAAAGTAGCTGTTGATTCTTCTTTAAATGAACCAATAATAATTGTAAGGGAAAAAATAAACCATCTTTAGCAATAAGGATTTATACAATGGTTTCTTTTTCATTTATTGTTGGTTTAAAGCTAATTCAAGGATTCGTTTACTTAAGTCAAATTCTTCCAAACTATTCAGTCCTAGTTTTTCAACGGCTAAATTCATCAATTCTTGTTCACTTTTTATAGACGCTTCTGAATAAAAAATGCCTGCATCTAGCATTGCCTGTTTGGGAATCAAGCCAATAAGTTCCGAACCTTTTAAACTTACACCATATTTTGCTGCAATCTCTTTTGTAGATTCAAAAACTTCATGTATTGGACTTACTTTATAGTCAATTAGATTTATTGAAACTTGCGCCAATTCAAACTCAGGAATGTACCAACCAATTGCTTTTACTGCTTTTAATTTACCTGGTTTGTAAATAGTTTTTCCATTTTTTTTATCTACAGGCCTGCCTAGTTCTCTTAAATCGTAAGCTATTTCTTGAGCTATTCCGTCATCCTTAGTGCTTAAGTTGATGTTATAAGCAACTAAAAAATTTCTAGCACCGCAAACCATTCCTCCGAATCGAGGATTAAATGAATAGCCAAAATCAGGGATAGACTTTCTCTCGTTTATTCTTTGCTCTAATTCTTCATAACCTCCAATTCTATGCTTCGCTAAATTTTTTCTATTCGGTTTACTTGCACTCTCTTCATATAAAAAAATCGGGATGTTAAAAGTATCATTAAGTCTTTTGCTAAATCGCTTGCTTTCTGTGATTAGCTCCTCCATACTTATTCCTGAAATAGGAACAAAAGGACAAACATCGCAAGCACCAATTCTTGGATGTGTTCCTTTTTGGGAACCCATATTGATTAGTTCGTATGCAACTTTTATGGCTTGAAATGCAGCTTCGAATACTGCATCCATTTCTCCTGCAAAGGTGAAAACTGTTCTATTAGCGGAATAGCCTGTACTTTGATGGAGCAATTTAACTCCTTCAATAGACTCAATAGCTTTGGCTATAGTTGCTAAGGTTGACTTATTTTGACCTTCACTAAAATTTGGTATGCATTCGATTATTTTCTTCACCATTCAATAAGTTTTAAAAAACCGAATTAGCCTTTACAAAATCACTTACTAAATAGGCTAATAATTTTCCAACCTGATCTGAAGAATTATCAACTAGGCTAGGAGCAGCCTCAGGTAAATGAAGGTAGCATGTATTTTTAGAATAAGCCATTTGATACACAAAATACCTAGCTTGATTCGCGCTAACACCAGAAGGGCTTTGAGCGGATGAAGGAAAGTTTTCTATACTATCCATGTCTAATTCAATACCATAAGAACCAGATTTAACTCGACTTTTACATTCGCTTACTGCTGCATTAAATGATATTTTTTCTCTTAAGAAAATATCTTCAAAGCTTATAAAATGGATATTTTCCTTTCGAATCCTTTCCATCATTTCTTGTGAGTTATAATTTTCATGTAAACCCAACATGCTGTACTGATCTAAAAAACCTTCAGCTTTAGCATAAGAAAAGCCATTTCCTGAATGCCTGCCTTCTAAGGGTCTATAATCGGCATGCGGATCGAGATTACAAGTATTTATAGCCTTTCCTTTTGCCAAAGAAGCACCTTTAATTATTCCGTAACTATTGTTATGTCCGCCTCCTATAACAATTGGTATTTTACCTGCCTTAACAACTTCACAAATTTTATCGCTAACTAGCAAATCAAGTTGAAAAACCTGCTCTCTTAACTCAGCTAATTCATCTGTAGGTTTAACATCACTAAAATCAAAATATCCATATAACAGTATTTGGTTTCCGTTGATTAAATCGCTCTCTTGGATATTCAAAAATTTACTTAAAAATGGTTCCCATGCACTAGTTGAACCACCTCTTCCACAATTTGCTCTTGGTCCAATATCTTCCGGTATTCCGATTATAACATATTTTGCTTCGCAGCTTTTTAAATTTTCATAATAATCAGCTCCAACTAAAATTTTTTCTCCAAGTTTTAACTCTAAACTTCTACTTGAAGTAAACCTTTTAACTATTTCTTTATTAGTTAGTTGAAATTTCATTTTTTAGATTGTTTTGCCGTTTAATATTATGGAATCTATTTGATCAGAACCAAATGAATAAGGAATAAAACCGAAGCTTTCAATCTCTTTTGTAATGATTAAATTGGCTTTTTTACCTACCGAAATACTTCCATAATTTTCTTGTAATTCTAAAGCAAAAGCCCCATTAATTGTAGCTGCATTAAATGCTTCTTCTGGAGTCATTTTTAACTTTATACAAGCAAGTGAAATAACAAAACTCATTCTTCCAGATGGAGTAGAACCTGGGTTATAATCACTAGCTAAAGCAACAGGAATTCCCGCATCAATTATTTGCCTTGCAGGTTGGTATGGATCGTTTAAAAAAAATGGTGCAGAAGGTAAAAGTGTAGCAATGGTATTAGAGTTTTTAAGAACTTCAATTTCTGCCTCGTTTATAACTTCAAGATGATCAACAGATATTGCATTATTGGCTACACTAACTTCAATTCCGCGCATGCAATTAAACTGATTCGTATGGATTTTGGGTTTTAATCCATGTTTTAATCCTGCTTTGATAATTCGGTCTGTTTCTTCAGCTGAAAATGCTACCTTTTCACAAAATGCATCGATGTAGTCTGCAAGTCCTTCTTTTTCAATGATAGGAAGCATTTCATCAATAATCAATTTAAGGTATGCTTCATGGTTTTGCTTAAACTCAGCAGGGTAGAAGTGTGCTCCTAAAAAGCTTGCTTTAATTGGAATTGGACTATATTCTTTTAGTCGTTTGATAACTCGAAGCATTTTGAGCTCAGTCTCAACTGTTAAACCATATCCACTTTTTATTTCAATTGCACCTGTGCCCATAGAAATAACCTCGTGAAGTCTTTGTTTAGCTGCTTCAAATAATTCGTCTTCTGTTTTCTCCTGAAGTTTTTTAGCTGAATTTAAAACTCCTCCACCAGCTTCAGCTATTTCTTCATAGCTTTTACCGTGCAATCGCATCACAAATTCTTCTTCTCGGCTTCCCGCAAAAACAAGGTGAGTATGAGAATCTACAAAACTTGGCAAAACAACTTTACCGTTTGCATCTATAGTTTCTTCATTCTGAATGGGGTTGCACTGATCCATAGAACCGAATGATTCTATTCTGTCATCTTTAATTCTTAACCAGGCATTTTCTATAATTGAAAGATTTTTTAAATCATCACCTTTTAATGGCGATTCAATTTTATCTTGTCGTACCTGAAGTAATTGCTTAATGTTTTTTATGAGCATTGTTCAAATTCTGATTTAGAATCCAAACTTACTAAAACTGCCTTCTTTGACTATAAAATTATAATTTAAACAGTTTAACTGACTGTTGCTCAAATCCATTATTTAAATTTAGGATATAGCTTCCTTTAGGTAGGTTTGAACCAAAATTAATTTCATTTTGGATGGTAAATGATTGAATTAACTGTCCATTAAGGTTGTATAAATCTGCATTAATAACCTCATTCATATTCAGTTTAATATTGAATTGATTACTACTGATATTGTTAAAACTAAGTGTAAAAACATTCTTTGCAACAGTATTTATACCAACACTAGAATTAGGTAAAGAGAATATAAATGCACCTTTGTTTGAGTTGCTTAGTCTGAAAGAGTTGCTTGAGTAAAATGTAGCTGAATCTGTAATGCTACCGCCTAAAATTACACTACCGTTGTTCGATTCATAAACAGAATTTCCGAAGTCATTTGCTGTTCCTCCAACTTTAAAACTTCCTAGGTGCATACCGTTGCTGCTTAGCTTTGTAAGGTAGGCGTCTGACAAACCCCAACTAGTTAAATTGCTGAATCCAACTCCTGGATCAAAATCCACACTGTTAAAAAAACGACCAGCCAATAATATTTCGTTTATTGAATTAACAAAAAGACCTGCTGACAAATCCAAACCGGTGCCGCCTATTGAATTAGCCCAAATAAGATTTCCACTCGAGTCTAGCTTAGTAATGTATATATCACGACTTCCATTTGAATTTAAATTTTGAACGCCCGGCCCTGCGTCGAAGTCTGCAGTGGCAGAATAGCTGCCTGAGGCAATGATATTACCACTTTGATCTAATGACACAGTTATTCCAATATCAAACCCAAAAGAACCTATTTGATTTACCCAAGATAGATTTCCGGTATTCTTATATTTTGCAATAAAGATATCTGTTCCTCCATTTGAAGTTTTGCTAGTAGCAGGAGAAATACCTTGATCAAAATTAACAGTACTAGCAAAAGACCCTGTTGTATAAACATTTCCTTGGGCATCGGCTGATAAACCTCCTGAATACTTGTAATCAACTCCCTCTATTTGTTTTACCCAAATGCTATTGCCAAGGACATCCATTTTTAAAATAAAAATATCTTGTTGACCAGAGCTTGTTCTAGTATCGAGAACACCATTAGTACCAAAATTTACAGTACCCTCAAAACTAGCGGTTAAGTATAAAAAACCATCTTTTCCTACATGAATAACAGGGCTTAATTCCTTTAGGCTATCGCCCAATCTTTTCGACCATAAAAGGTTGCCCGATGGGCTGTACTTTAATACAAAAATGTCGAAATCACCTGCTGACTGTAAGGTATCATCTGCGGAATTGTTATCAAAAGCCAAATAGCCTTCATAAATTCCGGTGACATATACATTATTACTGTCGTCAAGGCCAACAGAATTGGCATAAACTTGTACCGGACCTGCAAAATTCTTGGACCAGATTAAATCTCCAATTTCATTTGTCTTAATCAAAAAACCGTTGTTTAAGCCGGCACTAGTTTGGCTCAGGTTACTTTGTCCAGGATCTAAATCAATATTCCCATCATAAAAACCGGCAGCAATTATGTTGTTTTGATTATCAACTTCAAAATTATTAATCTCTGAGTTTCCATTTCCTTCAAATATTGAAATGTGATTGCTTTGTGCATTAATATTGGGGATAATAATAAAGGCTGAAATAGAGAAGATTATATTTAATAACTGCTTCATAGTTATGTTTTAGTACTAATTAAACACCAGATTAATAAATTGGTTTTAATCCAACGCAGAATAGCTATTAATGGGCAAAAAAGTTATTTTTGTTTCTATGTCAGGAAACTCGTTTGGTAGCCATTTTAAATTGACAACTTTTGGAGAATCTCATGGTGATTCAATAGGAGGAATTATTGAAGGTTGCCCAGCAGGTTTAAAGCTAGACTTTGAGTTTATTCAAGAGCAATTAGATCGCAGAAAACCTGGTCAATCTAAGATAACAACACAAAGAAAAGAGTCTGATGAAGTAAAATTCTTATCAGGTGTTTTTGAGGGAATTACCACCGGCACACCCATTGGATTTCAGATTAAAAACAATGATCAAAAATCAAAAGACTACAGCCATATAAAAGACAAGTACAGACCATCTCATGCTGATTATGTTTATCAGGAGAAATATGGTTATCGAGATTATAGAGGAGGAGGAAGGTCTTCTGCAAGAGAAACAGCTTGTAGAGTAGTTGCAGGTTCTGTAGCACAATGTTTGCTAAATACTCTAGGGATTAAGGTTTCGGCATACGTCCAACAAGTTGGAAATCTAGCTTTAGTAAAACCTTATCAAGATATAGATTTAAGTAAAGTATACTCGAATATTGTTCGTTGTCCGGATGAAAAAATGGCGAATGAAATGATTTTACTTATTGAGGAAATTAAGAAATCTGGAGATACAATTGGCGGAGTAATTCAAGGAGTTGCTGAAGGAGTTCCTGTAGGCCTTGGTGAACCTGTTTTTGATAAGTTACATGCAGAGATAGCAAAAGCAATGATGAGCATTAATGCAGTAAAAGGCTTTGAATATGGATCAGGGTTTTGTGCTTCTGAAATGAAAGGCTCTCAGCATAACGATGAATTTGTAAAAGATGGAAATAAGATTCGAACGAAAACGAATCTTTCAGGAGGTATTCAAGGAGGAATTAGTAATGGAGAAGATATTTATTTTAGAGTAGGCTTTAAGCCAATAGCAACCTTAATGTCGAAACAGAATAGTGTTGATGAACAAGGAAATGAAGTAGTTATTGAAGGAAAAGGAAGACATGATCCTTGTGTGGTTCCAAGAGCTGTGCCCATTGTTAGTGCTATGCTCTCATTAGTGCTAGCTGATCACTATTTGAGAAATAAAACATCTACACTATGATTTTAGATTGCAAATTTTTGATTATTGATTTTTTTCTAACTATTTAGATTTAAATGAAAGATAATTTAATACAACAATTGAGCTTTGATTTTTTCTTTGCAGATTATTGATTTATTCAAAAAAATGCAAGTAGACAAAGAGTATATAATATCAAAACAAGTATTAAGATCAGGAACTTCCATTGGAGCTAATGTTGAAGAAGCAATAGCAGGAATTTCTAGAAAAGACTTTATTGCAAAATTATCTATCTCTGCAAAAGAAGCCAGAGAAACAAAGTATTGGTTAAGATTGATTCAAAAGAGTAAAATTGTAGAAATTGATGTAACACGTTAGCTAGAGGCAATTGAATCGATAATTAAAGTTTTAACAAAAATTATTAAAACAAGTCAAGGCAATTAATCCAAAATCAATAATCAATAATCTATAATCAAAAATCAATAATCATTAAAAAAGTATGAAAAAACTCGCTTTACATTGGCAAATAATTATCGGATTAATTCTGGGCTTGGTTTACGGATTAATTGCTGCAAATGCAGGTTGGTTAGAGTTTACAGGTGATTGGATTGCTCCTTGGGGTAAGATTTTCATCAATATGCTTAAGATGATTGCCGTTCCTTTAGTCTTGATTTCTTTAATCAATGGAATTTCGGGTTTAAAGGATATTTCTCAACTATCATCAATGGGAGGTAAAACGATTGGGATTTACCTTTTTACTACAGTATTGGCAGTTACTATAGGTTTACTTGCTGTTAATATTGTTAAACCTGGCAAATTTTTTTCAGAAGAAACTCGCCAGCAAATGATTGAACAGTATGCAGGCAAAGCCAGTGAAGTAGGTGAGCGAGCAGAAGAACAAAAAGAGACAGGTCCACTGCAATTTTTAGTCGATATGGTTCCTAGTAATTTCTTTGAATCGGCAGGAGATAATAAGAATATGTTGCAAGTTATCTTCTTCGCTATCATGTTTGGAATTGCATTAATAATTGTTCCCGACCAAAGTAAAGTTGATCCCATTAAAAAGTTTTTTGATGGTGCCAATGAGGTAATCTTGAAAATGGTCGACATCATTATGTATTTTGCTCCTATTGGTGTTTTTGCCTTGTTGGGTAATATAATGGTTGAATTGGCAGGAGAAAACCCCTCAGCAGCTTTAGAAATATTAAAAGGCTTAGCCATTTATTCATTGACCGTAATATTTGGACTAGCAGTTATGGTAGCCTTAGTTTATCCGATGGCTTTAAAATTACTAGCCAATTACTCTTACAAACGGTTTTTTCAAGGGCTAGCACCTGCTCAATTATTAGCATTCTCTACAAGTTCATCTGCAGCAACTTTACCATTAACCATGGAACGATGTGAAGAGAAGCTTGGCGTATCAAACAAAGTAGCTTCTTTTGTTTTGCCTTTAGGAGCAACAATAAACATGGATGGCACTAGTTGTTATCAAGCAATTGCAGCAGTTTTTATTGCTCAAGTTTATGGCATGGATTTAGGACTTTCGGAGCAGCTTACAATTGTTCTTACTGCAACCCTAGCTTCTATTGGCTCGGCTGCTGTTCCCGGTGCAGGGATTATTATGTTGGCAATTGTACTTGGTTCTGTTGGTGTTCCGTTAGAAGGAATTAGTTTGATTTTTGCAGTTGACAGACCATTGGATATGTGCAGAACAGTTGTAAATGTTACAGGAGATGCTACAGTTGCGACAATTGTGGCACACACAGAAAATGAATTGATTGTTCACCCGGTTGAGAAATAATAAATTTGAATTATATAGGATTAACGCATTATGAAAACATTCTTAAAAATTATAGGTGGATTAATACTTCTAGTAATTTTAGCATTGGTATTAATTCCAATCATCTTTAAAGATGATATCGTTAAAATCGTAAAAGAAGAAAGTAATAGTGCAGTAAATGCTAAAATTGAATTTGGTGATTTTGACTTAAGTCTAATTCAGAGTTTTCCTGATTTTTATTTTGTGATTGAGGATGTTAAAGTTTCAGGTGTTGATGACTTTGATGGAATTGCTTTGGCTTCGATAAAAGAACTAGACCTTACGGTTGATTTGATGTCTGTAATTAATGGAGAAACAATCAATATTAAAAACATAAGTATTGTTGAGCCTAAAATACATACTAAGGTTTTGGCTGATGGAAAAGCGAACTATGATATTGCTAAGGAATCTGAAGAAATAGAAGTAGATGAAGAGGAGACTACTGAAGCTAGATCTTTTAAAATGCAATTGACCCAAATAGAGATTGTTAAAGGAGGTGTTATTTACGATGTTGCAACGCTGCCGATGCACATGGAAATAGATGACTTGAATTTAGTTTTATCTGGAGACTTAACTGAGGCTGTAACAGCTATAAAAGTGAAGGGCGGAGTGTCAGCATTCAACTTAATTTTTGATGGAGTTAAATACATGAAAGATGTGCGCATTGGTTTAGATGCTTCAATGGAAGCAGATATTGAGAATTTTAAGTTCACATTTAGTGAAAATGAAGTTACTGTAAATGATTTAGGTTTAGGTTTTGACGGATGGGTAGCTATGCCCAATGATCCTATTGATATGGACTTTACCTTTTTTACTAAAGAAACTGACTTTAAAGAAATTCTTTCAATGGTACCTGCTGAATTTGCATCAGATCTTGAAGGAGTTGAAACATCTGGCTCTATGGCTCTAAATGGCTATGCTAAAGGAACTTTTATTGATTCAACCTATCCTGCTTTTGGAATTTCTTTAGAAGTGTTAGATGCCATGTTTAGTTATCCTGATTTACCGGAATCGGTTGATGAGATACAAATTATGGCAAGCGTCGAAAGTAAAGACGGTGCAATTAATAGCACAGTAGTCGACGTTCCAAAGTTTCATTTATCTATTGCAGACAACCCATTTGATTTTAATTTCTATTTGGCAACGCCAATGACGGATCCATTTATTAGAGCAGGTCTAAAAGGAAAGGTCGTATTGGACAACCTTAAGGATGTAATTCCATTAGAAAAAGGAGATGAGCTTAATGGAATCATAACTTCTAATATTTCGGTTGAAGGGAACGTTTCGACCCTAGAAAATGAGAATTACGAAGAGTTTAAAGCACTAGGAGATTTAATGGTTGAAGGAATGCACTTTGCTTCAGATTCTTTAGACTATCCTATTGATTTAACAAAAGTAAAAATGACTTTTAGTCCAAAGTTTGTTGAGTTGAATGAAATGAACATGCAATTAGGAAAAAGTGATATTGCGGCCCAAGGAAAGTTAGAAAACTTTATCGCTTTTGCTCTAAAAGATGATCAAACCTTAAAGGGTGTTTTAAATGTTCAATCAAACTTATTAGATATAAATGAATTGGCAGGAATAGACACCGATGCAGAAACAGAGGAAGAAACCACTGAAGAGGCAGTTGATTCTACTGAAGTTCCTATGGAAGCTGTTTTACTTCCTAAGTATATTGATTTTGTAACCAATGCTAATTTAAAGAAACTGACCTTCGACAATATAAACATTGAGAATATTAAGGGAGCTGTTGTTTTGAGAGACGAAAAAGTAAGCCTCGATAAAACAAGCATGGAACTTTTAGGAGGGAGTATGAAAATGACAGGGTTTTATGAAACCACAGATTCTTTAAAACCTAGTTATAATTTTAATATGGATATCATAGACTTTGATGTTCAACAAACAGTTACAACTTTTAATACTGTAGAGCAATTGGTTCCAATTGCTAAAAACACGCAAGGAACTTATTCTACCAAAATGAAGATTCAGGGTTCAATGGATTCACAAATGGAGCCAATTTATGAATCGATGTTTGGAAAGGGAGTTTTACAAACGAGTAACATTGAGGTAAAAGATTACAAGCCACTTAAAAAAGTTGCTGAAGCGATTAAGTACAATAAGCTAAATCCAATGTCGATTAATGATGTTGACATAAGTTTTGAAATAACCAACGGTAAAGTTTATGTAGAACCATTTACTAATAAAATTGGGAACTCAACAGTTACAATTGCAGGAAGCAATTCATTTGACCAGACGGTTGATTATGTCTTTAGTTTTGCTATTCCACGTTCAGAATTTGGCGGTGCAGCCAATGATGCAGTTGATGGAATTTTAGCTCAAGCTGCGGGCAAAGGAGTTGATTTAAATGTTGCACAAACAATAAATATTGATGTAAGAATGACCGGACCAGCTACCGATCCTAAAATTACAACTGACTTAAAAAAGGCTAAAAGTGATGCTACCCAAGCTGTAAAGGATAAAGCGAAGGAAGAGTATGAAAAAAGAAAAGCTGAGTTAGAAAAGAAAGCAAAAGAGGAGCTAGATAAGAAAAAAGCAGAAGCAGAAGCAGAGGCAAAGAAACTTTTAGAAGAGCAAAAGAAAAAGGCGGCTGCTGAGATAGAAAAGAAAAAACAAGAAGCTAAAAAGAAGCTTGAAGAAGAGGCAAAGAAAAAATTAAAAGGATTATTTAAATAATTCTTAGAGTTTGGTTTATTTGTTGCATAATTGAGGAGAAAAATAAGGAGTTGAAAAAGAGTATAAATCACATATTTAAGAGTAGTACAATTCTTGTACTACTTTTTGCTTTTACTTTGTCTAGTTCAGCACAAGAAAAAGATTTCGGTTGTGCTAAGCCAAGTAAAAAAGCAAAAAAGGAGTTTGACAAGGCTCATCAATTGCATTTCAGAGGGCCTGCTGCTTATCAGTTTTTAATTGAAGCGGTAAAAATTCAACCTGACTATGCTGAAGCGCTTTCAGCTTTAGCTTATGTTAATAGTAAGAAGGATAAAAGTAATCAGACCTTTTATAAACGAACCATTTCTTATTATAAAAAAGTACATGAGGCTTGTCCTGCTTACCGAGATTTTGAAGCAGCTTTTTTTGTTGGAAAATCACTGTTTGAACAGAAGAAATACCCTGAAGCTGATGCAATGCTTAGCCAATTTTCTGTAAATGGAAAGCACAAGGAAGATTTAGTTGAAACGAATCGTATGCTAAAACAAATAGAGCAATACGAAGCTTTATTCGATAATAAGGTTCCATTTGATCCTAAGAAAGTAGAAGGAGCTTCAACTGAGTTTGACGAATATTTACCAATGATTTCACCTGATAATCAGTTTCTATTTTTTACTAGAAAAACAGAAGTAGATTCGAGATCAGTCCTAGGAGTGCAAGAAAAAGAATTATACATTCAAAGTAGAAGACAATACAATGGAAAGTACTCTGAAGGAATTCCAATGCCTGAGCCATTTAATCAAGGTAGCACAGCTCAAGGAGGTTCTAGCATTTCTGTTGATAATAGACTTTTATTTATAACTATTGTTACTCAAGTAAATCGGGGAGGTAGAGGCTTCCAAGATGGAGATATTTATTATTCAGAATTTTCTGAAGGGAAGTGGGGTCCTTTAAAAAGTATTGGTGATCACATTAATGGTGGTTTAACTTGGGAAGGCCAACCATCCATTTCGGCAGATAATCAAACGTTGTATTTTGCTAGTGCAAGGCCTGAGAATATAGGCGGAAGAGGAATGGATTTGTATAAAGTAGAACGGCAGGGTGATGGTTCTTGGGGTAATCCCATCAATCTAGGGCCAACAATTAATACCAGTGGAAACGAGAAATCTCCATTCATGCATTCTGATTCTTATACCTTGTATTTCTCTTCAGATGGACATCCAGGAGTAGGAGGGCAGGATATATTTTTTACCAAAGTAAATAAGTTTGGAAAATTCGATACTCCAACAAATATTGGTGTTCCAATAAATACAGAAGAAGATGAGCACGGCTTTATGGTAAGTACCGATGGTAATTACGGTTATTACTCCTCTAACATGGGCGAGAAACGATTAGATATATTCTATTTTGATTTACCTGAAGAAGCCAAGCCTAAAGAAGTGATTTTTGCCAAAGGTAGTATAGCGAGTAAGGATCCTGATGCTGCTAAAGGAATGACTATTGAGCTTAAAAACACTGGAACAAATGAAGTTATTAAAGGTGTTGTTGATGAGGAGAATGGTGAATATGTAGCTATAATCGCTGTTGACAAAAACCAAGATGTAATGCTAATGGCCAAAAAGAATGGATATGCATTTACAAGTCAATATATTAATTCGAAAGAAGATGTAATCGGTAAACCAATTCGTGCTAAACCAATGGAGTTTGAACCAATAGAAAAAGGAGAAACCTATCGAATTAATAATATAAACTTTGCTTCTGATTCTTATGAGTTGAATGAGCAGGTGATGACGATTTTAAACGAATTTATTGAGTTTTTGGATTCAAATCCAAACGTAAAAATTGCCATTTATGGTCATACCGATAATGTTGGTGATAATGGCGATAACTTACAGCTATCCACCAATCGTGCACAGGCAGTTAAAAACTATTTAATACTTGAAGGAATTTCTCCTAGCAGATTAACAGCAAAGGGTTTTGGAGAAACTAGCCCGATTGCAAGTAATCAGTCTGCTGATGGAAGAGCAAAAAATCGAAGAACAGAATTTGTAGTTCTCGAAAAATAAATACAACTGAATCTAATTATCAAATTCAATTGATACCTTTGCAAAAAAATTAACAACATGAAAAAATCATTTTTATTAGTTGCAACTGCAGGTTTTGCATTTGCATGTAACCAACCAACAGAAAGTACAGAAGACGTAGCAATGACTGAAAATACAACTGTAGAAGAAGTAGCAGAAGAAGTTACTGAAACTCCAGAGTATAAAATGGCTGAAGAAGGAGATTCAACTCATTTCGGTAGATTAATTAATGACGAAGGAGCCGTTATGGTTGCTGAATTTGCTGATATGATGGAAGGTAAAGATTCTATGGAAGTTAAGATTGCAGCAGTTGCAACTGATGTTTGTCAGAAGAAAGGATGTTGGATGAAGGTTGATTTAGCTGAAGGTGTGTCAATGAGAATTAAGTTTAAAGATTACGGTTTCTTTGTTCCTATGGACATTACAGGAAAAGAAGTTGTATTTAGTGGAATGGCATTTAAAGAAACTACTTCTGTAGAAGATTTAAAGCATTATGCTGAAGATGGCGGTGAGTCTGAAGAAGCAATTGCTGCTATTACTGAGCCTGAAACAAGTATTTCGTTTATGGCTGATGGAGTTCTAATCCGTTAAGAAAAGATATAGAATAATGAAAAAGCCACGCATTGCGTGGCTTTTTTTGTGGCTAATATTTTACTTTAAAATTTGCTTTTACAAAGTTTCCGCAGGCTTACAAACCCTTCGGGGCGGGTTATACTCGGTGTTTGCAATTCGTTTTTTGTATTTTATCAAATTCCGACCAGAAAACTTCCTGCTTTTCCGTAAAATATCCTTTTCTCAGATCCAACTCTACAATTTTAGAGCTGTAGTCGGCATAATTTTCCATTTCAGATTTGGTTACTAAAATTTCGTCCACGATTTTTATTTCGTTTTCCCATTGTTTATAAGTCAAAAAATTAACGTACAGTTTGTCATTCCGATTGTCAGATTTTAGTCCGCTTAAAGTCCATTTTTCCTCAATCCACCAAGGCAAAGATTTGCCATCATGTAATTCGCTTAAATCGAATTTTCTTTTCTCGAATCCTTTTAGGATTTCTTTTTTATACTGCTTCATCAATTGCATGAAAACTATTATATAAAGTTAATTCATGTTCTTTATTTAATCCTTGTGTTTTACTTATTTGGCTTTTCTTTATATTACCTCTTTGGGGATTGTAAGCTTGTGGTATGATAAAGCCTGGTAAGCAAATATTTTGTTTGACTTCTAAATTAATTAAACTAAAGTAGGATTTTACTAAGAATATTTAGAGTTGTAAATTGCTGGAGGCTAGCAATTTTTGCAGATCAAGTATTTTTTGTTTCTCTTGTTGGCAGTAGTATTATTAATTATTCATCTTTATTTTCATGCTGCTCTGGATCAGATGTGTCAACTACAATTATAAAATTCTATTGAATTATTTGACATAGCTTTTGGTAATTTCGCCCCCCGTGAAAATAGTGTTTAAAATAGGCTTTTTGTTAGCTCTGCTATTCGTTTATTCCCGCTCGAATGCACAGGAACTTGGACAAAAAATAGGAGCATTACCATCAGAAAGTATAAATGCAATGCCCATCGAAAATAGCTTTGTTTTTGATGGTAATTTAGATGAGCCTGAATGGAAAAAAGCACAAAAGATTTCTAACTTCACCCAACGGGAGCTTGATCTTGGAGAAGCTGTTACAGAAAAAACTGAAGTCGCGATTTTAATCGACGATGAGTTTATGTACATCGGAGTTTGGTGCTACGATCGGGAGCCTGAGAAAATCATCGCAAAAGAAATGCGAAGAGATTTTAGTTTCAACCTAGAAGATAATTTCATCGTAATTATTGATACCTATTTAGATCGACGAAACGGTTTTCAGTTTGTTATTAATCCGAATGGCGCGAGAGCAGATTTGCAAACTTTTAACAACGGAGGCTCTTCCAATCAATTTTGGAATGGAGTATGGGATGTACGAACACAAATTACCAATGAAGGTTGGTTTGCTGAAATAAAGATTCCCTTTTACACCCTAAAATACAGACCCGGACAAGAAGAGCAAGTCTGGGGTATCAATTTTGAACGAAACATTCGCAGAAATCGTCAACAAGCGCGTTGGAAAGGATGGCAACGTAATTACGATATCTCTGATGTAAGTCAAGCAGGACTGTTAAAAGGTTTAAAAGAGCTAAGAGATAAGCGCTTTGTAGAAGTTAAGCCTTATGCTTTAGGAGGTGGAGAAAGCACAGCTAGAGGAACAGAAGGTGTTGGTAATATAGGTGGAGACATAAATGCTCTGTTGGGGCCTACGTATCGCTTAAACTTAACTTTTAATACAGATTTTGCTCAAGTAGAGGCAGACCGACAACAAATAAACTTGAGTCGTTTCCCGCTTTTTTTCCCTGAATTGAGAGAGTTTTTTTTAGAAGGAGACGACTTTTTTGACTTTGGATTAGGAGGGAACCGTATTATTCCTTTTTACTCAAGAAGAATCGGTTTAAGCGAGAGCCGTGAGACTGTTCCCATTATTGCAGGAGCCCGAATCCTTGGAAAAGAGGAAAACACAACGCTTGGAGCTATGAGCATACAAACTGCTGAAGCAGGAGGGGACCCGTCTACAAACTTTTCGACCTTTAGTGTGAGGCAAGATGTTGGAGACCAAAGTGTAATTGGTGCGATGACTACCAATAAAATTAGCAATGGAAGGTGGCACAGCACTACAGGTGTGAACGGAAGGTATAGTACTGCTGATTTTGTTGGAAAAAGTAATCTTGATGTTGGTGGAGCTTTTATTAAGACATATAATACGGACCAAGGTTATCAATCTGATGCAATGGCATATCGTGCATTTGTTAGTCTACCCAATGATTTTTTAAGGGTATTTGCTTCTACTCAGCGAAGTCCTGCAGCCTTTGATCCTGAAGTAGGCTTAATGCGTAGGAGTAATTTCCGTGAGAGTTTCGGTCAAGTCTTTTTTCAGCCAAGGCCTAAAAATAATTTCAAATGGGTAAGGCAGTTTTATTTTTCACCAATTGCCTTAACCTATGTGCAATTTGATGATACCCAAGCGCTGCAGTCATTTTCCTACAAAGCCAGACTTTTGGGCTTTGAGACAAGATCAGGAGAAGGATTCTTTTTTGATTTAGAGCGCGTTGCAGAAGGATTAAGAGATGATTTTGAAATTTTTCCGGATGTAGTAATAGCTAAGGGAGAGTATTGGTGGAACAGATATAATTTCTTCTTCGAAACATTTGAAGCTAGAGCATTTTCTATAAGTACTAGAGGAAGTTTTGGAGAGTTTTTTGGGGGTCGTAGCTTTTCAGCAGAAGGAACAATTCTTTGGCGGGCAACTAAAAATTTTAACATTAATGCCAACTACGAAAAAAACATAATAAACTTACCACAGGGAAGCTTTGATACCGACTTATTTGGTTCCCGAATAGAATATGCTATTCATCCTCAGGCTTTTGGTTCCTTACTAGGCCAGTGGAACTCTGCACAGCAAGAAATGAATGTGAATTTTAGATTACAATTAATTCCGAAAATAGGTACCGACTTTTTCCTTATTTACAATCAAATTGTAGATACTCAATCAGGGGCCTTTGATTCAGAGCGGAGTACGCTATTGGCTAAATTAGTGTGGCGCTTTTTGATTTAGGTGTTTTAACTTTAACGTATTTATGTATAATATCGTTTCATCGGTTAGGTTAAAACTAGTAAAAGTAACAAGGACTTTAGCGTCTCTCTAAATTATTCCGAAAGGTAAAAAGTTTGCTTAATAGCAATTTGTAATAAGGTTCTTAATCAAGCATTTGCATTAGATAAATCAGGCTTAATGTATGATGAAACTTATAAAGGAATGAAACCGGTTTAAATTAAAATAAAGGATAATCTATTTGATTTTTAGCACAGTTATTTGTTGTGTGTAGTTTGATTAACTTGTGTTTATAAACAGAAAGAACAAAAAAAGGATAAAGTTTTTTGTTCTTTAGAATGCAAAATAGCTGCAGATTATGAGAAAAGAAAAAAAGAGGAATCTTTGTATTTTCAGATCGACAGACAACTAGAGATTAATCGAAAGATATTTAAACGTTTCCACCGCGTAGGAATCAAAAAACTGAGACAGGAGATTTTGTTAAAAGAAAATTTTAATCCCAACTATTTTACTCATTATTGGAAAAACCAAAAAGGAGATGTTTACCTATTCGTGTGCGATTACGGATTCCTAAAACTAAAGAAACAAAACAAAGACAAATACCTGATTATTGAATGGCAAGATTATATGGAGAAGAAAAACAAATTTCGAGTTAATCAATTAAAACCTTATAGGTTGGGTCTTCTATTACGTTTACATCAATAATTTCTTCAGCATTTTTTAGCAAGGTTTTACAGTCGGCACTTAAGTGCTTTAAATGAACCTTTTTTCCCACTTTTAAATAACGCTCTGTAATTTTATTTAAAGCTTCAATAGCCGACATGTCTACCACACGGCTTTCTTCAAAGTCAATAATTATTTCATCAGGGTCGTTTAAAACATCAAACTTTTCGTTAAATGCCGTAACAGATCCAAAGAAAAGCGGACCGTAGATTTCATAGTGTTTTACACCGTTTTCATCTACACTTTTTCTGGCTCTAATCCTTTTTGCATTATCCCAAGCAAAAACCAAAGCTGCTAAAATAACGCCTACCAAAACAGCAATAGCCAAATTGTGAATAATTGCTGTAATTAAGGTAACCACTACCATTACAAATATGTCTGATTTAGGCATGCGTTTTACCGTTTTAAAACTTGCCCATTCAAAGGTTCCAATAGAAACCATAATCATTAATCCTGTTAAAGCTGCCATAGGCAGTTTCTCGATTAAACCAGAGCCAAACATGATAAAAACCAATAACATAACAGAGGCAACAATACCCGATAATCTTGCTCTAGCGCCTGAAGAAATGTTAATTAAACTCTGCCCAATCATTGCGCAGCCACCCATGCCAGAGAATACACCCGACAAAATGTTTGCAGCTCCCTGAGCAACAGCTTCTTTATTTCCTCTTCCACGAGTTTCTGTAATCTCATCAATAATATTCAGCGTAAGCAAACTCTCTATTAAGCCAACTCCTGCGATAATTGCAGAGTAAGGCAATACAATTTTTAAAGTTTCTAAACTAAATGGAACATCTGGTAAATGAAAAGGAGGGAAGCCACCTTTGATAGAAGCAATGTCTCCAACTGTTTTGGTATCTATTCCAAAAAATACAACCAAACCAAAAACCACTAAAATAGCTACTAAAGAAGCAGGTATTGCTTTGCTTAGTTTTGGTAAGCCCCAAATAATTAGCATGGTTAATAAAACCAATGCCAACAGAATATACAACGGTGAACCTGTTAACCAAGCCCCACTAGCATCTTTAAACTGATCTAACTGCGACATAAATATGATAACCGCCAAACCGTTTACAAATCCGAAAATTACAGGATGAGGAACCAAACGCATAAGTTTACCCAAACGGAGTACACCTGCAGAAACCTGCAAAATCCCTGCTAAAACAACTGCTGCAAATACATATTCTATTCCGTGCATTTTAACCAAAGAAACGATAACTACCGCTACGGCTCCTGTTGCTCCCGAAATCATACCAGGCCTTCCGCCAAGAATAGAAGTAACTAAGCCCATCATAAAGGCTGCATACAATCCCGTTAAGGGTGGTAGGCCTGCAATTAAAGCAAAAGCAACAGCCTCAGGAACCAAGGCTAATGCAACGGTTAAACCCGACAAAACTTCGTTTTTGTAATTTACTTTTTGCTTTAAATCGAATAGATTAAAATACTTCTTCATGTCCAAAATTTGAGGGCGCAAAAGTAATGGTTTTTAATTCTTTAAGAAACAAAGCCTGCATTTGATTAAATTGGCCTACTGATGTTGAAAATAGCTGCAAAACAAATTGATGTATTAAATATTGGCTTAATGCTAATATCCTTACTCGTAGCTATTTATCTTCCGTTTAAACTATTTTTATTCTCTTACGCTATTCTAGGTCCGCTGCATTACCTTACGGAGATTAATTGGTTAAATGAGAAAGGTTTTTTTACTCAAAATAAAAAAAAATGGATACTACCTCTGGTTGTTGCTAGCGCTATATTGGGTTCTTATGGTTTACTAAAACTTTCAACTTGGAACTTGCCAAGTAATTTAACTGAAATTGTTAATTGGGTCGAAGCACAATATTCCACTTTTATATTGACGGCCTTCTTTTTTGCAGTTGCTTTAGTGTTTTTTAAATCTTGGCAAAAACTAAGTCTCGCACTTATTTTTTCCTTTATTATAAGTTATGCCCTGCAAAATAGCATTCCCAAAGGCTTTATCCTGATCGGAATTTTTGTGCCAACTATAATTCATGTATATCTGTTTACAGGTCTATTTATGCTTTGGGGGGCTAGAAAAAGCAAAAGCAAGTTTGGTTTATTAGCGGTTATAGCACTGCTTATAATTCCTGTTATTATTTATGCTATACCAATTAGTGAAACAGCTTATAAATTTGATGATGGTATAATTCAAAACTTTCTAACAAGTAGTATGGGAAGCGTAAACCATAAATTAGCTCAACTATTCGCTTTAAAAGGAAATGAAAGTTTTGTTCTACTCTCTGAGTTGGGTATTCGAATTCAAATATTCATAGCATTTGCCTATACCTACCATTACCTCAATTGGTTTTCTAAAACTTCTATTATTGGTTGGCAAGATTCCCTTAAGGGAAAAAAAGTCTTTTTAATATTAGTTATTTGGTTTGCAGCAGTTATTTTATACTTTACAGACTTTAAACTTGGCTTTATGGCACTTTTCTTTTTAAGCCTACTTCATGTCTTTTTAGAGTTCCCATTAAATGTGATAACAATCAAAGATTTATTCAAAAGATTTTAAACAAATTCAAATGCATCTTTTCAACAAGAAAAGAAAAGAGCAGCTATAGATTCTCATGAATTAGAATAATGCTTTTTGTAAGGATTGGGCGGCCCGACAAAACAGCGGTTCGAGCTTTGTTTTGTCTTGTTTTTTGTTTCTTTTCAACAAGGAAAAGAAAGAAGAAGTTACAGCGTTTCTTTAATTTAAGGAATGATCATGAAACGATTTGGAAGCCTAGTAAAACATCCTGAATAAAAAATAAAACCACAGAAGAATCATTGCTTAATTTTGCCACATGATTAAAAAATGTGCGCTAATTCTTATTATATCGGGAATTTATTCCAGTTCAATTTTTGCTCAAAATGATAAAAATTACAATTTCAATAACAAAGGTAAACTATACGTTTATTGGGGTTGGAATTTGAGTGCTTACTCTCAATCAGACATTCACTTTAAAGGCAATAATTACAACTTTACCCTATACGATGTCATTGGACGGGATCGCCAAACTCCTGAGCTTAACGAATATGTGAATCCAGGAACTATGACGATTCCTCAATACAATGCGAGAATCGGTTATTATATTAACGACAAATACAGTATTTCAATCGGTAATGACCACATGAAGTATGTAATGAAAACTGGACAAACTGCTGTAATAGATGGAGTTATTGATGCCGGTACAATATACGATAAGGTGTACGATAACGAGGAAATAGAAGTAGCCTATAATTTTTTAATCTTTGAGCATACCGACGGATTAAATTATGAAAACATTGACTTTAGAAGACACTTTCGATTAAAACAAATCAAAGATTTTAGTTTTGATGCATTTGGAGGAATAGGAGCCGGAATAATGTTACCTAAAACAAACGTTACTTTATTCAGAGGAGAAAGATTTGATGAGTTTCATGTAGCTGGATATGGAATTAATTTATTAGCAGGGGCTAACCTTACTTATAAAGGCCGTTATTTTATTATGTCAGAAATCAAGGGAGGGTATACGAACCTTCCAGACATTAGAGTTTCTCCAGATAGGTCAGAAACAGCAAGTCAAAAGTTTTATTTCTTTCAATATAATATCCTGTTTGGAGTTAATATTCAAATAAAGTGACAATAAATAATAAAGGACTTTAGAAACCTAAATCCTATTAAGTTTTATAAAGGTAAAACTCCGATAGAGTATAGGGCCCTTAGTTGTGCTTTTCTATTTTTAGCGATTAATTTAATTAGCTTTATTTGCGCATTGATATAACCTAACTCTCTAGAGTTTACCATAAAAAGAGAGCTCTCTCCACCATTAAATAAGCGTCTTTCTCCGCTTAGTAAGCCCAAATAATCCTGCGTAGTTTGTTCACATAAACTAACTTGGTTAATCGTCGTTTGCCAGGTGTTCAAAGCTACTTCTGCTTTGTTTATTAAACTTTGTCTTTTAAAGTCATAGTCCAACTCTGTTTCTTGAAGTTTTAAATTAACCAAGTTCAATTTACCACGTTCCTTTCTTAAGAAAATAGGAAATGTAAACTCCAAGCCCCACTTATAATTATTAACCGAATATTCTGCAAACGGATCATTGTTTATTGGTTCCGATAAAGGATTATATTTCAGGTTTAACTCTGGTTTTAGCATCTCTCTCGAAAACCTTTTATCGATTTCAAGGCTATTAATCTTAAACTGATATTTTCTTAAATCTGGATGATTGTTTACCAATGTATCCAGATTCAATCTTATGTTTTGATCAACCGGAATAGGTTGTAGCTGACTTCTTAATAATGGATGTGTGCCGTCTTTAACCTCCAATGGAATAATTCCCTCTTGCCATAAAAACACTGAAAGTAAAGCAGTTTCATTTCTAAAATCAAGTTTTGCTTGTTGTAAATTTAGCATCCGGTTCTGAACTTGTATTCCAGATTCTAGCGTATCAATAGAAGGTGCATCTCCTAGCTCAGCACTTTGTTGAACGGCATCAAAACGCTGTTTAGCTAATTGATAGGCCTCTTCATACACTTTAAGTTGATTGTATGCAGTAAACCAATTCCAATAGCTTTTACCAGCACCATACAGCAAATCATTTAATATAGCAATTTGCTCTGCCTCGGTACTTTCTTGATAAATCTGTGCTTTTCGTAATTCAGCTCTTCTTTGATCAATAAACATACCTTGCCCAATAGGTACTTTTACAGCTGCATACCATAATCCTGCATTTGGAACTGTATTTTCAGGATTTAGAAAAACACCCTGATTCTGCTCGAAACCGCTTTCTAATTCTATACCAAACCAAGTAGGAACTTTTAAATTCGAATTAGAAATATCATAATACTGCTTACCGTCGAAATACTTCTGTTGTATTTCAGAATTAACCTTTGGGTCAAAACCACCTCTAGCAGTTCTTACTTCTGCATCTCCTTTATCACGCTGAATATTTGCTTGTTTGGCAATAGGGTGGTGCTCCTTAACCAAATCTAAGAACGACTGGTAAGTAAGCACCTGCTTTTCCGGCATTTCTGGCGCTTGGCCAAAGCCGTATACGGAAATTAGGAAAGTAAATAGAAAAATTACTTTTCTCATTTTTTCTTGTCTTTTGATGCTGTTTGTTCCATTTTATAATAATCAGGTGGGAAACCATTTATTTGTCGCCATAACTCATACCATAAAGGAACTTCTTTCAATAACATCATATTATTTGTACCTCCACCAACGCGTAACGCTTTTGGCCATTCGTGATCATTTTCATCTGGCGAAACTAAAACCCTAAACATTCCATTGTCGCTAATGAAGTTATCTACTGCAAATACAGTTCCTCCATATGTTCCATAACTTGTGTTTGGCCACCCTGAAAATACAATTGCAGGCCAACCATCAAATTGAATTCTTACATGTTGCCCAATTTCAACCAAAGGTAAATCGATAGGCCTAACATACAATTCCACAGCTAATGAATAATCTGCAGGCATTATACTAATAATAGATTCTCCTTCTTTAATTGTTTCACCAAGTCCATATTGAATTGCTTTAGTAATATACCCGTCTTGTGGCGCAGTAATGTAATACATATTGCTTCTTACACTGTAATTCATGTACTGATTTTGTAGTTTGGTTACCACAGCCTCTGCATCGTACATGGCAGAAAGGGCAGTGTATTTGTCGGATTCAGCTTTGGCAATATCATCTCTATATTGAGCTACAATAGAAAGGTTTTCTACTTCAGCATTAATAACTTCGTTTCGTGTAGTTAATAGTTTGTTTTCTGCAGAAATCATCTTTGCTTGGGCTTCCTGCATTTTATTTTTTCTATTTTCAAGATCTGTCAGCGACTTTAACCCATCTTCATATAGTTTCTCTAGTCGTTTAAATTGCTCTTCTGCAATCTCAAAATTGATTTTAGCAGCCTTATAGTCAATACTATCACTTACAACCTTTAAACGCGCTTGTTTTAACTTATTCTCTGTTTGTTGCAGTTTAAGTTTACTAGTTTGTGCTAATGCATCAATTTGATTGTCTAAGGCTTTTACTTTTTCCATGTAAGAACCTACAGCAAACTCTTTCGATTTTAACTGCTCTTCTGTTCTGCCTAATAAGTTAGGGTCAAAATATTCATCTTTTATTTCTGAAATAAATAAAATCGTATCACCTTTACTTACAAAATCACCTTCTTTTACAAACCAACGCTCAATTCTACCTGCTATAACAGAGTGAATTGTTTGTGGTCTCTGATCCGGGCGTATGGTTGTCATATTACCACCGGCTCTAATATTCTGTGTCCACGGTAAAAACATGACTAACAAGAAGATAAAGAAGAAAATGGATAACCACTTTAATAAAACTCTTCCTGAAACTTTAGATTCAGCTCGATCTAAAGCACTATAGGCCTTGCGGTCTATCTGTTTTGTTATGCTGTTTCGCGATATATTAAGCATGATCTTCTGTATTAAGTTTTACGATTTTTTTCATTTCGTCATATTTACCGATTTGCTCGATTCTACCATCTTTCATTAAAGCAATCCAATCTGACTTTTGAGCTAAATACTTATCGGTAGAAACCGAAATTAATGTCCATGTATTAGACTTGTCGGTTAAAAAGTTGATGATCTTTATTCTGTCAGAAATATCTATATGTTCAAATGTATCTTCTAGAACCAATAATTTAGGTCTACAAGCAATACTTCTTGCAATTAACAGCTTTTGTACAATACTTCTAGGTAAACTCTTTCCTTGTGGTTGTAATAGGGTGTTATAACCTTCAGGCATAGTCTTAATAAAGTCATTTAAGCCTAAGTTAGAAACAGCCCATTTTACATCGTCAAAGCTCACGTTCGTTTTGCCCATAGTAATGTTATCTAAAATACTTCCTTCAAATAATTGTTCTTGAGAAAGACAATCTCCAATAACCGAACGCAATGATTCTTCCTCTAAATTTCCTTTTGATAATCCATTATAAGAAACGTTTCCTTCTTGAGCATCATATAAACCTGCAACCAAGTGGAGTAGAGTACTTTTTCCAGAACTGTTTGGACCGGTAATAAAAATCTTCTCTCCATTTTTAATGGTTAAATCTAATTCATTTAGGGTATATACTCCTTTGTTGTTTGGATAACCGAATTTTACATGATCAAATACAATTTCCAGACCTCCAGTTTTGCACTCTTTAACCATGTCAATTCCAGATGATTGCTCCAATTCTAAGTCTGTTACTTGGCCAATTTTCTCTAAAGAAGTAAGTACATCATATATTGTTTCTAAGCTTAAGATAAGCTTCTCTACAGAGTTCATTATCAGTAGTATAATAATTTCTGCAGCTACAAATTGTCCGATGTTCATGAGTTGCTCCATCACCAATATTCCTCCAATAGCCAAAAGGCCTGTTGCAACTAAAACCTTAAAAACAACCATTAAAGAATATTGCCTAACTAAAACCTTAAAGTGGTCTTCTCTGGCATTCAAATAATTCTCTACATTATCGTTTACTCGCCTTAACGGTAGATCAGTTCTGCCGGCCAATTTAAATGTGATATTAGTTCTTGCTAACTCCTCTAACCAGTGTGCGGTTTTGTATTTATGTTTCGATTCTACTAAACTAGTTGCTAAACCTTTTTGAGTGGTATACCTAAAGATAAAGTATAGTATGATTACTAAAAGGAAACTAAATAGAATAAAAAACGGATGATAGAACGATAATAAGATTAAACCAAATATTACCTGTAAACCTGCTGCTGAAAAGTCGATTAAGATTTTTGATAAACCTTTTTGAACTGAAATAGTATCAAAAAATCGGTTAACTAACTCAGGTGCGTATTGGCGATAGAGTTCTTCCATTTTAATTCTAGGAATTCTAAAGGCAAATTCAAAAGCTGCTCTTGAGAAAATTTTCTGCTGCAGGTCCTCCGTTATTCTTAACTGATAAATTTGAAGAATACCCGCTACTGCTACACCTAAAACTACAAGTGATACTAATATAAACCAAGAGGTATTCATTTGCCCACCTTGTATAAGGTTAATAATGGCCTGAATTCCTAAGGGTAGAGTTAGGTTAACTAATCCATTAAAGATGGAATAGATATAAACGTTTTTGATTTCTTTTGAATCTGGAACTAAAAGTCTCCAAAAACGCTTCATTGGACTTAATGAGTCATTGTATAAACTTTCCATAATTTATGATTGGATGGATTTAAAAATGATGTTTTTGTAAAATTCTTTAATGGAGTTTTCTCCTTTAACCACATTGGTTAAACGTGGTAAATGTTCGGCAAAATAGCTTTGCAAATGAGCACCTTCAATAGTTGTGGATACCAACATATGCGGGTATTTATAGTCAGGATTAATCTCAAGTATTATTTGACTAACGCGCTCAACTAACCTTTTGTAAGAGCTGTATGCGCCCACTTGATTAACCTCGTCTACCGATTTTGTTAAATATGCTTTAGTTGACTCTGAAACTACAATATCATGAAGTTTTGCTTCATCAATGTGGGTATAGGTCTGGTCTACTATTATCTGATTGGTTAATAAATCAATGGCAATTTCTAATCGCTCTTTGGCTGATTGTATGTTAGCCAAGGCAAAAACCAAACGGTATTCTGTCCACGACCAATACCAAGAGCTTAAGTAAAGTAGAATTTGATGTTTACCTTCAAAGTATCTATAAACCGAAGCTTCAGTTGATTTAATGTGTAAAGCAAGTTTTCTAAAGGTAAATTGTTCAAATCCAATTTTTTGAATAAGATCAATGCTTCCGGTAATGATTTTCTTTCCTAAATCACTACTTTCAGGGTTCTTAAGGTAGAGCCCTTCCTTGACTTGAATTTGTAAACTTGAAAGAATATTATCCATAGGTTGAATATTTAAGTTCAAAAGTAATAGTATTACTATCGATTCTATTAACAACACTGTTATATAATTTTTTAATACTATCATTAAATTTTATTTATGTATTTTTTGTTTTGGATAAGTTATCATGCAGTACAAGTTTTTTTGATTGAGACAATTCTAGTCTAAGCCTTATTTTTGTATTCATTTTAATCAGAAGTGAAGAATAGTTAATAAGTTAACATTGTAATTGCAAAGAGCCAATAAATGAATGGGGTAGAAGAGTATATTATTAGTCTTCCAAATGCTAAGAGATAAATCTGTCTCTATTTACATGCTTTATTTATAGAACAATTTAAGCTCATTCCAAAAATTAAACACAAGATTCCGTTTTACTATAAAAATAAATGGGTCTTGTATTTAAATCCTGAAAATAAAAAAGGAGTGGAGCTTGCCTTTATCAATGGGTATTTACTTGATGAAAAACATACTCTTATTGAGTCTAAAGGCAGGAAAATGGTTAAAAGTGTTGAGTTTTTAAATCTAAAAAACATTCCTGAGAAAGAAATAATAAGAATAGTCAAATACGCATTACAGGTAGATTTAAACACAAAAAAATGATTCAACGGAGTATATCATCAATTCATATATATTTGTAATATGCTCCAATGTAAAAACTACCAAACAGAATTTGACGGAAACTTTTGCCCCAATTGCGGACAAAAATATATTGATAAACGCTTTACGGTTAAAGAGTCTATTGCTTGGGCTTTCCATTCCATTTTTAATTTTGATAAAGGTTTTGGCCTTACCTCAAAAGACTTAATTCTAAAACCCGGAAAAGTAATTATTGGCTTTTTAAATGGCATTACAGTCAAATATGCACATCCTTTCCGTTTTATTTTATTTGGGCTTCTTTAGCTGCTATTATTGGAGTTTGGGCCGGTACATATCAAGATACTAGTACTGCACTTAACAGCGCAATGGGAGTAAGTAAGGAAGCTTTAGAGAAGGGAAAACGAATGCAAGAATTTATGGGACAATACATGAGTTTTGTTATGTTACTCATGGTTCCCTTTTACTCTTTAGGATCTTTTTTATTCTTTAAGGATAAGAAATACAATTATGCTGAGCTTTTAATTATCAATTCCTATTCTTTTTCTAGCTCAATTATGATAGGTATACCGCTAACTATTGTAAATGGATATTTTCCTGAATATGCATTTATTAATGTGGTCAACCTTATTCTAGGTGTAATTATTATTTCTAGAATTTATGGGTAGGCCTTTAAAGTTGGTTTTATAGAAGGCTTTGCAAAATATCTATTAACCTTTATTGTTGCTATAATTACTTTCTCAATATTTTTAATTGTTGTACTTGTTGGATATAGTATAATAGCAGTTGTTTTTTGAATTACCAAACCCTTTCCTGCCACCGAAGCCAGTTCCTGTAAAATAAGTCATAAAAAAAGCCGAATATTTCTCTTCGGCTCTGTTTGTTTTTTTAACTAATAAATAGGAGGGAAGTCACTTGGTTTTACATCTCTCATAATATCATAACAAACTTCTACAATATCTTCAACACTTGGCTTAGAGAAATAATCGCCATCTGTTCCGTAAGCAGGTCTATGGTCTTTTGCACTTAACGTTCTTGGTTCAACATCTAAATGATAATATGCTCCTTGCTTTTCTAATACTTGTTGCATCATAAAGGCTGTTCCACCTCCTTTTACATCTTCATCTAAAAACAAAACTTTATTGGTTTTTTGAATAGACTCCGCTATCATTTCATGAATGTCAAATGGCATTAAGGTTCTGACATCAATCAGCTCAACAGAAATTCCTAATTCATCTAATTCTTTTACCGCCTGAACTGCAATGTTACAGGTAGATGCATAAGTTACAATCGTTATATCACTGCCGTGTGAAACAATTTCTGGAACTCCTAAAGGAATTTTAAACTCACCTAGGTTTGTAGGTTTTTCCTCTTTTGTTCGGTAGGCATTTAATGGTTCAATAACTAAAGCAGGATCATCTCCTTCTAATAATGTATTGTAAAAACCTGCTGCAGTAGTTAAGTTTCTTGGCACACAAACATGAACTCCCTTAATTGCATTTAAAATAACGCCCATAGGAGAACCCGAATGCCATATACCCTCTAAACGGTGGCCTCTTGTTCTTACAATTAATGGAGCCTTCTGACCGCCTTTTGTTCTGTACTGAACAGTTGCCAAATCATCACTCATAATTTGTAATGCATACAACAAGTAATCTAAGTACTGAATTTCTGCTATCGGTCTTAAGCCTCTCATAGCCATACCAATTCCCTGACCTGCAATCGTTGCTTCTCTAATTCCTGTATCAGAAACTCGTAGTTCTCCATACTTTTCTTGTAAGCCTTCTAATCCTTGGTTTACATCACCAATATTTCCAGAATCTTCTCCAAAAATTAATACTTCAGGATACTTTTCTAAAATCTTGTCAAAATTATCACGTAATACGACTCTTCCGTCAACAAATTCAGCGTTCTCTTCATATTCTGCAGGAACGCTTTTTACTTTCATTGGCGAATGCTCAGATTCACTGTAAAGATTAGCGCTAAATCTGTCTTCGTTAAGTTCTCTTAATCCTTTAAACCAATCTAATAAATCTTGCTTATATGCAATATCTTCTGTTCTTACTTTGCGAATCACCTTCCTAACTGTCGCCATAATATCTTTACGAATTGGCTCGTGGTTATTTTTCAATTCATCAACCATAGGTTGAATAAAATTGTGATTGCTAGATTCTTTAGATACATGCTCTAAATAATGAATAGCCTCGTCACGTTCAGATTTAATAGCTCCTAAAAAGCTTTCCCAAGCTGCTTTCTTACCGTTTCTAACCGTTTTTTTAGCTTCATCTTGAATTGCTTTTAGCTCTTCTTGGCTCGCAATTCCTTTATCAACAATCCATTCACCCATTTTTTTGATACAATCGAAATCTAGTTCCCATTGTAACCTTTCTTCCGATTTATATCTTTCATGAGAACCCGAAGTGGAGTGACCTTGCGGTTGCGTTACCTCTTCAACATGAATTAAAACAGGAATGTGTTTTTCTCTCGCAATTTTCACTGCCTTTTCGTAGGTCTCTACTAAATGAGCATAATCCCAACCTTTAGTTTTAAAGATTTCATAGCCATTGCTGTCTCCTTCTTTCTGAAAACCTTTTAAAACAGTTGATATACTCTCTTTTGTTGTTTGATATTTCTTTGGTACAGAAATTCCATGCCCATCATCCCAAACCGACATTACCATAGGTATTTGTAAAACACCAGCAGCATTTATGCTTTCCCAAAACAATCCTTCGGATGTACTAGCATCTCCAATTGTTCCAAAAGCAACTTCATTTCCTTTTCTACTAAATGGATTGTCCTCTGAAATTAAATCATTGTGACGGTAAATTTTAGAAGCTTGAGCTAAACCCAGCAAACGTGGCATTTGCCCTGCAGTTGGCGAAATGTCTGCCGAAGAGTTTTTCATGTCCTTCAAGCTTTTCCAGTTTCCATTTTCATCCAAACTTCTTGTTGCGTAATGTCCATTCATTGAACGTCCGCCAGAAGCAGGCTCTTTTTCAACATCGGGGTTAGCATACAATTGAGCGAAAAAACCTTCAACATCTAATTGCCCTGTAGACATCATAAATGTCTGGTCGCGGTAATAACCAGATCTAAAGTCTCCATTTTCGAAATACTTAGCCATTGCTAATTGAGGAATTTCTTTACCGTCACCAAAAATTCCAAATTTGGCTTTACCAGTAAGTACTTCACGTCTTCCTAATAAAGATGTTTCTCTACTAACATTTGCCAACCTGTAGTCTTCTAAGATGACTTTTTTAAAGTCATCCTTGCTCAATTTCTCCTTAGTCTGCTCTGATGTATTCACTTCTTGGCTCATGTATATTAGCTTTAAAATTTGGATTACAAAATTAAGAAATCGAAGGCATAAATTGGTGGTGTCATATTTTAAGAAATAGTGAAAAATAATTCACTGATTAATTACATTTGCAAGCATGATTTTACCCATTGTTGCATACGGCGATCCTGTATTAAAGAAAGAGGCCACAGAAATAGAATCGGATTACGCTGATTTAAAAGAACTACTTGCTAATATGTACGAAACAATGTACAAAGCAGAAGGAGTAGGTTTAGCTGCTCCGCAAATTGGCAAATCGATAAGGATATTTATTGTAGATGCCTCTCCGTTTGAAGAAGAAGAAACAAAACTAAAGGGTTTTAAGAAAACATTTATTAACCCAATTATCGTTGAAGAAGAAGGTAAAGAATGGGGATTTAATGAAGGATGTTTAAGTATTCCAGGAATTAGAGAAGATGTAATGCGAAAGCCAAAAATTACCATAGAGTATATGGATGAGGATTTCAATTTAATTGAAGAGGAATACGATGGTATTGCTGCAAGAATAATTCAACATGAGTACGATCATGTTGAAGGTGTTCTATTCACAGACAAAATAAACCCATTAAAAAGAAGATTGTTAAGTACTAAACTCAATAATATCAGCAAGGGGAACGTTAAAGTGCCTTACAGAATGAAATTTCCTAAATAATAAGCAATATGAAAACAATTAAGATTACCGTTTTAACATTACTAATTGGTGTTTTCGCAGCTTGCGGAGACCAAACAAATTCTAATGATAATAACGAGGCAAATGAGCCTATTATTTCAATTAGAAAATTAGACATTGAATCATTAGAAGCTGAGATTAAAAAACGTTCGGCTGCTATTGAAAAAGACACTGTTGCCGATAAAACTAAGTCTGCTGCTTTATTAGAGGCTTATGTTGTTTACAGCGATAATTTCCCAAACTATAACAATGCAGCTGATTACACATTTAGAGCGGGTGAGTTGGCAATGAATTTAAATCATACAGCACACTCAATTAAACTTTTTTCTAAGGTATATAAAGATTACACAGATTACGAGAAAAGACCCTATGCTTTGTTTATGAAAGCTTTTGTTTTAGAAAATCAAGCTCAAAACTATGAGGAGGCTCAAAAATTCTACGAAGAATTTATTGCTGAATTTCCAGATCATGATATGGCAGATGATGCTGAATATTCTATAAAAAATATGGGTAAATCTCCAGAGGAATTAATAAGAGAATTTGAAAGACAAGATAGCATTAGAGCTGCTCAAGCGGTTTAAGGTTTTATTTATTATTTAATTAAGAATAGGCCTCAGGTATTCATTTACTTGGGGCTTTTTTTATCTAATCCTCAACATGTCGAAGTGAGAGGGTGGAGCATCAAACAATTACTTCACTAAAACCTTTAACTCAGTAATGTTTGGGCTTGTGTTTGTGAATACACTCAAGGTTATTATTGAACCTTTTTTTAATTTGATTTTGTCTACTTCAAAAGAAATGATAGAACTGCCATTTGTGCTAATAATCCTTGGATAATCAATATCAATACACTCTTTACAATTGGCATTTACTGTATAAATTTTTAATTCACCCTCACCAGTATTTTTTATTGTAAACCTGCCTTTGTTCTCTTTAGTTAGGTTTAAATTAATGCTCTTTTCAGTTATTTCTACTTTTGCATTCTTTTGACTAGCTGAGCCGTCCATATTTACATTGCCGCTTGCAGTTTGAGTAATAGCAAGAACTTCTATTTTTCTTTGATTGGCAGCAATTGGGCTATAGACAGCTAAATCTCTATTATCTTCATTTATATCAGATTCTACAGCAAATTCACCATAAGGAAGCTTGTTAATTTTTAAACTTCCCTTATTTGCTGCCGTTTGATTAAGATAGGGAGCAATCTTACCATTATCATAATTCTTTAAATAATTGATTAAACTCTCAATTCTACGTAAAGTTAAACTCAGATTGTAATCGGATTTTGAAATAGAACTTGCATAACCTTTAATGCTTAATTCAATTTGGCTTCCTTTTTCTAATTCTTTTAATAATAAAGGAGCAAAGAACTCCAAACTTTTAACTCCTGCTTGTATCTTATTCTCAAAAAAGTCTTGTATTTCAAAAATCCCTTCTTCACTAAGTGAGTCAGCTAATTGACGACTATACTTTTCCTCGTACGTGTTTTGCAATAGGAGGTAGCTTCGAGCTAAATTTTTGTAATTCTTGTCTGTTGTAGTATCTCTGGTATTTGGATCAGGGCTATCGTTGTGAAAATACAAGTCAAGTGGCAAGTATTTATTCAGAACATCTACACTAACCTCAATCTTTTCGGGGTCAGTTTCTAAGAATTCATCTTCCTCATAATTTACTTCAAATAAATCGTTACAGCAATTGGAAGTATTATCCGTATTTCCATCTTTTCTGTTTGAGCTAAGGATTGCTCTATCTGTATTTGGAAAGAAATAGTATTCATCTGCGGCAGTGTTTATTGGCTGATAAAGGTTTTCGATTTTGTCAAAATGTATAGGGCCACCAAAAGCTTTGAAAATATCAAAACCTCCGTAACCTGCATGCCAATTTGAACTGAAATAAAGCCTTAAGTTTTTTGGATTGTATATTGGAGTTATTTCATCATCTGGAGAATTAACAGTTGCGCCTAAATTTATTGCTTTATCAAAACCAAAGCTTTCCTTTTTTGAAACCCAAATATCTAAACCACCAAAACCTTTTGGCCTACTAGAAACAAAATACAAATAGGTTTCATTGTTGATTTCTACTACCTGAGCTTGTGTATTGTTATCGCCACTTGTATTAATATTGGCATTCAGCTTTTTTACTTTTTTTATTTGATTTCCATCATATTCTCCAGTCCATATTTCACAACGAAAGCTAGTATCACAAACACTAAAGTATACATTGTTATCAGTTGCTAAACTGAAATTGGACAAATGCTTTCCTTTAAACTTATTGGACTCCTGAAATTTTAACTCATTCTTGTTCTTATAAATTCTTGCAAAATAATCTTCGTCTAAAATGATATTATTCTCTAAACTAGTGTCAGCGATTAAGGCAGAATAATAAATTTCATCCTTGTAAATACTTCCTGAGAACTCAGATGAATTAGAATTAAAATCTTGTCCTAAATTCTTTACCTCCCAATCCATACTCTTTTTACCTTTTGTAGGTGCCCAAGAATTTGACTTTTTACTTTGGCTAATACGTTTATAACAGTAGGTATCCTTTTGCCTTCTGTATGGTCTAATGGCTTTTGAATAATAACGCTTAGCTTTTCTATTTTTTCCACTATTTCTGTAAGACTCAGCTAATTCAAAAGATAGTGTTTCGTAGGTCTTATCTCTATCGATAATATATGCCTTGTAGAAATATCTACTCGCTTTTTCGTGGTTGTTTAGTAAGCTTAAATTTTTAGCATATTTATAAAGCACCTCGGCATCAGAGGAGTCTACATTTAATGCATTTTCATAAATAACGATAGAGCCAAAATAATCTCCCTTGTCAAAAAGCTCATCACCATAAGATAAAATTTGTTGAGTATTCTGAGCCTTTAAACTTGTTTGAAAACTCAATAAAACTAAAATAAGAAGGTATTTTACAAATACTTTGGACATATTTTAAATCTTCTGATTTTGGGTTTAAATTCTTTTATGATGTAGGTTAAAGATAATTCTAAACCTCCTCGATTGTTACTTGCTATTTCTAAATTAGATAGGTTAATGTCATATGAAACTCCGACAAGCCATTGATTGTAATCTAATCCTGTGCTTAAGATTAATGCATCTTTATTTCTGTACCAAACACCGCCATATATATTTCTTTTAAAAAATGAACTTTCGCTTAAACGATACCTCAAATTAGTTCCAAATAACAACTCTCTATTTGGTCCTTGACTCGAAAAAATAAAAGAGGGTAGAAGGTCTATCTTTTGACTTAAAAAATAATCGGCCCCTCCATGAATTGTGAGTCGCTCGTCAACAGATGCTGCAGTCCCTTGAAAGCTTCTATTTCCGCCAGTAAGGTTAAATAAGGCTACCCCAAAATTGAACGTTTTGCGATTTTCGTACAGGTAGTTAAAAGCAACACCTGCATTCACTAGTAGATGATTTAAGCTGTTATTATCAAAATCTTCCCCCGTTGGTCGATCCGAATTAAATCTTGCTCCATTGAACTGATTGTCGAAACTAAATACGTCAAAATTGATTGAGCGACTTAACAAGCCAATCTGCGTGCCAACTGATACTTGTAAACTAGAGTCAACGTTTAATCCAAATCCGTGAGATAAACTTAAACTAGCTTGAGTGGTTTGTAATCCACCAACACCAGCATCATCATTATAAAAAACAAAGCCCATATTAAGTGGTTTGTAACTATCGATTGGTCGATTGGCATCCGCAGCAAAAGCAAAAGTTTGATAAGGTTCCGCAATAGAGGACCATTGGTTTTTAAAATTTGCATTAAAACGATAATCTCCATTAAATTGCCCTGTTAATGCAGGATTTAAATTTAAATATGACCAATTGAATTGTGAAAAATGCAAATCCTGAGCTTGTACTATAAAACAGGCAATTAGAAACGATATGGAGAGTAAAATTCGTTTCATTATCTGATTAAAGAGATATTACCTTTTTTAAAGAATTCTTGACCATCGAAACAAGTAGCTTTTAAATAATAATTGAAAACATCTGTGTTTTGTTGCTCTCCTTTATATGTTCCATCCCAGCCTTTATTAATATCAGTAGTCTTAAAAACGAGCTCGCCCCAACGGTTGTATATTTCAAACTCAATTTCTGACAAGTAGATTCCTCGAACAAAAACACGATCATTTACACCGTCATTATTAGGTGTAAAAGCGGTAGGAATAAATATCTCAGGTTCAGCACAATTAATTTCAAATATATTTAATCTTCTAAGTGCAACTACCTCACAGCCTGTGTTGTTGTCGGTAATAGTTACTCTGTAAGTAGTCGATTCAAGTGGGGAGGCCAGAGGGTTAGCTGCTCTAGCATTACTTAGGCTAGAGGCAGGTTCCCATAAATAAGTTAGGTTTACTCCATTTCTATTGGTACTTAACTGAATTTGTTGTCCTTCAAAAATAGTATCAAACTGAGTAATTATATCTGCATCGTTAAAAGCAGGTCTATTCACTTCAACAAATGCTGTATCGTTTCCTTTACACCCAATAGAACTTGTGCCGCTTAAATCGAAATGCATGGAGTTTTTAGGAGCAATAAGAATTGTATTGGTTCCTTGTCCGCTAATAATGCTATCGTTAGGCTCCCACAAATAACTTAAGCTAATTCCGTTGTTCGAGGCTTGCAAGGAAATGGTGTCATCCAGGCAAATACTTGTAAAATCATCTACAAAAACGTTAGCATCTTGTGTTTCTACAATTTGTTGCGTAGAGTCTTTACAAATACTACGGACTGCTTTAAAGTAATAATTATCCCAAAACTGATTGGATGTAATTGATATGCTACTGTCATTCCCAGTGTTTATTATGTTAGAAAAATCTGGTTGATCTGACCAATAAAAGAGATCTCCTGTTCCAAATGAATTCCCAATTAATAGAACCGTATCTCCTAAACAGATTAAAGTATCATCAGGATTGGCAACTCTAACTTCGGGTTCTACTCTAATTGTATATGTTAAGGTGTCCGATCTTTGACAAACAGGGTTTGAGCCAATTAAACTTATAATAAATGTTCCTGAATCTGGATAATTTGTAATTGGATTAGGATTAGCATTTTCGCTAGTTCCATTTCCAAAATCAAAATTAAATGCACTCACACCTGTTTGGGTTGAATTAATCTGAATATTAGCAGGAGCGCAGACTGAGTCAGGTAGGGCAGCCAAATCAATTTCATAGCTTATATATTGCACTGTAACTTCACTTACCCGTTCACAAAACTGGTCTGTTATCTTTTTATACAAATTTCCGGACCTATTGCTGAAGATTTGAATTGTGCTATCTATAGGGAAGCTATTGAGTGTATCAGAAAAGTTCCCTTGAGAGCTCCACAAGAAACTGGTGGAAGTACCAAAAGAGTTTATTTCAAAATCTAGTGTATCTGTACCACAATAAATGGTATCAGGTATAGCTTCAATTTGCAGTTGATTTTGTCTAACGTTTAAGTTTAAGGTAGTTGTATCTGAATCTCTACAAGTGCTATTGCTAATAATTGCTTGAATTTGATAATCTCCTGCAGCTAAATAGCTTGTAGTTGGGTTTAGGTTATTTGTGTCAATCAGTCCATTGCCAAAATCCCATTTAAAGGACTGTGCATTTACAAAATTTGAGTTGAACTGAATATTGTTCCCTTCACAAATTGTATCATCTAAAACACTTGCATTTGCAAATAGTGGAATGTATTGAACATTTATAGAATCCAAAAGCTCACAAATACTTGTGTCGCTTTTAATCTTTAGATAATATGGTGTGCTCAGATTAACTGCACGAACTTTTAAAATAGAGTCTGTTATAGCCTGAAGCGTATCTGAGAAATTTGGATTGCTAGACCAAAGAAAAACATCAGCAGTTTGGTCGGTTTGGGCATTTAATTGAACAGTATCTGGATCGCAAACAAATATGTCATCTATTCTATCATATTGTAAAGAATTTGGCTGAACCTCAATGATAATAAAAGTTGAATCAAAGCTATTACAAATGGTGTCTCTCGCAAGTTGAGTTACAGTATAAAAGCCTGGAGTAGAAAAGAATATATTGGTATCAAGTCCTTGTGTTCTAGAACGAGTGCCAAAGAAATCCCAAATTAATTCTGCCGCATTCGAACTAGAATCTTTAAAATTGACAAAACCAGGTGCACAAATTACATTTCTGCTGGTTATTATTTTTGCTCTTGGCAATATTTCAAAATCAAACTTAAATAGTGCATTGTTGCAATTATTGCCTCCAATATTAATAAGCTTTTTAGGTGAGAAAGAGTTAGGTGTTGTAGGAAAGTCGCTTAAAGTATCAGCAGGTATTGATGGGTTCTGAGAATTTGAACAAGAGGCACAAACTGATTGGTAAATTACCCCTCGTTTATCAAAGCGGCTAGTTCCACCATCAACATGATCAGTAGATAATGTTCCTCCAAAAAAGGATGCATATAAAAGAGAGTCTGCATTTCTTGACATAACATAGAGGTAAAAGTCAAGATCAGTTGTAGTAGATCTATATGCATCCGAAGTTATGGGCATATTATTGGTCAATCGCATAACCCCTCCTGACAGTGTTCCGCCCCAACCTGATACATAAACATTTTGACATTGATCGACCAAAAATGCAGTAGGAGTGAAGTTAATTTGTCCTCCTGATCCTCCATCTCCGAAAGTAGTGGCATATTCTAACGAATCTAAGTTTGGGTCAAACTTTAAAATGAATTGGCCCGCAGAAGTATCCGCAATCTGTGTATTTTTTAATGGCATGTTTCCACCTATTGACTGACCGAGCGCGTATACTCCGCTAAAGCGATCAAAATCAATAAAATAGACTTGATCGTAATTGCTTGTGCCAACAAAAGAACTTTTTAAAACAGATTGACCATCAGCTGAAATAATTGAAACAAAACCATCTACACGTCCACCTCCGGGATTTGTTTGATAGCTTCCTGGGGTAACAGGAAAGTCATTAAAGCTATTGGTACCGCCTCCTACTAATACATTACCATTTGGTAAAATTTTTAAGGAATAAATCGCATCGTAGTTTGAACCACCTAAATATCGAGACCAGATTAGGGTAGATAAATCAGGTGAGAATTTTGCAATAATACCATCTTGAATACCTGAAAAATTGTTAATGCCAGTGCTTAGTCCACTTGAATAAGTGACAGATCCAATAAATATATTACCAAGGGAATCCGTAATTACTTCGCCTCTAAACTGATCTCCATAGCTAAATAAAAGACCAACATTACTAGAAACAAGGTTGGTCTTAACTACGTTTAAACCATCTTCTTGATTTCCTCCAAAAAAAGTAGAAGCCTTTAATTGTGTGCCTGTTGGATTAAACTTGCTTATGTAAATATCGGGGCCAGTCGTAAAGTTTGCTGACAGAATACTTAAATCTAAACCTGAAGAGATTTGTTTCTGGGTATCGCAAGCATTTGCACTACTAGGGAAATTTGCCGAACCGGTTACTCCGAAAACTATTAGGTTTAAAGAGTCATCAACTACCATACTATGCACAGTCTCAGATGATCCACCTCCCAGATAAGTACCATAAACTAACTGAGTTCCATCCGGACTGTATTTTTGTATAGCAACATCAGAAGTTCCACTATTATAAGTCGTGTCGTAAGCGCCAAGATTTGTTATAAAGCCCGTTGAAAAAATAGTTCCTCCAGAATAACCAAACCCTAAACGATCGTAAGTGGCAGTCATCCCAAAATTACCTGATGCTGAACCTGAATAGGTAGAGAATATTAATGCAGGGTCTATTATTAAACCTAATGCTTTGTCATATCCATTCGGAAAATCAAATGATAATTCTCCTGCTTCGTTTAGCAAATAATTACAAGCTACTTCAATTTCTTTACCTTCTTTTATTTGGTATGCATACGGTTTTTCTTCTATTAGCTTTCCTATACTGTGGTTTATAATGAGATTCCCATCCTTGATATTGGGAACTTCAACTCCCTTATACTTTACTTTTATTTTGCCCGGGGAAGAACCACGTTTTACCACATAATCATATTTGTAAAAACCATCTTTTTTGTAGAAACTAAGATTTATGCCATCGTATAGATTTTCGTATTCGATTATAGAATAGCTATGAACTTCACTGCCCCATTTGCTTTTGTCATTTCCTAAATAGTAATTGTGGTAGAATGAGCTCTTTCCTCCATTTTTTATTTTAGCATTTTTATTAGCGTTAATGAATTCCGCTCTAAAAACATGACCTTTAATACTCTCTTCAATATGCTCAGTTTTATCTTCCTCATTAGCTCCATGATTATGTAAATCAGGAATTTCAGCAAACTGATAGTGAAAAGCATTATTTTCGAAATATAAATGACCACCTTGACTCTCCGCTCTATACTTTACATCTCGAGGCCATTGACCTTTATTCTCCTGAAAGTTATAATCTTTCGATTGAGCAACCCCAAAAAAGGGTAAAACAAGAAAAATCCAAAGGAAGAAGTTTTGTGGTTTTAGCATTAAAATGAAGTCTAAATCAAATTTAATTATTCTACAGCTTTAATAAAGACGTAAAAAGACTTATGTCGGCTGCTTTTATCAACAAATTAAAAAATCGTTTTGTTGCTGAATCTTTTGGGTTTAAGTTTGCTTATTTAGAATAAATCTAAATAGTTTGAGGGAACTCGTAGTAATTGATAGAAGTTATATTGCCTTAGAAGGGATACAGTCTATTGTAAATCAAATGGATGAGGAGTTCAATTTACGTCTTCTTGAGGACCTTTGTCAGGATGATTCTAAACAGGTTTCTACAGCAGATTTAGTGATAATTGATTATTCTGAAATAAAAAACTCTTCAAAAATCATTCATAAACTGAAATCTTTAAATCCTGAAATCACCATTTTAGCAATTACAGACCGTATCCATAAATCGAAAGTTCTAAAAGCATTAAAGAGTGGAGTAGATAGCCATTTGTTAAAGAATTGTGGAAAAGATGAAATTAAGGAGGCAATTATCTCGACCATGCAAGGCAAGCAATTTTTTTGTGGTCAGGTTTTAGATATTATTTCAGAAGAGAATGAGAAAGGCTGTGAAGGTGTTGAATTGACTGAGCGTGAGCTTGATATTATAAAACTTATTGCTAAAGGTTATACCAATAAAGAGGTAGCTGACCAACTAAATATTAGTGCTCATACCGTAAATACACATCGTAAAAACATTATGGCTAAGCTAAATATTAAAAATGTTGCAGGCCTTGTTGTTTATGCTTTTCAGGAAGATTTGTTTTTAAATTCTTAAATACATGATCTTAGTAGGAGATAGCGGTTCAACCAAAACTGATTGGCGATTAATTGAAAACAATCAAATTTTATCCCAACATTCTTGCGAAGGATTAAATCCTCATTTTCATACCTCGGATACTGTTTTAGAAGAAATTAAAATCTGTTTCGACTTAGAATTATCAGACCAAATAACTGAAGTCCATTTTTATGGTTCAGGCTGTTCGACCGAAGAAAAGAAACAAATTGCTAGAGAGGCGTTTAAAACATATTTCACCAAGGCTAAACTTTTTATTGAGCATGATTTGTTAGGAGCAGCAAGAGCAGCTTGTGGAAAACAACAGGGTCTTTCAGGAATTTTAGGAACAGGAAGTAATTGCTGTTTGTATGATGGGTCAAACATAGTTCAAGAAAATCGCTCTGGAGGGTTTATGATTAGTGATGAAGGCGGAGGAGTTCATATTGGAAAGCTGGTGCTTAAAAATTACATAGAGAAATGCTTTTCAGATGATTTAATGAATCGCTTTGAAAAGCGCTACCAAACGCATTACGATGAAATCTTAACCAACCTCTACAAAAAGCCTTATCCTAATCGATACATGGCTAGTTTTAGCAAATTTGCATATCATAATCGCAAAGAGCCTGTAATTCAAGAATTGATTTTAACTTGTTTTAGAGCTTATTTCAGAAATCAAGTTTGCAGGTTTGAGGAGCATCAAAACATGCCACTGAACCTAGTTGGTTCCATCGCTTTTTATTATCAAGACTTGATTCGTGCAGCTGCAGAAGAGTTTTCGGTGCGAGTTGGAACAATTTTAGAAAAGCCAATTTCAGGTATAGCAAATTTTCATCTCGATTTAGACTGATATCGAAAATATTGCAGGCCTTTTTTGCAAAGAAGGTTTGTTTGTCTTTTTCCAATCCATAACCTTTTTAGTTTGAATATACTCAGTTGGTAAACTAATATCACAAGCAATAGCAAGAAAAGTATTTGGATTCAAATGTTTTAATAAGTCTTGAAATAAAGCCTCATTTCTGTAAGGGGTTTCCATAAAAACTTGAGTTTGACTTTCTTTATTGGCCTTACCCTCAAGGTGCTTAATAACAGATGGTCTTCTGTTTTTGTCTCGATCTAAATAACCGTTAAATGCAAATGATTGGCCGCTAAATCCACTAGCCATAACCGCCATTAATATAGAAGAAGGACCTACTAATGGAATAACGTAAAAACCTTTTTGATGGGCTAAATGTACTAAACCTGCTCCTGGATCTGCTACTCCTGGGCAACCTGCATCTGAGATAATACCAATATCGTTTCCCTTCGCAACCTCTTGAATAATATCATATGCCGCTCTTTGGTTGGATTGATTATTTAATTCAAAGAAATCACTTTGGTCAATAATTTCCTTTAGACCAATTTTAACTAAAAACCTCCTTGCATCTTTTAAATGTTCTACAGCAAATAAGCGAAGTTTAGAGATTATCTCAATATTGTAACTAGGAATAGATGAGGCTACACTTGCCTCGCTTCCTAATAGATTTGGAATTAGGTAAATCCTAGGCTTCATCTTTAAGCTCCTGAATTAATACCTCACTTGCATTATCTAATAATTGATAAACTTGCTCAAAACCTTCTTCACCACCAAAGTAGGGGTCAGGTACAGAACGATTTTCTCCAGGATAACTTAAATTCAAGAATAAATCCAGTTTTTCAAGGTGCTTTGGGTCATTTGTTAACTCCAAGGCATTTTGATAATTAGAAGTATCCATCACAAAAATCTTATCGTAATAATCAAAGTCCTCTTTTACCAATTGTCTTCCTTTTAATTTAGAGATATCAATATCATACTCTCGACTTTTATAAATTGCTCGAGTGTCAGGAGCTTCGCCAATATGATAGTCGGAAGTACCTGCAGAATCAACTTCAGCATCTAATTGATTCTCTTCAACTTTATTTTTAAAAATACCTTCTGCCATTGGCGACCTGCAGATATTTCCTAAACAAACCATTAATACTTTCATAAATAAAGGAATAAAAAACCCCGCTCAAGGCGGGGTTTAGATTATTGTATGCTAATTTTCTTTTCTAAATCGCTAATGTAGCCTCTAAATCGTTTATCTGTGTCGATTAGGTTATTTACTGTTTTACAAGCATGTAATACAGTTGCGTGGTCTTTTCCTCCGCAGTGCATTCCTATGTTTGCTAAACTAGATTTTGTCATTTTCTTAGCGAAGAACATGGCAATTTGTCTTGCTTGCACCACTTCTCTTTTTCTTGTTTTCGACTTTAGTAATTCAATTGGTAAGTCAAAATAGTCACAAACTACTTTTTGTATGTAGTCTATAGATACTTCGCGAGCAGTATTCTTAACAAATTTGTCAATCATTTGCTTCGCTAACTCTAGCGTAATTGCCTTTTTGTTTAAAGATGATTGAGCTAATAATGATATTAGAGCTCCTTCTAGTTCTCTAATGTTAGTTGTAATGCTGTAAGCTAAGTACTCAACTACCTCTTTTGGTAATTCAAGTCCTTCGTTATACATCTTAGTTTCTAAAATCGCGATTCTAGTTTCTAAACCTGGGTTTTGCAAATCTGCAGATAAACCCCACTTAAATCTAGATAGTAATCTTTGCTCCATTCCTTGTAACTCAACAGGTGCTTTATCACTTGTTAAAATTAACTGCTTACCTGTTTGGTGTAAGTGATTAAATATATGGAAGAATACATCTTGTGTTTTCTCTTTTCCACTAAAGAACTGAACATCATCAATAATTAATACATCAATCATTTGATAAAAATGAATGAAGTCATTCTGATTGTTGTTACGAACAGCATCGATAAATTGATGTGTGAACTTTTCAGACGAAACGTATAATACTGTTTTACTAGGGTGATTGTTTTTAATTTCAATCCCGATTGAATGAACCAGATGGGTTTTACCCAAACCAACTCCACCGTAAATCAACAATGGATTGAAGGCAGTGCCACCAGGGTTTTTAGCAACTGCATACCCTGCAGATCTTGCTAAACGATTACAATCTCCTTCTATAAAGTTATCAAAAGAGTAATTCGGATTCAATTGAGAATCGATATTTACTTTTTTAAGACCAGGGATTATGAATGGATTTTTAATTCCTTTTTCACCATTTACATCCATAGGAACAGCAACAGGATCATTTTTTAAAGCTTGCCTGTTCGTTGTAGGAATTTTAACCGTGTAAGGTTTAGGATTATTCATGTTGTTTTCCATGATAATACTATACTCAAGCTTACCCTCGGTACCTAATTCTTTTTTGATGGTTTTTCTTAGTAGAGAAATGTAATGCTCTTCTAACCACTCATAAAAGAACTGACTTGGAACTTGAATGGTTAAAACATTGTTGGAAAGTTTTAGTGGAGTAATTGGCTCAAACCAGGTTTTGAAACTTTGAAGGCTAACATTGTCTTTTATAACTGACAAACAGTTTTGCCAAACTTGGTCGAATTCTTTACTCATACTATTAATTTTTTATCGTTAATTGAGCGCGTTAACTTAAGGTATTTAATTGCCAAAACCAAATTAAATCAACAATTTTATTATAAATTTTTAATGCTTCTTGAAACGCAGTAAAATGAGATAACGTGTTGATTTTTAAAGAACTGCAAAGAGAACTATCCTTGTGTTAACGCCTGACAAATATTTGAAGAAAAAAGTGAAATAAAAAATTTTTTTACCCTTGATTATTAAAAAAATTATGTTCTATTAAAATAAATTTTTAATCAATAATTTTAACTTGCTGTTAATGTGAATTTAACCTTAAAATTATGATTCAAGAATCCATAGAATTTAGAGTAAGATATGCCGAAACTGATCAGATGGGATTCGTTTATTATGGGAATTATGCACAATATTTTGAAATTGGAAGGGTAGAGGCATTAAAAAAAGTTGGCCTTTCTTATCGGGATTTGGAAGAAAGTGGAATAATGCTTCCTGTTATGGATTTAAACATACAATATAAAAAAGCAGCTAAATATGATGACTTAATTCGTGTAGAAACTACAATTCCTGAAATGCCAACCAACAGAATTAAATTTGAATACCTTATATATAGAGAGGAGGAATTGTTGGCTAGTGGTTCAACAACATTGTTTTTTATGGAAAAAGAAACAGGAAGGCCAATAAGACCAACCGAAGACTTTATTAATAGATTAAAACCTCATTATAACTGATTGAACTTCTTTTTACCTTTCAAAAAGTAATTCAATACAATGCTTTTAGAATGCATACCTGAAAGATTAACCTTTGTTCTTGTTGGTCTTTTCTTTTTCATTTTATAAAATGAAAAATGCGCTCTAATAATCGCAAAGGCATGTTTAGGTCCATTTTCTAAAAATAGCTTGACAAATGCAAGCCCATCTAATACTAAACGGATAAAGATTTTAAGCACAGTATAACTAGAGGAATCATTCTTATATAAGGTAAGAAGGCTATTTCTAAAATTTAGATAGGTTTTTCTAGGGTTGCTATTTTGCATGGTTCCACCACCTAAATGGTAAACTATACTTTCGGGAATATAATAAACCTTAGAACCTTTGTTTTTTGCCCTCCAACACAAATCTATTTCTTCCATGTGAGCAAAATAGCGTTCATCAAAACCACCTAGTTCTTTAAAGGTGGAAGATTTTATAAACATGCAGGCTCCTGTTGCCCAAAAAATTTCTTTAGCTAGATTGTATTGCCCCTTGTCTTCTTCAATCTCTTGAAAAATTCTTCCTTGGCAAAAAGGGTATCCTAAATAATCTATAAATCCTCCGGCAGCTCCTGCATACTCGAACTTATTCTTTTCTAAGTATGATTTAATTTTTGGTTGAGCGATATGAACATCATTGTTCTTGTCCATAAAATCAATAACTGGATTAATCCAGTTCTCAGAAACTTCTACATCTGAATTAAGTAAAACAAAATAATCTTCATTTAGGTGTTTTAAAGCATCATTATATCCCTTAGCAAATCCATCATTGCTTGGATTTATTATTAATCTTATTTCGGGATAACTGTCTTTTACAAATTGAATTGAATCATCTGTAGAGTTATTATCGGCCAAATATATTGTAGCCGTCTCAGAATTTCTTACAACACTTGGTAAGTAAGTTTCTAAATGCTTTCTACCATTCCAATTTAATATGACAACTGCTACGCTCAAATTCTAAAAATCAAGCGGCAAAAGTAAGGATTGAAAAGCTATCTTGGGTTATCATATAAGTCTTTTGCACGGTCATTTATGGTTTCTCCGTTTTGCAACTCATAAGTGTTTCCTCTGTTCTGTGTTTTGTTTTCTAATTCAGCCTGCCAATTCGGATTTTGAATTTCTCCAGGAACATTAGAATCTAATAGCTTATATCCTAACATTTCCATACTTGGGCTATAAAAAAGAAACTTTCTATTGGTTTGACCATTTAGCTTATAGTACTGCCAAACACTATAAGGATATGTATTAGGCTCATAAGGTACATTCTGAACTGCATTTGGTTTTCCGTGCTGAAGGTAAATTCTGCCTCGTTCTGTTTGATAACCTTTAACACCGCCATAGCCAAACTTTTCTTGGGCTACCATAACTTCCTTTTTATACTTCAACCATTCCTCTTCAGGATTTAATTGATTTCTGTCTCTCCAAAAGTTTAAGAAATACTTTTGCATTAAATCAAGATTAGAATACTTCATTTGGTTCTGAGCAAATTCCAATTCTTTTCGAAGTGCAATAGGTTGCGTGGATCTGACATATTCTTTTAATTGCTCTAGATTATCAATCTTAGAAACAAAACTACTTGCAGCATCTACAATTTCTAGATTTTCTAAATTGGTGTTACTTTTTTGGAATCTTTTAGTCGTTTCAATAAGCAGTTCATTGTTTCTATTTCTACATGCAATTACTAAATCATAATTTCCAGATGGTAAATCTTTTATGTTTAGCAGTTTGGCAACCGGAATAGCGGACGAGGAGTTCAATCTTGCAAAGCCTCGAATGTTATTAAATACAGTCTTTTTGTCCGCAATTGAAACATAATATTCAATTAAAAAAGCTTCTTGTTCTCCTAATTTCTTTTTCGAATTATAAAGCTCTAAGTAAAAGCCTAGTTTTTCGTCTTGGGTTTTAAATAAGTAACCCAAGTTTGGATCTAGTCCGATTCCATTTTTCTTAACCAATCCTTGTGATGCCTCATTCTTAATATCGAAACACAATACAACATCAGAAAATTGCATTTCAGCATTATTATAATGAATGTGGTTTAGTTTTACTTTATTATCTCCGCTGCTTTTTCCGCTCAAGTCTTTAACAACAAATTCAAAGTTGTAGGTTCCATTTTCTAATGGGAAGCGTTTTATTTCAAAAATATCATAAAACTCACTTTCTACGGTGTATTTAGGACTAAGGCTCATGAATTTTTCAAAGGCTACGATTGAATCATTTTCATCACTTATAATGTAGGTAGTTTCAAGTTTCCCTTGAAAAAAACCATCCCCTATGTCTTGATATTTAATTGAGTTTCCATCAATAGATAAATAAAACTCGATGTAGGGTTTATCTCCTTCTAAAAAAAAAGTTTTGTAGTCTATTAATAGGTTTACTTGGGCTAATGATATTGAACTTAAATAAGTTAGGCAAACAATTGCTAATAATAGTTTTTTCATAAAATCCAAATTACTTAATGTAGACACAAAAAAGTTAAAAATCGTGCCAAAAAAATGATTGTAATTTAAAAGGCTTTGGTATTTTTGCTGTGGAGAAATGGCAGAGCGGTTGAATGCACTGGTCTTGAAAACCAGCATACCGAGAGGTATCGGGGGTTCGAATCCCTCTTTCTCCGCAAAGAAAATCCCGAAGCGAAAGTTTCGGGATTTTTTGTTTTCTTCAAAGCGTGAAGTTTACTTCAAAGCGAATGAAGAAAACAAAAAATATCAAACCAATACAATTGGTTTGGATTTTCTTTGTTGGATTTCCCTTTTGGGATGGACAAGCAATTTTTCGAAGAAAATTGTAAA
>ENA-UZXB01001491-UZXB01001491.1-metagenome-genome-assembly--contig:-Day-2-1m-contig-1491_pt1 | contig 90957 bp, 80 predicted proteins | sample MGYA00260339_ERZ794899 | MGnify/ENA metagenome assembly ERZ794899 | reverse complement strand
ATATTGTTTTATAAAATTTCCACTAGCAAAATACATATGTGAACCAGTATGTGATAATATAATTTTAGAGGCAGTATCAACATCGGTTGATGATATGTGTGACATATTTGGTAAACTATATGGTCCAGTCATAGAATATTCATGTAATTTTCCACTACCGAATACATAAACTTTCGTTCCATCAGAATTAAACTGAACTGTTAGTGGACTGGTTGTTTGTCCAGAGACATCAAAACTAACACCAGTCCAATAAGCAGATGAAATCGAATAAGGAGTTGATAATACGTATTCAAATATTGTGTCACTACTATTACCAATTATAAACATTTTTTGACCGTCGTGACTTAATGTCATATCCCGTATCTCGCCTTCTGCGTTACCAATATACAAGTTCGATGGGTAACTACTCATAGTACTTAATGAGAATGGAGTGCTTAACGAAAATTGATAAATCTTATCGTCAGAATATTGTCCAACATACATCTTAGTTCCATCTGATGATATTTCTATTGCACGTGGATACTCATTCTGAATTCTACTATATGCATCAATTTGGGTTGAATAACTAGCAGTGCCAATATCATACGGTGTGGATAGATTATATTGTCGGATCACCCTTGAATTAATGCCATACAACTTTGTGCCATCTGGTGACATGGTCATACCCTGTGTTAAGTTATAATTTAGTGTTACATTGTCATTAACAATACTAGTTTTATCAAACGTCCACGCATCACCTGATGATACTGCTAAGAATGGAACATACGCAGAACCGTCTGCTTTATATTGAAATGTTATTGATCCATTGTTAAAATATATATATTTTCCATCGGATGAAAATGATGCGGTGAAACTCGAATCATGTTCATATTCGGATACATTAGAAGAAATATTAGCGGTCGCAACTGCAAAAGGAGTACTTAGCGTATATTCATACAATGTATTGCCGCTGCTCATATATAACTTGGTACCATCATTGGAATATTTCAAAGTAGAGGTTGGACTTGTTGATTGTAATCCAACATAAGTTCTCGCACCTGTCCAATATGCAGTTGAAAGATCATAAGGATTTGTCATCACAAATTCATACACTCTATCACTAGTTCTTCCGACCATAATCATTTTCTTGCCATCTTCGGTTATATCTAGTCCTGTGAAATTGCTGTCTAAATGTCCCAATTGTAATTTGAATTTAGTAGAGGTATCAACACTTGTTATGTCCCATGGAGTATTAAGCGTCCATTCAGCAAGGTAATCATAATTGCCTGTTATCTGAAGCACATATAATTTCGTTCCATCCGGTGATACTTGGCACATTTCAACTGATTGAGATTGGGAATCCAGGGCGGCAACCATACTCCAGGAACTGTTATATATAGCAGAACTAATATCATATGCTATTGATAAATCATATTCTTTTATGTTATTCGCATTATCAACGGAATACATTTTTGTACCATTTTTTGAAAATGCTAAATTTCCCTTAGTAGAAATTGATTTTGCATCGGTATTTATACTGTTCATATTAAATACCCATGGTGAAGATGATGCTGTTGGCGCAACTATATCATCTGTAGTTGCTGTCAGGCTATACTGTACTACAACATCACCTTCAGATGCGTATAATTTTGAACCATCAGGTGACATTGTAGCATGACTTGCACCTTGAATCCATGTAGACACACCATTATATGTTGCAGTATTAATGTCATAAGCGGATGACAAATCAAATTCAAATAGTTCATCAAAAGTTGAATCAAATACATACATTTTAGCACCATCAATACTCATAAGAATACTTTGTGCAGTGGTAATTCCGGCTGCCCAGTTAATATCAAATTGAATGTCATCATACACAACAGTTGTGATATCATATGCAGTGCTCAATGAGTACTGATGAATTTCATCAGTAGTACCACCAGTAGTCCACATCTTTGTGCCAGCAGTATTCATTTCCATTGATAACGTTTTATTTTCTTCAGATATAATATTGATATTTTTACTTGGATTTGTAATTGTAGTGATATCATATGGCGTTGATAGATCGAATTGGTATATTATTCCCGACGATGTACTAGCCAGATAAAGATGTTCTCCATTTCCAGAGATTTCAACCATGTGAGATTCGTCATTGGTGAGTTGATCATAATAGTAATAACCACCTTGTAATACAGCGGTGGATAAATCATAGGCAATAGAAAGATCATAGCCATAAACATAACGATTATTAATCATATAAACTTTTTCACCATCATTGCTCATACTCATATTACGAACTGATCCCATATATAAAGTTTTATAGTCTTTATTTGTTTTTGCTAGTTTTGCTTGCCAGGCTTCTGTTACCAAACTAGTAGTATCAGTTAATTGCGCTAAATCAGTTGGAATATCTGATAGTTTTGCTATTACAATGCCACCTACTGTTGTGCCATCGTGTACTACCAGTCTATTAGTTGTAGTATCGAATGTCAATTCGCCTTCTTCACCTGCGAAACTCGAATGTTCTGCGGTAGTACCGCGTCTAAACTGAACTGTATATGCCATTATTTGTATCTCCAAAGATTCTTTTATATTTTGATTAACACTATCATTTATAGTGTTATAAATTACTATATTACTTCCTATTATTTATCAATCGTGACAAACGAAAAAACTGCGAGTTATACTCGCAGTTCAATTTATATTATATTATTCTTAGTATAAAATATTAAATTTCATTATAATTCTATATTTCTTCCAGCTGGTAAAATTCTTTGTCCCATCCGTAGTCCATGTGTCTGGCAGTAATACCATAATGGAAATTTAGCAGGAGTTGGATATGTAATCGTCACTTTTGCATCAGCAGTGCCGGGGGTTCCTGCGACGACCACTCCTTGAGTGAATGTGGTAGTTCCTGATGTGGCTGTAAATCTGAATGGATGTCCAGAGTTTGACTCTTCGCTTACATCGAATATATATACTGTTCCTGGAGTCATATATACTATAGGATTTGAAGTGAACTCTGTTTCTCCCGCTGTTACATTCTTTAAGAAAAATGTAGGAGCATTTGTTCTTGCAGTTCTTCTATATCCTCTGCCAGGCGCAACTTGTACTTCATAGTTAACAACAGGCGCTGCTGAAGTGGTATCAATTGTTGTTCCTTGTTTTTCGAATGTGTGATCACCAAGTTTTGCATCATTATCAGTAAACTCATTTACGTCTGTTTTTATATCACTATGTGCTGCAATATAATGCCCTCCTAGTGTTACACCATCGTGTACTACCAATCTTTTAAGATCAGTATCTACTGTTATTTCACCTTCGGCGCCGATAAATGTTTTATGTTCTACTGTTGTTCCGCGGCGTAATTTAACTCTATATGCTGGCATATATAATCTCCAATATTTATTTTTACTTTATGAATTGCCACCACGGGCTCTAGATATTACACGATTTTCTCTACGGCGCTGTGTCCAAGATTTAGCATTAGTTGTACTAACTGCAACTTTTATTTCTCCGAAGTCGTGATCTTCAATTATTTGATTATCGGTTATAGAACCCATTGAAGTACTTTCACCAACAGCAGATTTGCCACTGCCATTTTCATTTTTGCGCCATCCTGCACCTGCATCTTCTGAAAATACTGAGTCTGCTACACTTCCACGATCCAGAAAAGATGTCAAATCAACTGATTTTTTAACCACAACATTTTTCATTTGTGTTACCATTGCGGGTGGTAATCTTAACCCTCTATATGTCGCCATTATATATTCTCCAAGCTATTACAATAAATTAGCATTAATATTAATTTGTTACAAGTATTTATCATTGTATCTTATTTAAAAAAATGCGTATTTTAATTAATCGGTGCTGGATGAATCATCTTAATTTAGATCAAAGTCTGCTTTTAATGCTTCATAAATTTCGTCTTCATTCACTGAATACTCAAGTGGATTATCGCCGTTGCTTGGCTGGATAGATTTCTTTTGTCTAGAAATAGAGTTAGCAGTCTTTTTAGAAAAATCATCTAAGTCAAGTTTATCATTGGTTGCTGATGGCTTATACTCTGCTTCGGCATTCAATTCTTGTGTATGATTATCACATCCACATGGACTATCACATCCGCAGTCTGACACAACTGGTGTGATTTCGACAGTCTTGCCGGCGAGTGTTAACATTCTCATTAGTTCCTCTGGATGCTCGGTACTTACATTTGTTGTAGTAACGGCTTTACCGTTATTATCGGTTACTGTTAAATTGTAATGTTTGCTCATTCTTCATCTCCTGATATAACAGATTCACTTGATTTTTCATCTGTATCCATTTGATCTGATACGTCATCTTGTTTCGGTTTAATACTAAGTTCATTCTCTACTGTAACTTCATCTCGTTTACTAAGAGATTTTAGAAAATTATCAATAAATCCTCTACCGTAATTTTCACCATTATCTGATTTATCATCATACTCAGAATCTAGTAATGCTTTTTTATCACCATTATCTTCTTCTGTTTCTTGTGGATCCCAACCTTCAGGATGCACTGCGATATGTGACATGTTCATTTCTAATAAATCGGATAATTGAACTCTCAATATATCAGCAGATACCGGATATCCTGTTTTAATTTCTATCTTAGAAACTTTTGTATTTGTTATATCTTCCGAGAAAAACAGTGGATTTTTTGTAATAGGTGTGGTGGAAGTACGTGATATAGAAATCAAGTCATACTTTCCCAAAAACCGTTCGATACGATTTTCATCATCTTCGTTCAGTTCAGTGGCGAATCGCAAGGTTAAACTACATTCCCTTGTAGACTCTGTTAAATATTCTTTAAAACTTTTCATTGGTCTCTCCAATTTATATTCTTATTTATCATCATTCACAGAATCGTTAACACTTGATATTCTTCTCAGTAACTCATTTCTATCAATTATTATTGATCCAGCACCATCTAGTTCAGTGGTTGTACTTTTATTTTCTTGCTTTTCTATCTGATGTTCAAGTTTTGCTTTTTGCATTTGTAAATTAATCATTTTTAATTTTCTATCTACCTTACTATCCTTTGCTTCCATAGCAGTTTTTAACATAGAGTTGGCAGTTTCCATAAGTTTTGCACCTGCATGTACTTCAACATTCATACCCAACTGAAATAATTCTTCAAAAGCACTCAATGCTTTTGTATGAATTTCATCCATCTCTAGGTCATGTTGATTCAAGTCTTGTACCATTGGAAGAGCGGCATCGATCTTATCAGTTGTTTCAATCGCAGAATTTAACATGGCAGTAAGCTCAGTTGATTGTTCAATCTTAGTTTCGGATTGTTCTATATTCACAGATTCTTCTTCATTCTGATTTTTTAAGTTAAATGTTTCTTCTAACTTCTTTGTCATTATATTATCCTATTTCTTCTTTCTAGGTTTATGTACTTTTGGTTTTTTTGTATTCTGGTATATATCACCTTCATTCAAAACTCTGAATTTCATACCCCGTTTTTTGGCCCAGACAGTAGCTGCTTCCCATTTAGCATAGTTTACAGCAACTTGTGCCTGGTCGCCTCTTCCTTTTGCAAACTCTAATTTTGTTTGTGAGGCTGGCTTTATTTCAATAAGTTCAGCATGTTTCTTTCCGCCAGCATCTATATATGTAATGACAAAATCAGGAACATATCCTGTTATTTTACCTGTCAATGGATGCTGATATGTTATTCTAACTGGTTCACTTGCCCACGCAACAATGTTGGGATTATCATCACAGAAACACATAAACGTGTACTCCCAACTACTTCTGAATGTAGGGTTTTTACCACCTGCATACTTCTGTGCGTTTTTTATAGTGTATCTACCTTGGTGAAATTTACTCATCTAATAATAGCTCTTGCAACATATTTATTTGGTTTTTTGTCTGACTTTTTGCCAGTCACATAACCATATCGCAAAGCATTATTAATAATAAATGATCCTAAATCATTCAATTTAAAGTCCAGTGATACATGATCAATTAAATATGAAGGATCTACACCAAACTGCTTTGAAGTGTTCAATATTTCACTTGCAAACACTTTTGCACGTTCTTCTGAAAATCCTTTTTTTACAAGTTTTGCTACCAATATATCAATATTCATCTGATTCCACCGGTTTTATTTCTAAGATTTGTTATATTGTTTTGTGTTAAATTACGAGATTTTGAATCAAATTGTTTACCTGGAACTGATGTATCTTTATCAGAAAAATCAGATGTTGGTGAAGAAATAGTGGGAGCTGTTGATACGATTGTAGTTCTGACTCCATTATTAGATTCTCCGCGTCTTGTAGATTTTAATAAACTATCTCTTACTAAATCTCCCGCAATACCATATTTACTCTGTGAAGTTTTTCCCAAAGATAAAAGATTTCCTATTCCTGTGTTACCACCAAGAAGACCCTGTGCTATAGGACTTGTAATATTATCTAAGTTTATTGATCTTCCGTTCATAAAAGATGATATTAATTCTGTTGATATTAAACTGGCTAGATCAAAGCCCGCATATTTATCGGTATTACCATTTAATCTAGAATTTGGAAAACCAGCAACATTGGGATACAATACATCACTAGAATATGGATTATCAGGAAATCTATTTCTACTATTTAAAGCATTTTGCATCTCACCAAAATCATCATACTGCTTCAATGATGATGCAGGCATGGGCATTGCATTTGCGATTTCTTCTTCGAATAATCGCAGTGCGTCAGCTTTTTCTTCTGCTGTGCTATCTGAATTAGATTTTACATATTTTAATGTTCCACTTAACTTTCTGAGTCTACTTAATTGATCTCTAGCAGTTTTATCACTCGAAACTCCCATAAGTTCTTGCCTATCAGAAATTGTATTCCCTTGTGATAAATTTTGTGATAAATTATTGCCATTCGCTAGACCTGTAATCATAGCATCTAATTGTTTGTTTGTTCTGCTATTCGCAAGTAATCTCTTAGCACGATCAACACTGTTCGATGGATCTAAATCCTCAAGAATAAATTCTAATCCCTGTTTCATCCAGTCTGGAACTGCAATTCGCTCAGATGGTGTTCCAAATATAATATTTTCTGGTTGAAATGTCAAATCAATTGTTCTAAGGGATGAATCAGAATAATCACTACCACTGAATGTTATACTTGTTATCAATGGATTTATTATTTCTATTTTTTGAATTGAACCGTTTGATGTAGCATCAACTTCACCTAGTTGTTCTCTGCCTCTAGGATCCCTATCTATTCCTTGTCCAAATGATCCAAAGAAATGATATATCACAATCTTTCTGAAACTTTTTATATAACTAGAATCTTGATTATCAGTAAATTTTCTTCCAGAATTAATATCTTTAATAGAACTATCTAATGACGCATTGTCAGTTGATAGATCGGCATTTTTAAAAAATCTACTGTACATATCGTTTGCTGCTACAAATCCACTTCCATCAGTCTTATCATATAGACTGATGGAAACTTCAGGAAAATTAACATATGTTGGTATATGTACACGCTTGCCATAACGGTCTGCTGATGTAACATCGGTGGTAACTGTTATAGGCGAAACTGTCTTTGCAAATGATGACAAATTATTTGATGTTGAACCAGATTCAACGTCTACAAATTCTATAAACCACATATCTCCCATTTTGGGAGCAGAAGTTATCGCTGAACCTGTTTCACCTGCAAATCCATACTTACTTACAGCTTGACCACTGTCTGCTAATATAGTTTTTTCAGTGCGTTCATTCTGTAAAGACTTGTTCGCCATTTTATATTACCTATTAGCCAGTTAGACTTGAATCATTCGTAAATCCAGGTGACGGCATCAAATCTGTATCTGTTAATACAGCGTTGTCATATTGAATTTCTAATGTAATTGTAACTGCGTCTGATACAGCATAATCTGTTTGTGAATAATCAGTATTTGTTAAGAAGCAACCTTCTAACTGCCATTGTTCAATTGGATTACCATCATTGCCATTCAGAGTTTCAATAAGTGTAGAAAACTTATAGTTAGTTCCAGACAATGGTCCTGTTTGATTTCTATGATCCAATTGTGATTGTACTTGACGGCCAACTAGTTTTGTCAATGAGTTTGCAACATCATCACGCAATGTGATTGTAATTGGAGCCCATGTATGTTTCCCCATCATATACATACGAGAGTTATATGAATCTAATGGAATTGATTCATGTGTGACGGCTGGTCTCTTCACATTCATAACTTGTCGTGTGAAATCAGTTGTGTTTTCAGATAATCCACCGAAACCAGCAACTTGTACTCGGAAGCGATAGTTTAGTTTTGGTTGTAAAATGCCAGTGCCGCTTGCTGCACCGCTATCGGTTGGAACACCAAAGTTTTGCAATGTTCTTGCCATGTTAATATCTCCTAAATTAGGGTTGTGTTATACAAGTATTTATCTGTATTTATTAAAATTAAAGTTATAGTTAATAAAAAACCCGACATTACTGCCGGGTCTCTTAAAATCATATGTTAAACTATATTATAGTTCTTCGCCAGTATTACGAATACGCAATGGAATATAGATAAATTCAACAGATTTAACTGGTTGAATTGCGATATCTACCCATAGTTCGTTTCTATCAATTCTAGCTGGAGTATTATTTGATTCATCACAAACTACCAAGAAATCATATAAGCCTCTAGTAGTTACTAGACCGCCACAAAATCTTTCTACCGCATCACGAATATTATCACGTGTAATTTTGTCATTCTGTTCAAATAAGAAGCCGCGTGATAGTTGATCTAAACTATAACGCATATGATTAATTAATCTTGCTACATTGATACGATCAAGTGCTGATGCAAACGATTGGCGTGTTTTTTGACCATACACAACAAGTCCTGTGCCTGGCATGTCAGCAATTGGATTCATACGATTTGCGTACATAACATCTCTTTGACCTTCTGTTAATCTCACTCTAACAAATTCATTTTCATCATTTACATAACCGACTTGTGTTGCATTAGTAACAACACCGCGAGTTAGGCCTGCTGGAGCAAACCAAGGAAAAGATACTTGATCCGAGAAAGCTATTGTACGAAGGGCAATTGCGGAAGCCGGCATTACAACTTCATTGCCTGATAAATCTGTTGTCAAACCATGTGGATAGTAAACACCAGCATAAGAATCTGTTGTTGTACTATTATCTGCCCATTTTTTTATGTCTGTTGCTGTACCTTTTAGTCTCAATGGTGTATCGCCTACAACAAACGCAATTTCTTTTTTATCTTTGTTAAGAGCAATCATTTCATCTGTCAACTCAGGATATCCAGGAGCAGCAATCAAGTTAAAGTACACTGCTTCAGCGCGGATACCTTCATTCGCAGCAAGTGCTGCACTCATTGCTTCGGAAATCATGTGACGCTGCGCAGATGCACCAAATTTTCCTGAACCGTCTAGATTTACACCAGATGCCCATTCCCATTTGCCATCTGTATACTGCTTAACATTATATGTTGTATAATCCATGTTGACCATAATAATTGTCTCTGGAACCAACTCAGGATTTGGGGCTAGTGCATGTACATCGCGTGTAGCTTCATTTCCTAAATCATCATATGGGGCATCTGCTGAATAATGTCCAAACAGGAGACCATTTGTTGATGATTGATCCGCATTGTCCAATTTGATCCAAGATGAACCATTCCAACGATACATAACTGGATAATTTGCCGCATCTGTATCAACCCATATATCACCAACTACTAACGCAGATGATCCATCTTTTCGTGCTGTTGGCTTTAATGAGCGAAGTTGCAATTCATTTGCATAAATGCCATTTTGGTCCTCTGACCAGGCATATTTAACCCATTGTTGCTCACCATTCACGTATTCCGCACGAAGTAGTTCCATTTTAAGATCAGCATTATACCAAAGTGTATCGGGAGCAACCTCACCTTTTGGTGTTGTATTACTTGCTTCGTATGAAAAACTTTCCCAGGCTGTTGCTGTGAATGTAGGAGATGAGGTGAAACCAAGATCATTTGCACCGTCTGTAAATGTAAGTGTTAATGTTTTGCCATCAGTTTTACTAAGTCTAATTTTATTCGTGCCTATTTTTTCAACACTAATATTATTTGAAATTAAATCGACATTAGACTGCATTGTTGTAATTACAGTGTCAAATGATGCGGTCGAGAATGAAAACGATGCTACCATATCTAGTGATGCTACTGTAAATGTTGATGTAATTGATGTTGTGTCTACAATTGCTATTTCACTTTGTACTGATGTAATTTGTGCACCAGTATGTCTACGAAGTTCTAAAACACCTGTTGTAGATGCACGATATGCATATACATCACCTGCTACGATAAGAGCATTATTGCTTGCTTCATCATCTGAACTATAAATTGCGACTTGTTGTGACTGAAATGCGCCAGAAACTGAATTATATCCTGACAAATCAATATTTAAACCGCCACCTTGGCGAGTCAATCTCACATATACGTCTCCAGTAGTTGCATTATTTGGAGCAAAATTTGCGAATGAAAAGTTAGGAGATGCAACATCGCCTAATAAGATCCATGAGGTTCCTACTTTTTTCCAGTATGTGATTTTAACTGTTGATGTAACTACTGCAAAATCATTTGTTGAGCCAAACGTATTAACAGGAGCTGCATAACCAGATGAATTCATAGGTTCTACATTTCCAGTACCAGGTTCATCTACTAGAACAGCAGGTGTTACAGAATTCCAATCAGTGCCGTCATATGCAAACAAACCATAATCTGTAGAAATGGCATTATGCCAGTAAGTTCCATCTACTAAAACACCAGATGGTTCTATAGTTGTTGCCTCTAGTTCGGATAAATCAATGTCTGCACGAATAATATATGCATTGTTTGAAACACCTAGATATTGATATGCTGCTAAAAGTCCATATTCACTAGTTTCGGAACCTTGAATTACAGAACCACCCACTTCATAGAATTTTGGTTCACCAAAAGTTTCTACTAATTCGCGCTGCGAAGAAACTAGATATGCTACTCCTGAATTTTCTGGAATTGTGCCAGCGGCAATGGTTGATCCAGAGCCGTCTGTTTTGTTTGATGCTGTTGCTATTACAACTAGCGGTAGGGTACCTTGTGTCGCGGATACATATTGTGATTCATCCGTTACCATAACCGATACGCCGGGGGATACTAATGTCGCCATTCTGTTTCTCCTTATAAAAACATATATTGTTTGCTAAGAGTATTTATTAAAAATGTGAGAAAATACACATTTTTGAATTAACTACATAGACAATTATTTTATAAGTAGAATATATAGTGGCTATTTTGTAATAAAAGTCATTAGTTGCTTTAAGTTAAATTTTAGTTCTTCTAAATCACCATTATTATCAACAGTATAATCAGCCATCCATTGTTCAAGACTCATGCTATCTTTAGACTCAGGAGGAAGGTGAAGGCTTCGATCTACCCAAATAGCATAATCAAACACACCAGTATTTCTCATTGCAAAAAATTCTCGTTTGTTTCTTAAACCACAATAGATATCATATGTTTCAAACATTTCTCTGCCAAGTGTTGCGGCATCAGGAATATTATAATCACAAATAGCATTATACCATTCTTCACGATGATTATGCCTATCTGCATAACATTCTTCTTGTGAAGTATATTGATACTTTTCTTTTAGAGTTTCGTAAATGAATAATTTAGAACAAAATTGAGAACTACTTTCAAATGTATAGCCATAATCATCTCGTAAGAATTCACAAACAGTATCTTTGCCATGTCTTCCATGACCGATAACCAATAACTTAGGCTTATTCATACTATGTTCCTCTTGATTCTTTATATAGAGTAATATAGCATTCTATGAAGAGATTGTCAAGTCTAATCGTAACCCAAATGTGCGACATAAGAAATATCATCATCATCAATTTCATGTATCGGAGTTAACCAAGTAGAGCGATTATTCCAAACCTCTTCAAAATCATCATTTGAATTTACCATTCGTTCATGATTTCCCCATAACCGTCTGATATACGACTCATATACACTACGCATCTCGTTTGTAGAGTATGATCCTGGAAATAAGTGTCCCTTAACTGCAAAAAACACTTCATTCAGTTTTTTAAGTTCATCTAATGTCATAACAAATTTATTTATCATGCTATATTATAGTTATCGCTAACTTATACTAAACTATGCAAAACATAAAGTACCAATATAAATTATCTTATATTTCATGTAAATAATAGTTATAATAGAGTCGGGTGAGAGTGACTATGATAGATCCAGTAACTGCCATTGGTTTGGCATCCGCCGCGTATCGTGGCATAAAATCGGCAATACAGACAGGAAAAGAACTACATGATATGGCAGGGCAACTTTCCCAGTGGGCGGGTGCTATGAGTGACTTAGACTTTTCACACAAGCAAGCTGAAAATCCACCATTATTTAAGAAACTTTTCGGAGCAAGCAAAATAGAAGCCAATGCCTTAGAAGTGTGGGGACATAAACAAAAAGCAAAAGAACTACGGGAAGATTTGCGCAGCCACATATCATTGTACTATGGTCCATCGGCTTGGGAAGAAATTGTACGCATCGAAGGCCAAATGCGTAAGAAACGTACTAAAGAAATTTATGAAAAAGAAGAACGCAATCAACTGATTATAGAATGGATAGTGGGAATCTTAATGGCAGTAGTATTAACTAGTGTATTTGGTGGCATCATTTATTTAATAGGTATACACACAGAAAAATGGTAATTTATAACTAATACTCAAAAAGTTATCCAATTATGAATCCAAGTGGGGCTGATCCATCTAGATAGTTTGAAAGATCGAGTTCTAACTTATCAATCATAACATCTGCCTCTGCTTTCATTTCAGCACCATTCAATGTTACACCACCTTGTGCGCCAGGCAATGCTGAGAACTTACCACGGGCTTCGCCCAACATACGCTTACAATTTGCAAGTGCATAATCCCGAAGCCAAGATTTTAAGTATGGATCAACTAATAGTTGATCATCGTTGCGCTCAACATGTACATGTATAAGAACTAACGCATCAGCTCTCATTTTTCTCAGAAGTTTTAATTTTTTCGTTACCGGGTTCCAAATATACATTATATCGGTAGCAGCCACTTTGTTTAAAGTTTCACGATATTGTGTAAAGAAATCAAATGTTGCAACACCACCAATATGATTATTCAAAAAGAAATATGAGTTTGCATATGCCAATTCAAATGGATCCATATCAACACCACCAGAAACTCCATTACCAAATGAACGATTCCAGATTTGTTTTACTTCAATAATTTCCTCTGGCAGTGTATACTCAGAAACATCTTCTTTTAGTTCTAGTGCATAAAAGTCTTCTTCGACCGCATTCTCTGAACGCTGTCTTATTTTAGAAAGAGCAATGTCTAATGCAACATCATAATGTTCTGGATCTAACTCAATATCAATCATACCATCACCAAGTAATAGTCTAATCTGTTTAATTACATCATTCTTAATTTTGTTTCTGATTTCAGGCATATTTCAATCTCCGATATAACAGTATTTATCAGAAACTAAAAAATTCGCAGTATCAATGTTTGATCGTTAAACCTGCCATTCATTTTTGTTTCAACACTCTTTACGGAGTCAAATTCTTTTTGTAATGAACGTTTTGAAACTTTTTTGAACATTGATACTTGTTCGCCTGGTTTGCGCATAGTTTTCTGAACACTTTTACCTTCATCAAAATTTATAAGAGTTGTACCTTTAAATGACAAACTATTTTTAGCCAACGGATAATATATACCTAGTTTGCGAGTTTTGATATTATATGTCATGATTGCCTGTGCATCTAAGCATTCTAGTGGCTTCCGACTAACACTTTTAGTTGCGGTATCTTGTTTGCAGTATTTTACTTTTGCAACAATCTTTTCTCTACTCTTGGGTTTGCTTTTACGAGGAATACGATTTACTTTACTTTCCTGAATAATCATATCACACGCATCTAAAATACTACGGTACATTGTCCATAAATTTTTAATTTGGTCTTTTTTCAGATGACTATATCCTTCTTTGATTTGTTCATAATCATCTTTTTTTGCTTCACTGATACGTTTGGGAGAATTAACAAGCATATCAATCTCGGCGTATGCATCTTGATACATCGACTGTATATGTTTTGCATGATTTCCTTTTGCATCTACTTTCTTTAGAATTCGAAGAGGATCAAATTTATTCAATGAAGATTTACTGTAGTCGAAATCATCAATAAAATTTTCTATATCCACAGTCATTGCAATTGATTTTTCCCGTAATAGCTGCTGGATATTAGGGCGTTGTACATCTTTTACTTTTAAAGTTTCTTGTTTGGCTTCTTTATTAGCCATACCTCTCTCAATAATAGTTTCTAATTTTTCAATGAGATATTGGTCAGCATCTTTCAATTTATTAGTTCCAACGCCTGGAAGAGTTTCCAAGTAATCGGACATTCCAGAATGATTTACTGGCATACCTTTTGTCAACGCACGTGCAAATGAGCAAACAGACATTGGTATCCAATTATCGTTTACATTTTTTACTGCTGATATTTGTTCCTTTGTATATGAATTATTTTTCATCCAGTTTAATACCCAAGGCTTGCCATCTTTAGGTGTGAAAAAGTAATTATAATAAAAAGTAGTTCGGGTACGCTCTTTATAATATTCTTGTGCATTCATGTCCTCAGCATACAACCAATCAGGTTCTGGTCCTGTATATTTTTCATCCACGAATTTTGGGGTTCGCACAGGTTTTGCTTTTTTTCTTTTTAATAATGATACCATTTCGAATCACTCCTTAACGCTATTTAACATTAGTATACATTACTTAAAAATAATGTCAAGTGTTTATTTTTCTTATGACAACTTCATTGAAGTCCACATAATAATTGCTTTTTACTTATACCGTTGAAGTATGATCCGAGTCCTGGTCAAGTTCTTTCACTCTATTAATAATATCTTTTTTTAGGGCATTTATCAACAATGCGCTTCTAAAATCTTCAGAATTATTTGGCATTGTACTATGTAGTGTTCTTCCATCATATATTAATACGTCTCCAGGTTTTGCCAAAAATTGCTGACCTTCCGTTAATAATTTATTATTGTAATATTCTCTATTCTTTTCTAAATCTTTAAAATCTATTTTATCCAAATGTGATCCAGGTATATATGCGGTAGCACCATTTTCCAATGTAAAATCATCTAATGGAATAATGATTTGAACTCCTAATGTTTCTTTCGATTTTGAAAATTCTTCAAATCGATATGGTGTATCAATATGTGCGTACATACTAGTCGTATTGGGGCGTGTTGTAATACAATCGACCGCATGTATTTCCCAATCACTATTGCTGAACATTCTATCAATATGTGATGTTAGATCGAATACTACTGGTAACCACATCTCTGCGGGTGGCTGGGTTGACCACCACATCATGTACTCTCGCATGTTGTCATGTGACGAATAATAATTACCATCTATTCCTGTTCCACGATGAATATTTTTATTATTCATTGCCCACAATTTAAACTGCTTTATTACCATATCTGTCAAGAAATTTCTAATTACTATATTTCCAACTTGATAACTATTTAAATATGAAATTTCCGTCATAATATTTCCTTTGAACACAAATATATATTAAATATACACCATTTAGTTATCATTGTCAATCTTTTATTAAAAGATAAATACAGTAATAAACCAAGGAAAAAATAATGCCACGATTAAGCCTCTGGAATCCAAGAAAAGGTAATGACTACAAGTTCGTTGACAATATGGTTAAAGCCCATTTTGAACATGGTGGAACAGCATTGCTTGTACACAAATATATAGGTTCAGTTGATGAAACTGATCCCAATTACGATCCTGCAAATCCTCCTATTCAGGATTTATTGTTTATGGAAAATCGTGATAGAAAATATGAAACTACCGTTTTCGAATTACGAGGAACATACACAGTGAATGATCAGGATTTTGACTTGTCACAATTTGGAATGTTTCTAGGAACAGATCAAAGTGTGTTTCAGGTTCATATCAATGATATGGTAGAAAGAATAGGTAGAAAACTAATGACAGGTGATGTGATTGAATTGCCGCATATGAGAGATGACTTACTACTAGATGAAGATGCGGCAGCAGTCAATCAATATTGGGTAATTCAAGAAGGTTCAAGATCTGCTGACGGATTTGATCCAGGATGGTGGCCACATATATGGCGAATTCGATGCAAACAGTTGCAAGACACACAGGAATATTCAGATATATTTGGCACAGGTGAAGAAGTTGATGATTTAAAAAATTTACTATCAACATACAACCAAGAACTTAATATAAATGAAGCCATCATTTCTGAAGCACAAGAAAATGTACCAGGAAGATATTACGACTATAGAAAAAATAATTTAGAATATGCGGTTGAAGGGTCAGGACATCCTAATGATGTTGATTATGCAACAGTAGAGTCAGGAAACAAATTTCCACAATATCCAGATGATAATGCGTATTTTTTAAGAACCGATTATTCTCCTCAAAGATTATTTCAATACAGAGATAACAAATGGTATAAAATAGAAGATGATGATGGTTCATGGCAAGTAGGCAATTACCTACATCATAAGTTTATTAATAATAATGGTATAGTTACATTAGATGACGGAACTGAAGTCGTTTCAAGAGTTAATCTTTCAAAAGCAATTAAACCTAAGATAGATGACGAAGGATAAGATATGGCAGACATAAGACAATTACACTTTTATGATGAACAAGTAAGAAGATATTTGTTACAATTCATTCGTATATTCAGTGGATTTAATGTAAAAACTGGCAAAAAACTAAATGACGGCACAAGTGATTACTTTATAAAAGTTCCAAGTAGATACGGCGATGTTTCACGCATGGCAGCAACAGTTCTTAAAAATAATAGTGAAAATATTGTTAACTCTGCTCCATTCATCGCATCATATGTCCAAAGTTTACAACCAGATAGAGCAAGATTGCAAGAACCATTTTTTAATGATACAGTCAAGGTAAATGAAAGACAATGGGATCCAGTAACTAGTTCTTATGCCGAAGAACAAGGAAATAGATATAGTGTAGGTAGGCTAATGCCAGTGCCGTATATACTCAATATGCAAGTAGATGTATGGACATCAAATACAGATCAGAAATTACAACTATTAGAACAGATTCTTGTATTATTTAATCCCGCACTAGAAATACAACAAAATGACAATCCAATAGATTGGACAACAATTACAACTGTAGAACTAACTGATATCCAATGGAGTAGCCGAGCAATACCGGCTGGCATAGAAGATCAAATTGATATCGCAAGTTTATTTTTTCAAATTCCTATATGGATTAACCCACCAGCGTTGGTAACAAGACAGAATGTTATTAGAAATATTATACATAACATATACGAATATAGCGATATTGACACATTAGATTATGATCCAAATGCGTTTGAATTCTTTGCAGATTTACAAACACAGACTAGTGTAGTTGTTACCCCTGGAAATTATGCGGTGCAAGTTTTAAATGAAAATGGAAATGTAACTGTAAAAATATTAGAAAATGGCAATTGGGATAATAATACATCATGGCAATCAGTGATTGAAAATTATGGATTATTCAATGATGGAGTATCAAGAATGAGACTCAAATATCATGGTTCTCTAGAAAATATTGACGAAGATTTAATAGGTGTACTGTCATCAACAAATGATCCGGGTATACTATCGTTACAAATAGATGTTGATACTTTGCCAGTAAACACAATAAGTGCAGTGGATAAAGTAATCGATCCATCAACGAGTAAACCAGGTTTTAACAACTTACCATTTGCTAATGTTGGTCAAAGATATCTATGTTTAGAAAATGCAACAGTAGATTCAGTATGGAAAATTAATATTTCACCAAATGACATTATTGAATATAATGGGGTGGAGTGGGTAATTAGTTTTGATGCAAGTGAAACAAACACTACAAATTATGTAACAAATGTATTTACATCACAGCAGTTTAAGTTAGTTAATAATGAATGGATTGACACATTTCAAGGTATATATGAGGCAGGTTATTGGAGACTTGAATTGGTAGGAAATACAGATGATTAAAGCCGCTGGTGCTTGTGTAGTTGCCAAAGACACAAAACGAATACTTTTACAACATAGATCATTAAAGGGTTCATATGCCAGAAATTGGGCATTTTGGGGTGGAAAGATCGAAAATAATGAGAATGTTTCACAAGGACTTCTACGAGAACTAGAAGAAGAGATAGGGATAGATGTAGAATGCGTTGTAAAAAAAGTTTATCCTTTGGATCAATATCATACCAGAGACAAAACATTTAGTTATTATACATTTATAGTATTAATAGAAAATGAATTCACACCAACAATAAACAATGAAAGTGGAGGCTATGCGTGGATAAATTACAATTATTTTCCAAAACCATTGCATCCAGGGGCAAATAGAACACTTTTCAAGAAAAAGAAATTAAATATAGTTAAATCAATAATAAATTCTCTATAAATATATACATAGGTGTAGATAATTGAGAGTTTTCATTGACAATAATAGATTTCAAAACTAAAAAGTTCCTAAAGGAATGCAGAGAATATTTAAAATCTGGTAAAGTATCGGATACTCTAAGCATGTCAATCAATAATATTACACCTGGACATATAGAATTTTTAAAATCAAATATGTCAGATGAAGAAAAACAAATAATAGATATTGTCGTTAGTAAAATAAGAGCAAAGTTTCAAAAAAATATAATGTCTCAGAGACAAAAAATTAATATGTTATCTATGAGTGCATTAGAAAATCTAAACACACTAAGTGAAGTTTTTGTAATACCAGAAGTTATTAACCGGTACAGAGATACTATAAATCCAACAAAAGCATTATATTATGACTTACAAGAGATAATGTTTTTGTATGATGGCAAAACTAAAAAAAGTCATCATAAATTTTTAATAGAAAAATTCTCTAAAAAAGAAGATTTTGATGATATTATTAATGCAATTAATGCAGATATTGATAGTCTACAAATGTATAAAGAACAACTCAAATCAATATCAACCACATCATCTATTGCGAATAGTAGCGAATATGCAATGCGTGTTTTTGAGATGTACAATCAATTAATTCAATGGAAAAAACTATTCGAAAGATTTCCAGACTGGGTTAACGATAATAAAGATAAAAATAAGACTTCGTTATGTGATACATTAAAACAGTTTTTTAACAATGAGTAATTGTTTATGATATTCGCAAGAATACTGTTCCTCGGCCATAAGTGCTAGTGCCACTATATGTCACAGAACCCATAGCACGCCAAGAGCCGGACATAGTGGTGTCTCCTCGTGATAATTGTGATATGTTGGCATTATAAGAAGTGTTATTGGCTGTAATACTCTGAACAGCACTCATGCCGCCACTTTGCAATGAACTGCCCGACACCAACGAACCCGATGTTATAGATGAGCCGTTTTTGACCAGAAAAGCATATGTCCCAACATCACCAAATGTTGTAGATGAACTTCCACCTGAGGCTTGTGGTCCGGGTGGTCCGGGTGGTCCCGCTGGTCCCGCTGGTCCCGCTGCTCCATTTGTCCCATTTGTCCCATTTGTCCCATCTGTGCCATCAGCGCCAGCTGGACCTGGTGTCAATTCTATAGTATTTATTGCGTTATCAACTTCTGATTTGCTATATGCATTAGTAATTCCATAGCCTGCAATCGTAGTAGGAGTATTTTGAACTGCGGACCAATCTATTATTACTGGATCAATATAAGATATAACACCAGTTGATGAATTATAAGACAAATCACCTGATACCGATATAAGTTCCCTAACTTCACTGTCAGTTCTTCCAGTATAGGATATAACACCAGTAGAAGAATTATAGGACAAATCACCTGATGCAAAAATACTATTTCTTGCTCTAGCTGTTGTGAAATATAAATTGCCTGCTTCTGTTATATCATCAGTTGTACTTGCTGCCAATCTTGCATCAAATCCGTCACTTGGAATGAAATTGTTAGAACTTGCATCCCAACTTAATATCTGATTGGCGGTTGGTGGAACAGTAGTTGTATCAACGTCAATCATGTCATCAATTAATGGAGGAGCATTTGCAGTCCATACATCATTCACTAAGTCATATGTATATGTTACTCCAAATTGTGTATGACTTGTATTATGAGGTACATTTTTAGGTAGATTTAGTGAATTTGACATGTTAGCAATCTCCGGTAGTATTATTCTGGTTTAGTTGGCCAAGTTACATTTTGAGGAAAACCTTCTTGTTCAGGAACGTTTAACAAATCTATACGAAATGCTGTCCATAGGTCTCTTTCTTCAGAGGTCAGATCGTTCCAACGCAATGGATTAGTTACCAATGGATCAACATACATGACTAAAATGTTATCTCGTTCAAATCGAACAAGTTCTGCCATATCGGCATCTAATTCTTCTTGTGTAGGTGCAACATAAGATGTAAAATCTGTACCAATCAAAGCCATAACTTCTGCGTTGTCGATAGTAGTGTCGGTGTCAGAAGGATCAAGTGTGTAAGGTATCCAGCCATAATCTGGATGATTAATCTCTACATTCATACGAAGATTATCAGATTGCAGCGATATCGCATTACGAACTTCTGTTATTGTTATACTCATATTTAATTTTTCCTATTATGTAATACTTATCTTAATTGTGAAAATCTAGTACCATTTGGCATATTTTTAGGTAAATTTAGTGAAATTGTCATTGTTATAATCCTTCGTCCCATAAGTTAAAATCATCAGAAGGTTCATAACTAATAACACTGTTAGTAATATTTGTTATTTTACCAACAATGCCATCACCAAACACAACAACACCGTCAACAAGTTGAAGTGTATTAATATCAATATTGTTATTTGTAAAATATTGATTGTCAGATAGTGTATGATTTTTTGAACCACTGTCCCAAGTACCACCTGTTAATAATTCAGGGTTACCAGTCATTAAATTTGTTTCTTCAATTCCAGTTTGATATAATCCAACAATTCTTACATTATTACCTGCGCCCACTGAACTTGTAGATGTATTAATTACTATATTTTGTGTTTCATTCAAAATTTTACTACTATCTAAGTTTGTCATGTTAGTAAGTAATCCTAGATACTGTACTTCAGTTTCTTTAACGATAAATCTACCACCGGTTTCAGGATTATCAACTTTTCTTATATATCCAATACTATCTTGTAAAGTTACTGCATTCGGACCAGTGGATAAATCCCAGCCTGCCCCATTCCATAAATATACTGCAGGAGTTTCTGCATCTAAAATAGTTTCTCCGTCTATACCACCATTAAATTCTACATCAAAATATGTTGAACCTCCCTGTGAGTGACTGTAATAACCATATGGAGATTCTCCCATAAATGATGCAAGTCTAGCATCACTTGATAAATCTACAACTATTTCAGAAGAAATTTGAAAGTTGTCAACATCGTTCCAATTTGTGGTATAAAATGTAATAATATCACCTTGACGCTGGATTTTAATTCTAGTATAGTCTGGAGACCATGTGCTGGCAGTTGAACCGGCAGTCATATCACTAGATGCTATCATCCAGGTTGGAGTCCATGGTCCATTTTCAGTATAGAAAACCCCCCAATGATTATCAGGTTGCTGTCCGCCTTTAGTTCTTGCAGCGACTAATGTTTTATTTGTTGAACCATCTCTGGTAAATGCTGCAATCAAACCAATAGTATCATTATCACCGGCTGCATCTGATCTGACATTTGCAGAAAATACATAATCATTATATTTTTCAGGAGATACAAATCCGCCGCCCGAGCCGGTGTTTGTAGGCTGAACAATTCTTGTTGGATTCTGTGATAATGTCCAATCTGCTGCTTGTCCGCCCGGTGTTGTTCCACCTGGATAATATCCAGATCCGTCAAATCTGTCCCATGAATTGAAAACATCTGCTTGTGAAGGGGGACTTATAACTTGGGTTGCAGCTAATGCTGCATCTGCATCCCAATACATTAAAGATGGCTTTTCAGGAAGTGGGGTAATATTTATATATGCTTTTCCAGTTTCTGTTTCTGTTCCATTAGTCACAGTATAATCAAAACTAGCAGGCTGACCCGATAATCCAGTCGAATTAAATTCTATTGTTCCTGAAGATAGTGATACTGTGCCACCGACTGGATTACTAACGGCAGTAACAGTTAATGTACCACCCTGTCCATCTATATCATTATTAGATAAATTAGATGCTGATGTTAGTAATGTTTCGCCCTGTCGCAAACTTAACATGTCAGGTATTGTAATTATTGGAGGTATTGCAAGAACTGTCATACTAACTGTTCCAGTTTCATTTATATTAGAACTATTACGAACGGTATATGAAAATCCTGCTGCATCAATACCTAGACCACCACTAGTAGATGTGAATTCTACATTAGATCCATTCAATGCAACTGTTCCGTTAATAGGAGACTGCACTGATATCAATGTCAATGCATCAAGATTTCCACTCCATTCATCTACGCTTCCTGCTAAAATAGAGGCAACTGGTATAATCGTAGAATATGTCGTTATTACTTCAAATGTGTTATCTGCTAATAATATTCTGTAATTTGAAAGTCCGTAAAAATTTGATAATGATATTGGATCACCTGCAGACTTGCCTATCATATCTCCCATAACATTTATTAAATCAGTTAAAGTTACGTTATTCAAATTCGCAATATCGGTTGGTAATCGACTACTAAATTCTGCTACAATATCTGCTACTGAAATTTTTCCACTATTCTGTATTGGCATAATTAATTACCTTTCAGTTTTTCCACTTCATCTTTTAACTCTTTGATAGCCTCTATTAATAATGGAACTAGTTTTTCATATTGTACTGTTTTATAGTCAGTTTCCCCATCTAAACTAATAGGAGCAGTTTTAACCACTTCTGGTAAAATTGCTTCAACTTCCTGTGCACTAACACCTACTTGTCTGTCATTTGTGTTGTATCCAAATTCAGCAGCTACATCATTTCCTGTATAATAATATCCATTGATTTTATCTAATTTGTCCAATGCACCATCTATTTTACCGTCAAAATCTTTTAATCTTTCATCAGAATAGAATGCAGTTATATCACCTGTTGCAGCAATTTCACCAACAACATGTAACTTCTTCTCAGGAGTCACAGTACCTATGCCTAGATTGCCACCAATGGACATTGAAGTTGTTGTTACTGAACCCATATCAGTTACCATTTGTAGATCCATCGGAGGCCCTACTGGTCCAGTAGGGCCAGTTGGACCGGTGTCGCCGGTATCTCCTTTTGGACCAGGGACAGTACTATCTGCTCCAGTTGCCCCAGTNNTGCCCCAGTTAGACCGGTGTCGCCTTTTGGACCAATTAGTGACTCTAACCATGCGGTTACTGTTCCAATAAAACCTTCTTCTAATGCTACTTCATAAGCATTTTTGCCGTCTGGACCAACAAGACCAGGAGATAAATCTATCCATGCTTCAATTGTTTCAGAATATACATATGCTCTACCCGATGTTAAAGTATCATACCAAATATCACCGTCCCGTAAATTTACAGTGGGAGCATTATCTGATAGTACTACTGCTGATCCATGAAACGTCAATAGTCCGGTAGTATTATCATATAATAGTTCTTCACTATCCGTTCCTATAGCAATAGATTGTCTAGCACGTGCAGTTGTGAAATAAAGATTATTGTTACCTTCATTTAAATCATCTGTTGTATGTGGTATTGGTCTATAAACATTGCCATCGTTTGTGAATTCCCATATATCCGTAGTTTCATTCCATCGCACCTGTGAGTTGGACAGTGAACCTCTATTAACTTCAATTCCTGCATTTTCAGTTGGTGTAGAACCAGTATAATTACTATTCAATGTAATAATATTATCAGCAAGTAGAATTTCCTCTGTGTTAATAGTAGTAGTAGTCCCAGAAACTGTTAAATCACCAGATATAATAGTTGAACCGGAAATATTAACTTCACCAGCAATATTAGTATCACCTGTAGAATAATTAACCGTTAATTTGTTTAACCCATCACCAAATAGCATATCTCCATTATTATCCAGTCGCATACGGTGTGCAGCGGCAGTATAAAAATCAAGTTGATTATTATCTACCCCAGGTTCGGTTTCAGGAATAATGTATGTATTTTTATCTGCATCTTGGGTTGCACTAAGTGATCCCCAAGTACTTCCATCGTAGCCCTCAAAAGTTTTAACTACAGTATTATAACGAATTTGTCCTTGTTCTGCATTAATAGGTACACCAGTTTCGCCAGGGCGTTGTAAACTAGTACCAACTGGTATTCGTAATGCATTAGAACTTATTATACTTGTATAATCCTGTATAGTAGTAATTCCAGTAGATGTCTCAACTACGAAATTACCTTGGCCAACATTTAAAGTTGTTCCATTAAATTTAAGATTTACATCATCTTCTAATTCGCCGTTCGTGCCCACAATAACGATTCTATTATTTGTCAAATCTTCTACATTTGCACTTGCAAATGTGCCCTGGCTATCAACATCTAATGTTCCCACTATTTGTGTATTGCCAGTTGTTCTACTTACAGTGAAATTGCCTTGCCCAATATCAAATGATGATCCGTCAAATGTAAAATTAGCATCATCTTCTAATTCGCCATTAATACCTACTATGACGATTCTATTATTTGTCAAGTCTAATACATTTAAACTCGCTAAACTTGTTTGTCCTGCAGAATAAAAGTCTCCAGTTGCTACATCTACTGTGAATTTACCTTGCCCTATATCGAATGTGATACCATCCATAGTAAAATTAGCATCGTCTTCCAACTCTCCAGAAATACCTGCTATCGTAATTCTATTATCTGTTAAATCTTCTACATTTGCACTTGCAAATGTGCCCTGACTATCAACATCTAATGTACCAATTATATGCGTATCAGCAGAGTCGACATCAACTGTAAAATTGCCTTGTCCTATATTAAATGTTGTTGCGTCAAATGTAAAATTGGCATCGTCTTCTAATTCGCCATCAATACCTGCTATCGTAATTCTATTATTTGTCAAATCTTCTACATTAACACTTGCTAATGTAGATTGTCCATCAACATGTAATGTGCCATTGATAAGAGTATCACCAGTTGCATGAAAATTTCGGACAACTAAATCAGTACCTCGGGTACTCCAACTATCTAAGGTTTCATCCCAAACATAAAATACATTATCTTCATCGCCGCGAAAGACTTCAAATCCTACATCTTCAGTAGGAACACCAGTATGGTCATAATTCATACCTACTATAGGATCTGCAATAAATAAATCTGTCGTATCAATAGTAGTTACGGTTCCGTTAACATCAAGATTTCCTTGAATGATGACATCCCTATTTACCTTTAAATCTCTGTTAATCTGAACATCTACTTCTGCAATTACTCTTTCACCACTTAGAAATAATCTATCACCAAATTTAATTTGTTCTGCCATATCAATCTTCCAATAATATTCGTTGTATGATTGTATTTATCAGTTATAGAACATAAAAAAACCCGGGAGTAAATCCCGGGTTTCAGTTGTTATATTATCTAAATGTATTAGATGAATGCTAGGTTTGATACAGCGATTTTTGAAACATAATCTGCTGCGTTGCCTAGTGATGATGCTGTGTTTGTTAGCTCAACGTAACCGTAGCGTGTCATAAATGATACTACTGGCTCGAATGATGCTGGGTCAACAACAACACCTGATGACATTAGAGGTACATATGGGCAATAGAATGCTGCTGCATCGATTTCGCCTTGACCTTTGTAGCCTAGAAGTACTGGTGAAGAATCTGACGCATATGTGTTTACATAGATACGCATTGTGCCATTTAGAGTGCCAACGAATTTTGTATTTGTTGGTGCTTCAAATGTACCTTCAGTTGTACGAGCAAATGCTGATGTAGTTGCTGACTGTAGCACTGTTAGTGCTGCTGGTGATACAACTGCCCAGTTAGCTGCACCGCGGCGTGTGCGCTGTGCTACTAGGTTTGCTTGCTGATTGATTAGTGTTGCTAGAACTGCATGCTTGTCACCTACAAATGTTGGTGTACCTGTGAACGACTGTGACATGTCAAAATCTGCACCTTGTGATGCTAGATTTTCTAGTGAACCTAGAACTTCTTGGTCGATTTCAGCAGTGATTTCCATAGCAAGTGCTGCCATGATTTCTGCTTCGATGTCTAGACCGTGCATTGCATTTGCGTCTTGTGCCGCTTCGAATGTCCAACGTGCTGATAGTTTGCGTGTTTTTGCTTCTACTGTCTGCTTTAGGACTTGGATTGACATACGGTTACCCGCTGTGCCTTCCATTGATGCTGTTGCTGCTGGTGCGCCGTTTGCGTCACCTGAGTAGTTCTTAGCAATATCAAATGGTGATAGAGCTTCCGCACCGGCTGTTACGCCTGCTGCTGTGTCTGAATAACGAACACGTAGCGTGTGGATTTGACCTACTGGACCTGTCATTGGCTGAACGCCGATGATTTCGTTTGCAATAACTGTTGGCATAACACGACGGATAACTGGTAGGATCACTTTGTTTAGTGTCGCAATGTTACCTGACTGTGTTGCGCCTGCTGTTGCTGACTCGTTAAGAGCAACTTTTGTATTTTCTAGAACTGATGACATTACATCACGCTTTGTTCCTTCTAGACCTTCTAGAAGTGCTTCACGTGTTGTGTCCCAGTTGTTACCTTCAAAAAGATTTTCCATCTTTTTATCTCCTGTAATAAGTGTTTATAGTCCTGCTAATTTCTTTAGCACAACAATATTAGCATCGTCACTTGATGGTTCTGATGTATCAACAGATACTTCGCGGTCACCAGTATGTTCTGTAACTTTGCTTTCAGTTAGGGTTGTTGTTTCTGCTTTAGCAGTCACATTTTCATTTAAAACTGCTGGTAGATATTTCTTAAAAGCAGTTTTTAGTTTTGAAGTTTTTACTGATTCTAATAAGTCAGACATTACTCTGCGTTTCTCGCCTGCTAATGGTGATAATAGAGAATCCATCTCAGTCTTACGAGATATACGATCTTCCATTACACGCTGCTTGCGTGATGCTTCAGTAATAGCTGCTTCTTTTTCAGCAATCATTTCTTCTAGTTCTGCAACTTTTTGCGCAGATTCGTTTAGTTTACCGTTCATTTTTGCTACTTCTGTGCCTTCATTCAATTGTGATGACATGAATTCGCCAGCAAATGCTTCAAACAACTTACGACCAAATTCATTTTCTTTGGCTGAAGTAATGTCTTCTTTAAGTGCTGTTAGTTCTGAACGTAGAGCATTTGAAATTGTACTTTCTACTAACTCTGCTGAACGTTTAACAAATGATTCTTTTGTTTTCAAAAGAAGTTCTTTGCCTTCTGCTACCATGCGTACTTTAGTTTCTACTAATTCACGCTTGTCGTTATGGAACTCTGCAAGTTCACGTGCAAGTTGTTTTGTAACAAATTCTTTAGTTGTTTCTAAATTTTCTGCTACTTTAGCACGATCATCGCGTAGTTCTTTGACTTCGGTTGCAAGTTGAGAAGTAATGAATTTTTCAAGGATTTTAGCGTGTTCTGAAATTGCTTTCTTATACGCAACACGTTCTGCGATTAGAGATTCCCGATCAGTTTTAAATTCTTCGATTTCGGCACGGATTGCTGTTTCCAACATATTATCCATAGCGTCAACGATAACACCTTTATCGTGTTCGAATTTCTGTGCGAATTCTTCACGCAACTCGGCTGTAATTTCCTCTCTTGCTTCATTTAGTTTTGCTTCCATAGCCTCTGTAATAGCGGCACCAGCCTCTTCGGATAGTGCCCCGGACTCTAGAAGGTTAGCAAGGATTTCGTTTGCCATTATTGCTTCTCCTGTTAAAGTTTCAATTCACGAATGAATTTAACTATTTGTTCTGATAAGTGCTGTTGCGCAGCCTTATCACTGTGTGCATGTTGTGCGAGTTTCCATGCTTGGTAACCGCCTTTCATGTTCATCAATCCCTCGTAGATCGCCTTTGGGTACGCCTCAGGTGCACTTGGTTGCGCTACGATATCTACTGTGACAATTTCGAAGTTTTTCACATTTCCACTGTTATCAACTTCACCAGAACCTCTTGATGAGACACCTAATGTAGCGCCTGATTCGATTAATGTTCTGATGATGTTACCCATGGGTGTAGGAACAATTTTCAATTTGCCATAGCCGTTGGGACCATCCATCCACATATTCTCAATCATATGAGATACACGGTCAACATTTACTGTTAACTCTGGTGGGTGGTCACATTCTCCAAGAACTGGAAAGCCTTCAGAAATTTTCTTCTGGACACTTTCCACTGCTCTTGAGATTTCAGAAACTGGATAAACACGTTGGTTAGCATTTTTAACGCCGCCTTGGACGAAAATACCTTCCATGAACATACTCTTTTCACCATTTTCATTCTCAACAATGCGTGATTGTACGCCTGCTTGATTATGAGATAGTGTTTCAATAAGTATTGTCATTGTATTTCTCCTGATCTCTGTGGATTACTTTGCAGGTTTCATTTCTGGTGCAGATTTATTACCTGACACGTTAACGTTGCCTGTATTCATATCTTTTGCTGCTTCACCTGTGCCGCCTGATGTGTTGCCATCATTTGTTTTTACTGGTGCTGCATTTGAATCGTCGCCTGGACGCTTTGCGTTTGCATTGACTGTTGATGCTACATTATCGCCATCATCACCTTCTGATGCTGATACCGGTGTAACATATTCGTTCAACTCTTCATCGTCTACTGACTCTTCTAAGTCTTCATCGTCTGATTCTTCTAGTTCTAGTTCGATTGATTCGTCCATGTCTTCATCTGAATCATCTTCCATGTCCATGTCCATGTCATCTTCGTCATCAGATTCTTCACCTGCCATAATTTTTTCAAATTCGGCTTCTAGATCTGCTAATGCTGACTCTAGATCGTCTACACGTGTTTCAACATCACCATCTGATTCTTCATCAGCATCATCCATTTCTAGATCACCTAGTGCTTCATCATCATCCATTTCATCTTCGTCATAAAATTCTTCGGATTCGATTTCTTCCGCATCAGCTTCAATTTCTGCTGCTGCGTCTTCATCTTCTTCAAATGATTCTTCTAGTTCTTCTTCTAGTTCTTCTTCAGACTCGTCTAGGTCCTCAAGGTCTTCTTCTACAACTTCATCACTTTCGTTCAAAAGTTCCTCGTGAATTTGACGAGCATTTTCTACGATAAAATCATGTAGTAGCTCTTCTGCTGCTGCACGTTCTTCGTTGATAAGAAGTTCTAGGACTTGTTCTAGTTTGCTTCTTGACATATTAAGTCTCCTTATCTTAAATTAAGCCACGCCAAAATAATAGTGGCAAGGTTGTAGAAACACTCCTGTTTCAAAAGTATTTATAACTATAATTTTTTTTATCAGGGAAATAGCAAAAAAACGGCTATTTTGCCGTTTTTTAGTTGTAGAGATATTTAGTTTGTAACTAAAATGTTAAACATACAATATAATTATGATATTATATCTCTGTTTCACCACCGTCAGACCCACCGCCATATTGCGTTTTTAGTTGCGCACTCTTTTTAATTTTTTCGAAATTGCGATGATCCCGTATCTTTCTAAGCTTAGAAAGTTGACGTAATGTAAGTCTAACGGTCCGAGTGTCACCTAATTTTGCAACAATCGATTTATCTTCGTCTGGCGAATAATTTTCTATTAATTCAATGTATCTCATGATAGTATTTATGCTTCTGTTTCATTTTCGGCGTTTTCTGAGCCATCAATAACCGAAGAACTATCGGTTTCTTCATCAGTATCATCAAAATCAAAATCTTCGCTGCCGAAATCAGATTCAGTCGGCGCGGAACCTATATCTTTCATTCCAAAAGATGAATCATTTTTATCTAAATCGTTTTCTTCTCGCCACATTTTTTCATTTTCTAATATTTCATCTTTAGATAAACCCAAGAAACGTTCTAAAGCAAATCTTTTACTAATATAATCAGCACCTTCGATTGATGAGAATACATTCATGGCAACCTGATCCACCTCAGACTGTCTAAATTTGCCGAAGTTCTGCGGAGGATTAAATGCTATACTGAATAGAGAACTATCAACTTGAACACCGCGATGTTTCAAAAACATTTTAAATTCATTGTCAAATTCTTCTATAATTAAAGATTGTATACGCTCACAAAATTTTGTAAACCTAAATTCTTCAATCATTGCAGTGCCGACACGGCCATCATTGTAAATTCCACTGTCCACACCTTGACCAAGATATGACGTAGGAACCCGTAGTCCACGCATTAACTTATCATTGAAATATTTCAAATCATCAATTTGTCCAAGATTTTCTCCGCCAGGTAATGTCTCAACTTTAGAACCACGACCTTCAGCCGTTTGTGCAAAAAAATAATCTTCCATTATAGATAATGGATTATAAGCACTATCAGTGATATTTTGGCCACCACCTGTTTTACTAGGTATTCGTCTTTGATGTATGTCACCTTTGATACGCTCCAAATGCGCTCTTGCTTTGTGCGTTGGCATTGAACCTACATCAATATAGAATACTCTACGCTCTGGTGCTCTTTGAACACGATAAATTAATATAGCATCTTCTAGTAATTCTTTTTGTTTATATACTTTAAATATAGGCTCTAGAATAGAATTACCAAACGGCCAAAATCCATCAACTCCTTCACTAAGTGATATATGAATTATATGGGATGCGTCAACAGGAGTTGACTTCTGTTCATTAGCATGTCTTGCTCCAGCACCACTACTATATCCTTGCATCGTATTACCGTTTAATGACGGCGCACCCATCGAACCAATACCGTGATTTGTTAATTTACTTTGATCCGCTGTGACATTCATACTTTCAATGTTTATATCCATATCTTTGATATAGTATGCTTCTACTTTTTTACCTTTGCCTTCATTAACAATAACTTTATCAACTTTAGCAGGATCAACCCAGAACATTTTATAAGTTTCTGGATCACGAACAAACATTTGATCGCCGTATTTGATTACGTTTCTAAATATACGAAATATTCGTTTGTTCAAATCATTCAAATTTACCCATTGTCCAAGTGTTCGTTCAATTACATCACTTTCAGATTCAGTTGGATCATCATTGAATTTTATTGCAAATGGAATATTGCTTTGTTCATTCTTTAGTGTTGAAAATTCAGAAATAACATCTAATGCAGCATTAACCTCACTATCTAAATCCATTTGATCATATTGACCATATCGCTGAACACGATTTGGCTGTCCCTGATATACCTCAGGTAGCCAACTACTATAACGTTTGTTGGAAGCATCACTGCCACTATCAGAATTAGTTGATGTGTCACGCTGTGGTAAACCATCATATGTTTTAAAATATTTTTTCCAAGTTGCCATTTTTACTTCCTATAATTTTTTATTATAACATAGTATTTAACATATGTCAATTGTATTTCTTAATTAATTTAATGACGCCACTAATGAGTTAAGTACCGTTATTAATTTATTAATCTCACTATTGCGAGTTTGTTCTTCTTCTGTTAGATCTTTTGTCATGCCAAACCAACCCTTATCTGAATGTTTTTTATCTTGTAGTTCAGCTTTTAATTGATTTATTGATCCCACAGCAAGTTTTTCATTATTTTCAATTATAGAATCTATAACTGCTTTTATATCAGTTATAGACTCTGCCTTTTTAACTTTGTTTAGTTCAACTAAGGAGACAGGCGTTACTCCTAATCCGTCTTCTAACTTTTTAATTTCAGCCTTTGTATTATTTTGTCCGGCTTCTTCACTGCCCCAAAATTCATTTTTTCCATCCATACTTCTTTTAATACGCGCTTGTAACTCTTTAATTTCCGCTTTGGCGTCTTCGTCACGGGCATCACGGTACGCTCGTTTTTCATTTAGTTCGTTTTTATCTTTTGCGTCTCCAACTTCGCCGCCTATCGCTTTTGTCAAATTTTCCAACGCCGTCGTGTTTGCACCTATAATGTCATCCGAGCCAAATACTGTATTAGCGATGGATAGCAATTTAGCCTCAACCCCTGTTACAAATGTATCAACACTTGTCGTAAGTTTAACAATTCTAGGAGCAAAAACATCTACTACTTTAAAACTTGCCGCTCTTAATTCTTTAGTCTTCTCTAACATGGCAACATTTAGTTTGCCTATATTTTCTGTTATGTTTGATTTCTCTAACATAAAATTTTGTACTGCTTCACCAGATAGTTCTTGCTGTCTTTCTATTTCTCGGCGTTGATTCATTGTCCGATCTTCGGCACTTGTTCCTGTATATCCTGAATTTGCATCCGCGATAGTTTGAAGAGATTGCGCAATTTGCGCCACAATTGCCTGTGACATTCCATTATTTTGTAATACCAATGCCTGTGCGCCTTTTGCAAAATCCATAATTGATTCAAGTTCTGCTGTTGAATTTTCATAGAATTCACGGGCTGCTTCCGGTCCTTGTGTTCTACCAATTTCTGCCATTTCTGTTATAATGGGCATTAATTGTTGTCCTATAACATCACCTTGTAATTGTTGAGCAACATCAGTCTGTAAAAAGTTCTGTGTGCTTCCAGATGCCATAGCAGTAGCAATGCCTTGTCCAAGTATTGTACCCTCACCACCAAACTGACCAACCATTGCCCGAACACTCTCTGCCATCGCTGGCTCCATTAATGCAAGTTGTGATGCAAATTGATCTTGTTTTAAAGTGTCAGCAATTAAGTTTGCTGCATCTTGTAAATTTATTTTCATAATATTAGATGTGGACACAACAGTATCCATAAAGTTGTCCATTCCAGAACGCATTTGAGTATCAGATAACTTATCTAATTGTCCTATTGTTCTAACAGATTCCATATATGATCCGGCAATTTCAGCAACTTCACTAAATTCCATGCCATACTTGTTCATCATGTCACCGCCAGATTTACCACTCTGTGCAAGTTGATTTGCGAATTCCAAAGATGCCGAAACACCCCTAACACCTACCGCTTTTGCAAATTGTTGGGTAAATGCTTGCGCTTCGCCAAAAGTAAAATTGGCACCAGATATAGTTTGTGATAATGATAATAATCCTGATCCAGCGGAATCTATGCCAGCCATTAATCCGGATTGCCTAATTTCTTGTGTCATATCAAATCGTTCACCAGCAGCCTGTGTTACCATAGCATTTACCATTTTTGAACTTGCAACCCCAGCAGCAATCAATGAAAATAAACCAGTTATATTCTTTTTAGCCTCTTTAAAATCGCCTTCAGTTTGTTCAAATGATGCCTGCATTCTTGCCTCAGATTCGTCCATCCCATCATCACCTGCCATTTTTTTAGAAACATTTGCATTGAATGCTTTGACACGCTTATCATGCGCAAGTTGCTCTCTTGCTACTTTATTTCCTGAAACCAAAAGGTCTTTCATTTTATTAAAAATTGAATGTGTTTTTGTATCACCTGCTCTAGTTGCTTTTGTATTGTCGGCAATAGTATTAGATACCTTTTTATTATCATTAAGTAAATTTTGTAATAGTTTAACACTATCATCTTCATTTTTTGAAATTCTACTCAACGCATTGATAATGGCAGCATTCGATGATGTATTAGTACTAAACCCATTATTCAATGCGTTTAATACTTGTTTTTGAGTAGCTTCATTGCTCCATTCAGGAACACCAGGTCCTAATCCTGCAATAAACATTTCTTCTGCCATATCATTTCTCTCTTTTTAGTTATATTAGCATATAATTTAATGATTAAATACTATTATAATAAATACTATTAACAAGTGTATTTATCATTAGCAAAGGAAAGATAATGACATCCCCCAATCCACTCCAGAAATATTTTAGACAACCTAAAATTTATGTTAAACTACCTACAGGTGGCAAATTTAATCCAGAACTGACAACAACAATTTTGGATGAAGTCGGTGTATGTTCAATGTCGGCAATTGATGAAATTTCATTAAAAAATCCAGACTCATTACTGAATGGCGAAGCAATCAATAGTGTAATAAAAAGTTGTGTTCCATCTATTGAAGATCCAATGAAGTTATGCAATATTGATATTGAAGCATTATTTTTGGCAATACAATATGCAACATATGGTGATGATATTACACATGAACATAAATGCACAAATTGTGAAGAAATATCAGAATACAAAATTGATGTGAATAATATGCTCAATCGTTTTCCAGATATTGATTATATAGATCCAATATTATTTGAAGATGTCAATATACATGTTCGTCCTCCCACATTAGAAAATATAACCAGAATGGCACTAATAGAATTGGAACAACAGCGAATCGTTAGAAATTTTCAAGAAGTTGATTCAGATTTAACAGATAATGATAATAATGATTTAGTTATCGCTAAAAGATTTTATAAAAGTTTTAAAAAAATTGCAACATTCAATGTAGATATGTTGGCAAATACCATTGCAAAAATTGAAACTCCAGATGGAGTAGTAGAAGACACAGATATGATTATTGAATTTTTACAAAATGTTCCAGCATCAGTTGTTTCTAAGTTAAATGCCTCGGTTGAAAAACTTACTAAAAAGCCATCAGATGTGAATAGAATGAGTTTTGTTTGTGGTGCTTGTGAACACAAAGATGAAATATATATGGAGATGAATCCTGTAAATTTTTCAGAAGCTGGCTCGTAACTGCCAGTCAGCAAGAAATACAAGAAAAATCAATAAAATACGAAAAAGAGCTTGACATGTTCCATAGAAGTATGTTAAAGTTAACATGGTACATGAGAGGGGGCGTCAGTATAACAGAATTATACGATATGCCAGCGAATCATATATCCCACATAAACGCAATTGTGGAAGAAAACTTCGAAATGAGTAAAAAAGCAGGAATGCCTATATTATAAACAAATTAATGCTTGCATTTAATAAAAAAATATAGTATACTATTCATACAATACTAATATAAAACTAATATACAATTATATATCTAATAATGGCAAAAATACTATGACTAATATAAAGCACAACATAGTGGAACTGTTGATTGGGTTGCCAATCCGGGATTGCATCTGCCAGCTATAAATGCTGTTGCCGTTAGACTAGTGGGGATGAATTCCCACATTCTTCTCGTTAACCACACATAAGAGTATTCGTAGTATATAACATTCTTGACTCTAAAGGCCAAGGATGACCAGTATTATGTGCACTATGCACAAACCGATGATGGGCTTCTATAGCACTATCGACTTCATAATTCAATTTTTAATGTGTATAAATTATGAGGTGCCGTTGATCCGAAAGGAGCAATATCGACTGAAGGGGGAATCGTCAACCGACCCCGCTGTATCTGGCAGCTAGTTCGAACACATTAGGTACAAACTAAGGACAGGATTATTCTGTTTAATGGTTTTTGCAATTGTCCTGGAAGCAGGGCAATTGTGGGCACTTCACAGGACAGAATATATAATATTATTATTATAATTTATGTTAATAAAAATAAATACTGAATTATTTGAATGAGTGTAACGAATGAAAATAATGAAAGTATTAGGTCTTTAGACCTCTTAATGAATACCAAATATTATATTACGATTATGTATATTAATATTATATAGAAATGGATAGATATGGCGAGTAAAAGTAAAACAAAAGGAAGTAGTTATGAACGTGATGTAGCTAAATTTCTAAGTGAAAAATATGGAGAAAGTTTTGTACGTGTTCCTAATAGTGGAGCGTATATCGGAGGAAGCAACTTCCATCGTGCACAACATCTTAGCGAAGGACAAGTTCGCAGTTTTAAAGGCGATATTATACCACCAGACAATTGGAAATATTTTAATTGTGAATGTAAGAATTATGCGGATTTTACATTTCATCATTTTTTTATTAATAAACATATACCTATTCTTGAAGATTGGATAGAACAATGCTTAGATGTTTCCGAAGAAAATGATGTTAATATTATGTTTATTAAAATTACCCGTAAAGGCCAGTTTGTATGTTATCCTGAACGCATGTATCATTCTGGATTCACAACAACAAACTATACAATTTACGAAAGTGCTAAAAATGGTAATTGGATTTTTTCTGGATGGGATTCATTTTGGAATAAAAATTCCAACAAAGTAAAAGAAGCGTGTGTTAATGGATTTGATAGAAATTCGTTTTATTAACTCTCTAAGTATAATTTTAATCCATATAAACAACACATTGTAACCATCATACTAACACAAAGAGATGGCCAAAATGTATAATTGACTACTAGATATGCGAACAACGGAAAGAATACCAAACTAATCATAACAAAAATGATTGTTTCTTTTGCTAGTTTTGAAAACACATAGGTATCAACACCAGAATAATGCATGAATATTATACTAACAACGCTAGTTAACGGTATACCTAAAATCAAAGCGCCCAGTGTAGCATTTCCACGTTGCGCAACTGTAACTACGCTGGCTATAATTATACCACCAATCATTGATTTGAGTATAAACTCCATTAATCTTCTTTTGGAATTTTTCTTTTTGGTGGGTTTCGAAATTTATATTTCATATCAGCCGCATCGGTTCCTACTCCTTCGGGAATAGTTTCAATTTTGCCACCATTTTTAATAAATTCTTTAAATGCTTGTTCTGCATCATTGCGATCTTTTGTGGATTTTTCAGTAGTTTGGCGTGTAATACTCATTAAAAATTTCCTATCAAAGTTTGTATATTATATTTATCATAATATAACGATTTAATTTAAAGCAAAATCCCGATACTAATATAGTACCGGGACTAAGTTTCTGCTTTATAAACAGAACCGCATAAAAAGTAAATTATCTAGGTAATGGTGAGAGTGACAATTTTTCTTTTCATGATATACTTACTATAGCATATAATCAATTAAATGTCAAGTATTTTCACATATTATTTTTTTTATCTTGAATCTCGCTACGCCGGGATTTAGTTAGTTTTCCAATTTCGCCAAGTGCTTTTCTTGCACGTGCCGCAGCCGCTTTCACGCCCTTCTCTTCAAATGATGTATGTTCTTTAACATATACCTCAATTTGTTCTAAAATTTGATCGTGTAATGTCATATGATTCTCCTTAAATGACTAAATCTAATTCAACACCGGGCTCTAGTGTTTCTGTTTCTTGTGAAAATGTAGTGAACCCGTTTTCCTTTACTACATTTAATACATCACTTACTCGTCCTACAAGTTCGTCCCGATGTGATACCAAGAATAATGAACGTCCACTTTCTCTAACCATCTTTTTAAGAACTGCAAGTGATGCTTCAACACCATTGGTGTCCATACCACTGTCTATAAGTTCATCAATGAATAATACATTGATCGTGCTATACAGTGATTCAAATATATCACGAAATGCCCAAGATAAACCAAGAATAAGTCTATTGCGCTCTCCTCGTGATAAATTATCAAAATCTAAATCTCTGCCTAATTCTGTAATCTCCACAGTTAGATCACTTTGAAACCGAACTTCATGCGGAAGTCCTAACTTGTCTAAATATGTTTGTAGTCTTGTATTTAGAAAACTTAAATTTTGGTCGATAATCTTTTTACGAATAAAACTATCTTTATTTGTTAATAATTTCATAAGGAACTCTTGATGTTCACGATACGAAACCAATGTGTTCATATTTGTATAGTCCAATTCTTCAAGTGCACTATCTCTCATTTCATTGATTTGATCTTCGTATGGATCTTCCAAAAGTTTCTTTTGTTCAATTTGTTCTTCTAGTAATCTAACTGAGTTTTGATGTTCGTATGCATCATTTACGGTTTTATAAAAAACTACAGGCTTAGTACCAAGTTCACCAATTTCTGTGACAATAGTTTCATGTTCTATCAACTGTTTATTATTTTCAAGTAGATGACTGGTTGCTTCCTGCTTTTGTTCTTCTTTTGCAGCAAGAATACTTTCTTGCTTATCATCATGCATTTCTTGTCCACATGCATAGCAAGTATGTTCTTTTAATAATTTGATTTCGTTTTTCAGTTTTGCAATAACTTTTTCTTGTTTTGTATCGTCTACATTGATATTATTTATCCAACGAACTGCATCATCTAAACGAGTTTTCTTTTCATTGTACTCCAGAATCAGTGTATGGTTTTTAATCTCTTCATCAATGTCTATATGTGATAACGCATCTAGGCCTGTTTCTAGGTCTTTGATATCTGTGATATGCTTCTGTGACCATACACGCTGTCTGCGTTCAATATCTTTAATAGATTTTAGAATACGACCATTTGCATCTTCAATAGATTTTAGACGATATTCCTCATCTTTGATATTTTCTTTTGTTGTTTTGATGTTATCTTTTAGTGTATCTGCCTTACGCGATAGTTCCGTAATACCTAATAATTCTTCAATTATTTCTCTTTGATCACCAGCTCTCATTGATAAGAATGGATCTGTATATGTATTTAGAGCAACAATATGTTTAAACATAGAGTGAGAAATGCCAATGATAGAATCTACTTCTACCTGTGTTTGGCGCATTTCACCTTGTGCTTCATCCTCTACATCATTTAGATCAATACCATCGCGTTTCAATCTGAATACATTAGGTGAGCGACCACGCTCAATCCGATAATCAGCGCCGTTAAATTCAAAGTCAACAGTAACAAGCATTCCTTTACTGTTTGTCTTATTAATAAGATTGTTCTTTTTAATATTAGTTAACGCATTTCCATAAAGTCCATATGATAACGCATTAATCAGTGTGGTCTTGCCTGTGCCATTGCGTGAACCATCGCCGCCTAAGTCTAGGTTATTACCTAAAACTAGCGATAATGAATCTCTTTCTAAATCAATTGCTTGTGTAACATTGCCGACACTCATAAAGTTTCGAATAGTAATATTTTTAATTTTCAGCAAAAGTAATCTACCTCTCTCTTGCAAATGTTCCTGATTGAATTGGATCTAAACTAATCTCGTTTATATTAACATATTTCGGCTGAGAAAGCAACCATAAAATAATTTCAGCAATATATCTAGTGTCAATCAGTTTTCTATCAGGATGTTTTTTAATCACATTTGGAGTAGTTAAACTGCCAGGAGATAACAATGTTGTTTTAACATTAGAACCACCTATTGACATATACGATAAATCTCTATTATAATTTTTCAATGCTTTCTTCTCAGTTGGATATCTCCATGTTCTTCCTTTGACACCGGTATCTGCAGTACTTCCAATATGTATAAAATATGCGGAGACATTTGCCTCGACCACACGGGTGTACATTGTTTCTGCTAACAATGTCTGCTGGAACTTCCACATCGCAGAACTGTTTATGAATACATTGAAACCTTCTGTAATAAAAAAATCAGCGAGATTATTCTGATTTGACTGATTTGTTAATTCCCAGCCAGATGACCTAGAAACAGTAGTATAATCAATATCATCCACACTATCAAAAATATGACATATTTCTTTACAAAGTCCATAATCTTTATTACCCGTTATTAATACTTTTTTAGAGGTCATTATAAATCTCTATTAGTACATTCTTATTAAAACTGCCGTCAAGTGATGCCAACTGAGATAATACAATCTGGTCAATAGTTTCAAAATGTATCTCTGCACCCATGTCTTCTTCGTGTTCATTTGTTTTAACAGGAACAAGAGTTACATCACGAAGCGAATATTTATCAATAAATGTATCTTTAATAAAGTTTGCCTCTTCGTATGAAATATCGATATCTAATGAAATCTTAATTGTTGATTTTGGCAATAGATATTTTGCAGGATTATCAAGTAACTGTGATAATTTAATGGTTTTATATTTTGGTGCATCATTCCATGTGAAGAATTCTGGTTCACCATTCCATTCCAAATACATCCATCCACGATCATCATCCCACGCATCAGAAAAATTATGAGGAAATGCATTGCCTGTATAGATGATATTATTTTTTACTTGTCTTTGATGAAAATGACCAGTGAATACATAGTCCTGATGTGAGAACATTTCCTGTTTTAACCCACCATGGTCTGGCATCTCTACCATTGCATTTAATTTAAATGTGGGCAATTCAAAATGACCAAACATATATTTTGAACGAATACTGGGAACACGCTTCCATTCATCTCCAACAAGCCAACTTACTAGTGCAACATCACCAGAAACCAATGTATCATCTATCACTGTGATATTTTCAAATTCTTTAGCAAACTCTACACTACTTACTTCGCGGCTTTCACGATAAAATAAATCATGATTGCCTTTAATAAAGTATACATTATCGAATGCGTCATTTAGTTTTCGCAAACTTTCAATTGAATACTTCATTGTTGATATATTTAAACTAGCACGATTGTGATGCCAATCACCGCCAAAAATACAGGTTTCACATCCACGCTCTTGTGCTTGTTCAATGAACCAGTCAATAAAATCGCTACAGTCTTTGTTATGCTGTTGCGCATTATTTCTCATGCCAAAGTGAATATCTGTAAAAAATGCTAATTTTTTGAATAGATTATCATTCATTATCTGCGTAAATCTCTTTAATAGTTTCAGTTGGAATTTGTTCATCGGTGATATTAGTTCTAATTACTTTCTTCCACCGTTCTTGTGACTTCATTTCATGTTCAAGTTGTCTTGTCCAACTTGGTGCTTGACCTGATTTTTCCAATAGATCATCACGAATGCCTTGGTTTTTCTTTTCAATGTTTAATACTCTAGTGAATGAATTATTAACTGCTGCCGTATAATATGCAAATGGATTATCTGATTTCGCTTCATTGAACTGTAGACCAATCTGTGTTAACTGTAGTAATGCTTGTCCTCGCATTTCATCAATGTATGTATAACCACGCCAATTACCTCGTTGCGAATATCGTTCTACAAGCTTGATATACATATTTGCTAATGTAGCAGTAATCTTTCCAGATGTCAAGTCAAATTCTTTATCTTTATTATAATGTGACATAGCCACTTCTGCTATTTCACCATTTCGAACAATGTAGTGCTTATATGGTGGAAAATTCAACTTTACTTTATGATCTGCCACAGTTTTAGGATTTAATTTTCTGCCAGGTTCGTCAGGAATATGTTCAAATGTCATAACCCGATATACAAGTTCCTCTTCATTAAAAGAATTAACGTCAACCGCAAAATCTACTTGTTTCTTTTTCTTGTCAGTGTTTAATATCCAACTATTTCGTTGAATACGATCTGCTTTTGATTGTCTTGCTTCATCTGCCCGTGATAAAATCTCACTTTTTAGATCAAGTTCACCAGCAATGTTATCAATGATAACATCAAATTGATGATGAAGTTCACGATTTTCAAACCATGAAAAGTTTGACTTTGATATATGAATTTGCTTTAACATATCTCTATTATTTAAATAATTTTGCCTTCTAGCCATAAATGTATTCTCCTACATGTTAATACCATTATACTATATAAAAATAACAATGTCAACCTTTAAAAATTTATGTATGTCAAGTAATATTTTTGAAATATACGAAGTTTATACGGTGATAAATACTGTTGATATTTAGGAGAACAATTATGGCATACAATCCATATATAACAACACAGCCGGTTAATATAACAGATCCTAGTGGAAGATTATCATCTGGTGGCGTCACTACATTTAATTTTCCGTATACGCCCACGGTTACCAATATGGTTAATGCAAATTATTCTCAAGTAGCACCTACCCATTCTAATTTTCAACAGCAATTCTTTGATTCTTCGGCGAATGCCACAATAAATGTAGCAGCACCAATTTTAATAGAAAATGCAGAACAAGGTCAATATATACTTAAAGCTTTGGACTTTTTTAGAGGTGCTATGAAAATGAAATTTGGCAAAAACGATGAAGAGAGAGGTTTGCCACCTCCTGTCTTGAGATTTAATGCTCATGGTGTATTTCAAAATGTTCCTGTCTTGGTAAATAACTTTGTGTACAATTTAGATTCTGATGTTTCTTATATTGATATTCAGCAACCAACAGCACAGAATCCAGATACTGTAGTACAATTACCAGTAAGTGGAACATTTGTCGTGGACTTTTTAGTATCATACTCACCTAAGAATGTTAGAGAAAATTTCACATTAGACAAATATCTTACCGGCAGTTTAAGAGGAGAAGGATATGTATAATAATAACTCACCGTGGAGAAATACACCAATTCTGTTTGACCGAATATTAGATATACAACAACCTAGATATATTTACAAAGATCCAATGGATATGGAATATATTATTCCTCAAAAATACAATGTCAGACCAGATTTACTGAGTTATGCACAGTATGGCACTGCAAAATATTGGTGGATTTTTTCACAGCGTAATCCAGATTTAATTCAAGATCCCATAAATGATTTTATCGCCGGCAAGACAATAAGAATTCCTAGTAAAAAAAATATAGATAGAATGGGCTAAAAATGTCTAAAGTAGTTAGAAGTGTTAGAAATAATAATCCTGGAAACATCGAATTGGGTGGTTCAGACTGGAATGGTGCTGTTCCTGGTACTGATAAAAGATTTGTAACTTTTGGATCTCCTGAAATGGGAGTTCGGGCACTGACAAAAACAATAAACACATATCAGAGACCAAAGAGTGAAAATGGACACGGACTATCAACAATACGAGAAATGATTTCTAGATGGGCTCCATATGGCGAAAATGACACCGGTGCTTACATAGATTTTGTTTCAAAGAGAATGGGCGTTAGTGCCGATGCGAAATTAGACTTAAAAAATAATCCACAACAAATGGAAAAATTTGCTGAATCAATAATATTAAAAGAAGGTGGATCTGATTCACTGGATTATTTTTCAGGTAGTATCCGTGAAGGCGTGAGATTGGCAAATGGTGGGGTACCTAGTAACATAAACACTGAAACTACAATACTTCCAGAAGATCCAACTGATCCACTTAATTCCTTTGTGACAGTTGATACAGCCCTAGATGAAGAAAATAAAAATGCGTACATAACATCTGATGTTGCCAACTTGACAGGTGTTAATTCTACACCAACTTCTAACTTTTCAAGTGGAAACTTGGGAAATATGAAAGAACTGTTACAATATGCTGAACGACAACAGCCAGAAGTTTTTTGGGAAAATGAACTTGATGGTTATGAAAATTATACTTATAATTTAGAATTTTTCATTGTTTCAGAGGAAGAGGCAAATCGATTTTTACAGATGAAAAATGATGAGTTCGAAAAAATTATATCAGGTGGTTGGCCAGAAGATTCAACTCCTAGATTAACAATAGCACAGACAGCAGTTACTACTGAATTTAACATTGATAACTTAGTTATTGAAAATTTAGGCACAGGTGATAGAAATGTTTCTAAAATGGTAGGAGTCGATACTAGACTATCATTTGATATAACACAAATAGGCAATACTGATCTAAATGATACGTTGTATTCAGCCGCGGTATTAATGGATTATACTACCTTACTAAACGCAATATATTTTATTAAAGTCACTTACAAAGGATATAATTATGATGATCCCACTAGAGCGGATGATCTTCCAATCGTAAAAATTGTACCATTTCGCTTGAGTTCACTAACAGATTTGAGTACTGTTACAAACGCAACCGGTACAACAACTAGTCTGACTGGAACAGTAGCAAATTCGGTTGCCACAACACACACTATTAACACAACAAAAACAGATTTTAATTTTGTTATTAAGCCTACATTGGGCGAAACTCTTCTCAGTTTTAAAGACTCGTTGAATGAATCAATGTTTTTCGAAACTAGTTATGATAGTAAAAAACATGGGGATTTTGTAAATAGTTTTGATATAAAACTAAATCCTAGATTTGCCATTGATTATAATACATCACAAATGAATGATCAGAATGCTAATTTAAGCTCAGCCAGCAATGAATTAAAATCTAAAACCAAAGCGAAATTAAATGTTTCTACACAAATAGGACAGGTACCAATTGGCGTAAGTGTAATTAATCTGATATACGATATATGTATACAGTCGTTAAAAGTCAGAGATGAACTTCTAAAACCTCAACTTGGCTTTTCTAATGTTGTTCGGGTGTCTCCAGAAGTGCAAACAAAAAGTCATAATCCTGTTACTAATGTAACTGCGTATCATGTCACATATCATATATCAATGCATAGAGAGGCAATAATTCAGAATGTTACAGATCAGAGCGAAAAACTTTCTCATATAAATGTATTGCTTGATGAAATTTTTCAGACAGGCAGATGTAGAAAATTATATAATTATGAATACACAGGCCTAAATGATCAAATAATAGATTTGACAATATCACTGGATAAACAACTTGTCAAAAGTTATTCGCACCCTGGAAGTGAATATACATGGAATAGATTTCTAAAAGATGGCACTTCTCTATCGGATATACTAAGTGAAAAACAGTTAAACAAGTATAATGAAACAAATAAACAACTGGAAGATTTTAAAAATACACAAAAGCAAATAAGTGATACACAACAACAAAAACGAACAGAATTAAAAAATTTAATGGCCACTGGCAATGAATTAAAAATAGGCGCATTAAAAAATGATTTAACGAATGATTCTGAAATTACAAATTTTAGTCCAAACAGAGAAGATTCATTTATGCGAGGTCTAGAAAACGCAACATCAATAGATGAAGTTAAAGCAATTGCGGATGCAAATAACATTGATTTTGAACAATATTTAACTAAAAATGAAACTCTGCCAGATGGATTAAAAAACTCTATAAGAGACCTACAAAATGAAATAGACGGTCTTAGAACACAATTCACTAATAATACTAAAGAAATAAGTTCACTTACGGATACTAGAAATGCTTTTGATCGTGAAATACAAGAACAGATTGGAGTACAACTAGTTAAAGATGGAGAATTAGAAAAGCAAAAAATAAATAATAAAAATATACGAAATACATTACTAACTGATACTGAAAATCCTGGATATCTTCTTGCTGAAGAATTAAAAGAAGATGGTGATATCTTTAAAAAATTATCAGATTCTGAATTTAAATCATTGATGGACGCTATGTCATTGAACAGTATAAATTTCGTAACGCATATATTACCCGAAATGAGAAATTCTCCTACTGTATCCGCATTTAAATCAACTGATGCAGAAAATGTAGAATTGGCACGCAGCAAATTATTTGAATCATTGGAAGGAGATTTAAGTATGTCAAATCTTTCAATGACTATTAAGGGTGATCCATTTTGGATGGAATTTTATATAACCGAAGACGTTAAAACAAAAATGTTTGGCGTAAATAACACCTTAAATGATAAAAAGATATTAAACTCTAACTCAGTCGGAACAAATTATCTTATGTTAGTTGTAAATAAAGCAGATGGCGTAGATGAATTTGATAATGTAAAAATTGATAATTTAGATATATTTTTGTATATGGTTCGAAATGTTATTAATACTTTTTCTAGAGGACAATTCACCCAGCAATTAAATTGTATAAGAACACCAGTGCCTGATAATTTCAAAAGAAAAGAGTCTGGCTCAGGCATTATGTCAGGACTAGAAAACGGATCAGGCACGGGATCAGTTGATGGATCAGGCGATGGATCAGGCGATGGACCAGGCGACGGACCTGGATTTTCTTTTGGACCAGGCGGGGAGTTTGCAGGTGTTGCCAATCGCATAGGTGGTGGTAGGGGCATTAATCCTAGTCTATTTGGTGATCCGTTCGGCACCGGTGAAAATGATATAACTGGAAATGGTTTATCATCATCTTCTGCATCTGGCAGAAGAGGAGCACTGGATCCTAGAGTAGTGGCAGAAAATGGTTTCAATACAATGGCAGGTAGTTTATCAACACTTGCTACTACTATATCTGAACCTCCGATGCCGACTGCTGCACAGGCTTCACGGTTAACTTCGTTATTAAATGAAGCAAATATGGCCAGTAATTATGGGTCTACTAGTGCGACAGAATCAATTGAAAATGTCAAATCACTGATGCAAAATACTTTTGGCAGTACTCCTGCGGAGGCAAGTTTAATTCTACAAGAGTTAGAAGATAGCGGAGAAACAGTATCTCCAGAATTGATAGCGTTGTTAAATACTCACGCATATGACGGTGAAACTGTCACTAATCCTATAGGAATTGATGCTTCCGCAGTTACTGATGTTATGAGTCAGATCGAAAATTATAATAATTTAAATACTGCAAGTGTAGATGAGATATCAGTTAGGCCGTCGGAATTTATGACTCCAGTAGTTGATACTGTTTCTACAAATAATACTCCTCCGACCCTAATAGAATTAGAAAATGCCAACATGATGTTAGATGGTTCACTTCCAATATTATCTACAGAAAGTTATACTGAAAGTCCATCATTGGATTATAATGCAACTCAGTTAGAAGCATTGGATTTACCAGAAGAGGTAGTTAGTGGATATAAAGATGCTGCATCAACACGAAATGGTATCAAAGTTAGAAAGTATATTGATAGTTTGCCACAAGATCAGGCAGACTTATTGAATTCAATTGATAGTCCTTATACTGTGAAAACACTTCCCGCAATTGAGGCATCTCCGACTATAGCGGAAATAGAATCAACGCCACTAAAAACTCCCAGAGAAGCAATAATACAGGCACGAATAATAGATGCACAAACTCAGATGCTTGCAGAAGCGGGTGGTAGTTATAATGATTTGTCTGTAGATGAAAAACGACATTATGAAAATTTAAGTGATGCATACGATAAAATTGATGAAGTTGCACAATTGGATCCCATTCGCAATGAGGCGAAACTACTTAAAATTAATGATGAATTAGATAAATCAATTAGAATATACAATGACATATTAGCAGGCGGTGACAGTGAATGGAGTTGGAATGAAGAAGAAGCAGAAGAAAAAACACAAAATGATAATAGAGTATTAGAGAACATTTCAAATTTAGATAATGCACACTCAACCCCTATTGCAGACAGAGTGATAGTGGATGATAGCGGCAGTGTAAATATTATGAAAGATATGTCTACACTGCCTACTAAACCATCAGATGGATTTTCACTGCCAATGGATTATTTAAGTGAAAACGATGAGTTCACAATAACAGATCAACATTTAGCGCAATATGAATTAGCAGAAAATAATTGGCAAGATTTCCGAAAAGGCGAAGTTGTTATTGTTAATGTAGTTGATCCGACTACAGGAGCAACATTTACGGCTGAGTTACTCACTAGTTTTGAAAATCCAGAACTTGCTGAACGTTACGGAATAGATACTACTTCAATTACGGCAGGTGAAACAATTTCGGCAGACGATCCGAGATTCATACAATGGAATGTGGGAAATTTATCAGATATTAGAAATCAGATTTCTAGTGAATTTCCACTTGTAACAACTGTAAATATTATGAAGTCGCAAGAAGAGGATGCTAAAAAAATTGAAGGCATTGTAGAAATTAATGATTTTGTATTATTAGAAGGGCAAGGGGAATAAAAAATGTACAATGACGAAAACAGAAACAATCTAGCTGGCTCTTTAAAAAAGGATAATATATCTAATTTAAGTCCTGTTATGAACAATATTCAAAGTGGAATATATCATGCAATAACAGTAGCGGCGGGTCCAGATCCAGAAGGTAGAGGCAGACTTGCTGCTTATGTTCCTAAACTGGGGGGACATAAGGATCGACCTGTATATTTTCAATACGCATCTCCTTTTGCTGGTTCTAACTCTTCTGGAAGTTATGGATTTTATGCAGTTCCTCCTAGTACTGGAGTTACAATACTTGTATTCTTTGCTGATAATGGTGAATTAAGTGAAGGTTATTGGTTTGCAGTAGCACAAGAGGTACCAGACATTGCGGCTGGAGGCACTAGTGGACCTCCCAAGGTAGATGGCACTGGTCAAGGAGAAGGTGTATATAAAAATCAGCCAAGTTCAAAAATTAATGCTACTGATTTAACATCTGCGCAAGGTATTCCGTCTGATGCTAGTACAAGTAGTGATCACCGAACATGGGAGGTTGCAACTGATAAAAATGATAGTGGGTTATCAGCCACAGGATTAAGTACAGACAAAGAAATTGAAGAGTTGAACGATGCAATAGGCGGAGGCACATATGCTTTAAAGAGAAACCTAACAGTCACTGAATCTGGTGAAAATCCTGATGATGAAGTAAAAACTGGCAGAAATCAACAAAATGCTGCAAATAATGTTACATCTGATCCGAGAGGCAGAGATCAAATACCAGAAAATCATCCTAGAAATATTAATACTGCTGTACAAGGAATTTACGCGGATGGTGTAAGAGGGCAAACAACTGCATCCCCATTACGGAATGCCAACTATAAAACTCCAAAAGCAAATACAGTATATGGTATAAAAACTCCAGGTTCAACGGCGTTAACAATGGATGATGGCAGTGTTGATGATGATGGATTTGTACATCCTAATCAAATAAGATTACAAACAGGATCAGGTGCTAGTGTTATTCTAGATGGAACAAATGATTTAATTTACATGGTAAATAGTACTGGTTCTGGTTGGATTGAAATAGGATCATCGGGTGAAGTAATGATATACGCACAGGGTTCTTTGAGTATGCGGGCAGAAAAAGACTTTAACTTACGAGCAGATCAAAATATTAATATGGAGGCAGGTGAAAAAATAAACTTTAAATCTGGAGATGATTTTAGTGTAAATAGTGGAGATCAGATACATTTAAAGAGTGATGGTTCACAATTTTTTGACAGTGCAGGAAGTAATCACACAAAAGTAGGATCAAATATGTATGTTTCGACTGGTGGATTACTTCATTTAAACGGACCACAGGCAGCTATGTCACCTGGTCTTAACACAGTGTCTCACAGTGATATACAAAATTTAGAAAGTGATCGTATTGACGAAAGTATACTTTCAACAATGGTATCACATGAGCCAATGATGCGCAAAAAACCTGCGCCAGCAAACACTAGTTCTGGCTCTGGTTCTAGTCCTAGTGTCAATGGCGGTACTGTGCCTAATACAGTACAAGATACAAATAGCGCCGCTGCTGGTCTAGATGATGTATCACCAGAAGATCAACAAGTAAATGATGAAGAAATAGAAGATCAAGTTTCAAATGGTAGTGGTCTTGTAACATATAGTTCGGACTTTTCTGGAAGAACAAGAAATAAACCAATTCAAGGAAGATTATTCTCTATCTTAGAATCTGCTGCAAAAGCAGCAGAAGTCAATGTTGTTATATTTTCTGGAGGACAAGATCCTATTGGAACACCAAATGCTAGAAGAACTTCTTCTAATACTATCAGACATGATAATGGATATGCGGCGGATGTTTGGTTATATGATGGAAATAATAGAAAATTAAATGTTAATTCTGATAGTGGGGTAATGAAGAAATTTGCAATCGCATGTTTTAACGCTGGAGCAAATGCGGTTGGCGCAGGTCCAAATTATATGGGTAATGTGGGAGTACATGTTGACATAGCAACATTTGTTGCAGATTCCGGTATTTGGGGAAGTACACATTCGTGGAGAAGTGCACCAGGATGGTTAACTCAGGCAAGAGATCAAAGTAGTTGGAGAGCATAAAATGATTTTTGATAAAAGAAAAGGATCGTTATTGAACTATATTCAGATGCCATTACATGTAATTACACCATATGGTACTTACTTAGGAACAGGGTATGATATTAACTCCTCACCTACCTATACACTTTCGTATACTGATGTAATATCTTTTCCAGTGAATCAATTAATATTTTCTAATTTGAGTAAAAATAGTATTATTCGAGATACTATTCCTACTCTTGAGATAAAAAATGGAAAAATAGGCTATAACTATGAAATTCCAGATGTAGAGTTTAAATATAATTATATTACTGTTTCTTCTACCAGAGTTTCTATTGAAACGCAAAAGATAACAATGGGCGCTGCACAGTTAATACTTACTAAACAATTACGAGCAATTGGAAATGTCCTAGAAAATTTTATAACTGAGCCATTAGGGCAACCACAATATGATGCTCTAATTCATTATTTTTATTATGAAGGGGCAGATAAAATTAAGAATCATAATATTATTAAACTAATTAATAATAATAAATGGTTTGATATAACTGACGAAATACAAACTAATATAAAAAGAGAAAACGGCAAAGTCGATGAAAGACTTGCCGCTTTAAGAGTTGAAACTGCTAAGATGTGGAGTTATGTTCCAGGATTTAGTTAAATGTCTGGTCTATGTTCAATAATTTGATCTACCAATCCATAATTTAGTGCCTCTTGAGCATTCATAAAGTTGTCACGCTCCATCGCTCCTAACATTTCATCCAATGTTTTTCCTGCACTATTATGTTTAACATAAATTTCAGTCAAGGAGCGTTTCATCTTTAGAATTTCTTTAACTTGAATTTCCATATCAGTTGCTTGTCCGCCAGCGCCACCACTCGGTTGATGAATCATATGTCTAGCGTGTGGCAAAATATATCTTTTACCTGGTGCACCTGCTGTTGCAAGTAATGAACCCATAGAGCATGCCTGGCCCATAACAGTTGTACTTACATCTGGTTTGATGAATTGCATTGTATCATATATTGCCATTCCTGCAGTTACAACCCCACCAGGAGAGTTGATATAAAAATGAATATCTTTTTCTGGATTTTCGCTTTCCATGAATAGTAGTTGCGCACATAGTAAATCTGCCTGATAGTCATTCACTTCACCAGTTAAAAATATTACTCGCTCCTTGAGTAATCGTGAAAAAATATCATAACTTCGTTCTCCGTTGGCGGATTGGTCTATTACCATTGGCACTAAATTTGGCATTAATTATTATTCCTTATTTTTTAGTCGTGAACGCATTCTAAGTAACTCATCATTGAGTTCTCTTATTCTATCATATGCGTTATATAAATCTTTTTGTAATTGGGCGATTTCATTTTTATAAAGTTCTTCGTGTGTTATTGTATTATGTTCAGTGATATTTATTTTATTAAATTTTTCTAGTTGTATTACTTTTGGATCATCTTCCATTGTTATTACTCCTATATTATCCCACTATACATAGTCTATAACAAAAATATGCTATTGTCAAGTAGTATTTACAAATATACGCAGTTTATACAGTGATAAATACTCTTAATGAAAAATTAAAATTGAGAGATATAATGCAGGTTAGATTTTCTGGGTTCAGTACTAAAAATAAAAAAGCAATAAATCATAATCTTTATGGAAAAGATTTGATTATTGAAGATTTGATGAATAACCTTATGACTCGTAAAGGTGAAAGGGTAATGATGCCTACTTATGGTAGTATCATACATGATTTAATTTTTGAGCCTCTTACACCAGAACTTAGCGATTTAATTAGAAAAGATATAAATCAGATAGTTGATTCAGATCCTAGAGTTACAATATCTACTCTTAATATAACAGATGAAAATCATGCGATTAATATTCAACTATCGGTTTCGATAATACCTACAAACGAAAAAGTTGAATTAACAGTGAATTTAGAAAGAGAATAATATGGGCCAAGAAAGAGTTGATAACTTATTCGCTAGTGAAAGTTGGAGTGCGGTATATACTGCGTACACTAACATTAGTTTGAAAGCATATGACTTTGATACAATACGGGAGGCATTGCTTTCTTATGTAAAAATAACATATCCTGATAAATTTAATGACTTTATTGCAAGTTCGGAATTTATTGCGATTTTGGATTTGGTCGCTTATATGGGACATTCATTATCTTTTAGACTAGATATGAATACACGCGAAAATTTCTTAGATACGGCAGAACGCAGAGAATCAATCTTACGAATGGCAAAGAATTTAGGATATATTAAAACACGTCCAATTAATGCTCGTGGATATATGAAAATTACAAGTGTTACCACTAATCAGGATGTCTTTGAGAGTTCAGGAGATTCTCTTGCAAATACAACTGTAAACTGGAACGATGCAAACGATACGGACTGGTATGAGAATTTTATCACCATATTAGATTCTGCGTTCTCTAAAAATTCCAAAGTATTAGATCCTATTTCTAGTATTAATATAAGTGGGATTGAAAATTTTATATATGAAGTAAATGAAAATCCAATAGGAAAAGGAATATCATATCCTTTTACATCTGATGTAGCAGGCGCAACAAGAGTATTTGAAACAGTTAAAGTAGATTTAATTGATGGTGTTATTAAAGAAGCAGAGCCAAATGCAGCACGAAATTTTAATATTATTAATCGCAATGATAATTTGGGACCAGCAAGTGATAGAACTGGATTCTTTGTATACAGTAAATCTGGTGAATTAAATTTTGAAGATTTTGCTTTTAATGTTAAACTATCAAACGTTACTAAATCAATTGATGCTATTAATATTTCAAATACTGATGTGTGGTTACAGCGTATTGATTCAAATGGTAGATATCTTTCTTCTGTTCAGATTGTAGATAATGATAGTAAAGAAACTGCTATATATAATTCATTAAGAACAGGTAGTGGCGATATTGCTAGTATTACTACAAACGTAGATAATAGTATCAAAGTTAATTTTCCTGATAGTGTGTTCGGTAATGCCGCTTATGGAAACTATAGAGTATGGTATAGACAAACTGAAAATCAAAATTTCACTGTTAATTCAGATGACATCGCAGAAGTTTCCATTACAATTCCATATATCGGAGGCGATGACCGTCCGTATAATCTAACACTGACAATGGCAACAACACGCGATTTCAGTGAAAATTATGCAGCCGAAACATTTGAAAGTGTCAGAAGAATTGCTCCTCGTGCGTACTACTCACAAGATAGAATGGTAAATGCCCAGGACTATAATATATATCCATTGACACTTGGTTCAAATGTTGTAAAAAAATCAAAAGCAGTTAATACAACATTTGCAGGAAATTCAAGATTTTTTGAAATGGATGATGTAACTGGTCATCATAGTAATGTAAGTGTGATTGGCACCGACGGTAGTGTATTCTTAGATGATGATACTATTACAATGAATCTAAGTTTTAATAGAGAAAATAATCAGATTGATAACTTTATTAGAAATGAAATTACAAAAGTATTTAAACATCCCAGTTTGATGAATCTATATTACTTTGAAAATATGTATAATCCACAATCAACTATTAATAGTCCAAATTTAAATTTTTCAACAAGAAGTACAAATCTAAGTATCATTGATGTTACATCATCCGTAAATGATGATACAGTATATCTATATCCTGGTGATCATATATTAACAACCAGCACAAATGAAAGTATAAAAGAGTGGACAACGGTTTCTAATATAGAGAGTAGTGTCGCTGGATCTTCAATAGATTCTTATTTCATTGAAAACTTAATTTCAGAAAGTACAGGAGTTATTAGTCGTGTAGTACGAGGCTTTAGAACAAGACTTGAAGATTCCGAAATAAAAAATATTAAAATTAATAAAATTGAGGACTTGTCTGTTCAAGCATTCACATTAATATTTGCTCCACGACAAAATACATCCGTGTGGGAATGGAGATTATTCGATGAGTTAACCGATAATGCGTTAGAAGAAGGCAAAGATATCTATATTACATTTACATATGTGGCAGGTATTAGAGAAAATGAAGCAGAATATATTGCTAAATTTACAGGCAAAAAGATAGTATTTGATAGTACTGACCAGATAAAATTCTTTTATAATAATAATAAATTTGTTGTAGACAATGAAACCAATTTATCTGAACGTGATACATTATTTGTAAAATATTATTCAACTGTTGAAAATTTAGAAACAGATAGCACATCAAATCTTCCAATTCATCTAGGAAAAAATTTCGTAACGAACATTGTTGACCAGGGAGATGATACGGTTACATTTGATGTTGATTATTCCGATAGTGGCGCCGTAATTACAAATTCATTTATTGAAAACAATGATTGTTATGCAGCGATTGATACTACTCATACATTGGTATCTCCTCTAGGACCTGAATATCCGATCACTCCACTTTCGCCATCGTCTGATACTGTTATCGGTGATAATCCTATTTACACTGTTAGTTACTCAGTAGATGATTTTCTTAATAAGTTATCAATTGGAAGTTATAATGATTCGATTTCTGCTACTGAAACAGACAGTAGCTCATCTGTATTAACAGAAAATAATTATGTATGTTCAACATCTGTTGCAGCAATTGAAGATCTTGGCAATGTTGCAGACAGTATTCAATACACAACCACATACACTGCCACACAATTACAATCTACTGGATTTAAAGGATTAGTAAGTCAGACATATTTTGATATTGCTGCCACAACTGATAGTTTTGTTTGGATAGATAGTTCTGAATTGCCGATAGGAAAAACCAAAGAAAGTGCTATTGTGGGAGATAACGGTGTACAAACTGAATTTGGTATAGTATCTGAATCAAATGAATCATTTGAATTTATTTTCGATGATATGAGTGCGTCTGGTTGGTCAATAAAAAATGCAAATAATGATGGATCTGATCCAGATAATCCGGACAATGATATATATTGGAAACAATTTTCGTTTGGAGAAATTAATTTTACAGCACCTAACGTTGCTATGCAAAATTTTGTATTGACAGATGACAATAATCAGATTATAGATTCGAGACATTATGAAATTATTGACAACGCAGACGATACATTTAAAATAATATTCTGGACAGTTAATCCAGGAACTTCTACAATTTTAGTTAGTAACCAGGGCGGAACTGCAAACTTTGATGAATTTGAAGTTAAAGTTGAAAGAACTTTAGCAAAAGTAAATCAAGATCGTGTGGCATCATATCAAGAGGTCGAGTCTTACTTATATGATACTTATATGACACCTGCTGGATATGTTGATCATAGTAAAATAAAATTAACTACTACCGATACAAAACGAGATCCACATGGAATGTTAAATGTTATAACTAATATAGATTCTTTATCACCAGTAGAAGATATTGCCGATGTTTCTACTACCTTATTCTCGCATATCGTGTTAGAAACATATACTGATGAAAATAATATTGAATATGAGCGTGTTAGTAATAGGGTTGTGGCAACTAATGAATCTCAACTTGATAGAGTGCCAGAAACTGCTTTAATTAGATTTTATATTAATTCAATTGATATGGAACTTAATGATGGGAAGTGGCAGGAAAAAACTAACAGTGGATGGCAAGACTTAGCACCTAACAAGTATACGTTAGTTAACTCTCCTAATAAAGATCAAATCATTTATTCCGATGTGAAATATAGAATTGTACTTGGAAGAAGTTATATAGAAGATAAGTTTATGACATTTAGATGGGATCATTATGCAGATATTGATAAACGAATTGATCCAAGTACAAGTAATATTATTGACTTATATGTTCTAAGTTCAGATTATGTTCGCCGAGTTAACACGTGGATTAATAATGGATTTAGTGACATTGTACCTGCCGCACCTAATAATTTTGAACTAACAAAAATTATGGAAACTATTCAGCCGAAAGCAAGTATATCTGATCATATTAGTTATATACCGGTTAAATTTAAATATTTGTTTGGCTCATATGCAGCAGCAGAAAACCAAGCGGTATTTAAAGTTGTTAAAAAAGCAGGAACATCATATAGTGATAGTGAAATAAAAACTTCTGTTGCAACTGCAGTTAATACATTCTTTAATATAGATAACTGGGATTTTGGAGAAACATTCTATTTTAGTGAATTGGCAGCATATGTTCATAGGACATTGCCTGATTATATTTCAAGTATTATAATCGCACCAAAATATCAAACCAGCGAGTTTACAAACCTGCTAAGTATTAGTAGTGAACCTACTGAGATTTTTCTAAGTTTAACATCATCTGCAGATGTTAAAATTATTTCTAGTATCGTAGCAGCAGAGTTATTGGGCGAATAATAATGGCAAATAATAAAATATATAATTTCTTACCTGTACATCTTCAAAATAAAGAATTGGAAACAATATTCGATTCTACACTTGAAAGAGCGTTCTCTAAAGGTAATATTTCAAAAACAAAAGCATTTGTTGGAAGAAAAGAAAAAGGAATATATAGAGATACAGATGCATATGTATCCTTTCCTGATCATTTATATCAACGTGATAATTATGGTTTAGAGCCAGTATTTTCAAATACTATTATTAATGATAATATATTTTATGATGATTTATTGAATTCACTATATAATAAGGGTGCATTAATAAATGACCACAGACGATTGTTTAAATCTGATACATACACCATAAATTTACCTATTGACATTGATAAATTTGTTAATTGGGAATTATATTACTGGGTGGATCTCGGCTTTACAAGTGAATTTGCTCTATATGAATTTAAAGAATATCAGACTGGTGCAACTGGATGGATTAAACAAAAACCATTTATACTTCAAGGTGAACCCGGATCAGGCAAACTAGACGCATTAAATAATGGCATAGTTTCTCCCAATTCAAACTATGGTGATGTAGACGATTACGCAGTTGTGATTTCTAATAGTGAAGTTGTTTATTGGAAAAAGATCGTTGATGGCTGGGTAAGATTAGGAACAACAGACACATCATCACCTAATTTTACTCAATCTAAAACTAGACCTGTTTCACCAGTAACAGGCGATACATATGTAAATACAAATGAACTTAGAATTACATTGAGTATGACTGATGGATCTTTTTATATTCTTAAAGACACGATCCAAGATAGATGGAACATTGATATAAATCCATTTGCCCTTAGATTTCCAGGCGATGAAGGTATTATTAATTTAATAGAATATCGTGAAAATCCTGAAACAAGTACTCCAGATTGGGAAGTGTACAGTGGGTTAAGCAATGTCTTTAGCTTAGGTAATAGTAACGATACGCATTATATAACGATTGACAAAAATCTTGATCGTACCAGTTCAAGTAATTGGTGGAGTGACAGAAATTCCTGGTTCCATTATGATGATATTCGCACATATATAAGTGACGAAAATAAATCATATATAACACAAGCCAAGCGCCCTATCATTGAGTTTGATAATAAACTTGAACTGAGTGACGCTAGTAGCGCCGCCGTTGTTTGGGAAATTCCAACTTTTAAAGTTTATGACTCTGAATTATCTTTCAGTGATAACATTAAGATTTTTCATTATGTTGAAGATGATGACAGTTTAATCGACAAATTTTTAGGAATACGAACACTATTAACACCAGGTGATTATCAGAGTGAATTTACATTCAATATTGATATGCCAGATAATGTCACATATAAAATTAATAATGCACATCATTCACTATATATAATTTCAGAATTTGATTATAGAAATTTAAGACATGAATATGGAACAGCAACACATACACAATTAGAATTGTTACAGGAACCAAAATCATTTAACACTATCGATGTTTATGTTGATGGAATTAAACAGATTGGAAATTATACATATGATTCTTTGATTGTCACATTTAATGAACCCACCACCGGATATGTATATATAGATTTCACTACAAAAAATAATGTTGTTGTAGATGGCGATGGATCATGGCAGCGTATCGATCCATCCTTGGAATATAACCCAGATAACTTGAATCATAATAATAGAAATTTTACATACTCAACTGTTTTTGAGCATTTAAAAAGACAACTTGAAACTGCGATTGGGCTTACTGGCAATCAGATTGCAAGTAATAACTATAGAAATATTGGTGATACAACAGATAAACTTCGTAATAACAAATATGGTAGTATTATGATTCGTAATTCTATTGATATCAAAAAAGCATACTTCGCTATTACAAGAGATGATTATAATCCATATTCAGCACTTGAGTACATTGCGACCGCATATAATAGTTATAAAAATAAATTTGTCAACACGGTGCAAGCAATTTTAAATGATCCTGCTAGTGAGACTAAGAATGATTCTTTTATTCTAGAGCAGGCGGTAAGTGAAATTGCTTTAGCAAAAAGAGAAAATATTAGTGTATTTGATGGTAGTCGCATGATTAATGCTGGCGATTCTCCAACACATTATATATCAGCAAATGTTGACCCCATTGTTTCTGGCGCTTCAACACAATTCATACCAAATTACATAGCCACTGAAATTGTAGATATCGCTAATATAAGTGTTTATATCAATGATGAGCTTGTAACTGATTATAAAATTTTAAACGGTATTGAACTTAAATTTGATCATATTATTAACAATGATGATGTTATAGAAGTTAGATATTATACATTGTTAAAGGAAACATTTATTCCGCCTAGTTCTACGAAACTAGGAATAAACGCCGTTTATAAGCCTCGATTTATAGTTGATACAGAATTTACAAATGACCAAACATTTTTGGTCGGTCATGATGGCTCTAAAACATTATGTTGGGGCGACAGAACAGACGATATTTTATTAATGTTTGAGAATTTAATTTATAATAGAATTGAACAAACAGAGAATACCACAAGTACAAAGAGAATTAAATACGGTATGTACCGAAATAGTACTACCGAATATTCGTTGAATGAAAAAAAATACATTATGTATCCATTCTTTAAAAAGTGGATGCTTCGTAATAATATTGATAACTTGTATAATACTGACTATGATCCAGATGATTATAAAACATGGAACTACCGTGCAATTAATGATGCGGCACCTGGTTATTGGAGAGGTATTTTTCAGTACGCATACGGAACAGAAAATCCAACACTGGAACCCTGGGTTACAGTAGGTTATAGTATTATACCAGATGGATTCGAAACGAACACTGAACGATATACAAAGATAGATTTTTGGAACGAGTTAAAAACAACATATTCCGCCAATTGGCCTATACCCGTTGATGAGGCAGGAAATATTCGCACTATAGATGATTTATTTTTCAATTCGCAAGTAACACTGAGTGATGTCGAATTAATGAGTCAAGATTGGGAATTTGGTGATGGCTCTCCGATTGAACAAGCATGGAGACGTAGTAGTGAGTACACTTTCATTGAATTTCTATTAGCAATGATTACGAAGCCATTTGAAATAATTGATATATACTCATCTGAATTAAACACTATTATTGGCATATTCAATCAGATTGAAAGTGTAAATACTGAAGATATTTTAAGAGAGCAAAATGCATATGAGTTTAAACTAGGATCTAAATTGGGCGGCTTTGTTAACAATTTTAAACTAAGCAGTGAAAATAGTGGATTATCAAACTCAAGATATACAGAGATACCAAAAGACAACTATGATTTGTTTATTCATAGCGGTGAGCCAAATAGAAGTGAAGGCTTTAGTGCTGTTGTTTTAGAAAAAGTTTCGCTTGATGATTCATATCCAACATATGATATTAACAATTTATACATGTACAGTCAGGGTGATACTGTATATAATAGTTCTGATTCTAGATATTATCTACGAAAAGTTGAAACGATGACCGATAGAGAAATTGCGGGAAATGTGAATTTTGACTACTCTGCGTGGACATTAATATCACAACCTAAAATTAAAAAATTTGGATATAGAATTAATGGATATGATGATTTCAATCCACAGTTTTTCACAATGGACTGGGACAAGACATCTCCAGCAAAATCATGGAGTACATTAGGAGATGAAGCGGTTATAAATGATTGGCAGGCAGGTGCTTTCTATTCTGCGGATACATATACCGTTTTCTCTGGTGTTCCATATATTTCATTATACGATCATACTGGCAGTTCTACATTCAACGATGATATTGACGAATACTGGAAGAGACTTGCTACTTGGCCTAGAATTAATCAAGTAGTTGCCAAAGGTTACAATGACACACTAAATGATCAAATAAAAACTCATAACTATGGTGATGTATTATATTCTATTGACGATGTTGCACAGGTTCTTATTGGATATCAAGATTATCTGAATGCGGTTGGTTGGGAATTTACTGACAACAATGAATTAGGTGAAAATGTAGACTTTGAAAATTTATTAATTAAATTCTTGGACTGGAGTGCGGAACAGCATGATGTTGGTGAATTCATTACATTAACTCCTATATTACTAAGTGGAAGATTTTCTTCTCCTTATGGTGTTGCAAGTGTACAAAAAGAAACTAATAAAAATTTCTATCGTGTACTAGATGACAGTGGCAGACAGATACCTAAAAGTGCAATTACATTTTATACTGATGGTGATGCTATTATTTGGGAATCAATGATTCCAATTTATGGTATGAAAATTGATATTATTGATATTGAACATGCTTTTGTAGTTGATCGTATAGATAATTACGGCGATATTATCTATGATCCTATCAATCATAATAGAAATTTAAGAATGTTGATAGATTGTAATAGAACTGATGATTGGGATGGAACATTATCAACTGATGGTTATATAATTCACAACAATACATTGATACCAAATTTTGAAACAATGATTTCTGATACTAAGTTCTATAGGGATACAATTATAGATCAAAGTTTATCTAATATTAATTTAATAAAAGCGAGTCATATAGGATTTACACCCAGAAGTTATTTGACAAATCATATGATTGAGCGTGAATCTCAATTGGAATTTTATAAAGGATTTATTCCTGCAAAAGGCACTGATTCAAGTTTAAATAAGATAATCAATAATAATTCTAATTTTTCAGATATTAGATCTGAGGATATGTGGGCACTTAAACTTGATAGTTATGGAAATTTAAATAAAAATCTTTCGGTAAGTAAAGACATAGATACTAGTACTTTATTCACTGATCCATACATTGTAGAATATGAAAATGAAAATCCATTTTTATATAGAACATCCAAACGAACAACTCCAATCCGAACAACCGGATATGTTGATATGAATGATGTAAACTATATTGTTAGAAATTCAACTATTTTAGAAACAACGGTCACTGAAAATTATTATGAAGGTGACTTGGCATGGGTTCAATTTGATGCTACTAGAGACTGGGATGTTAGAAGATTAAGTGAAGTGACAAAAATATCATATCTTGGCGAATCAGAAGATTCACAACTATACATTGTGTTGGTGTCAGAAGTTGATATAACGGATACTGTATATTTAAAAATTAATGATGATGATATAGATCCACTAATAAACGGTTATTATTATCTTGTTTCCGATGGTACTATTGTAGCTGGTGATGGTATAGTTGTTTACAGATACCTTGTATTTGATACTGATTTTGAACCTGTAACAGTGGAAATTGATTCATCAACTGCTAACAGTGTTTTTGTGCCAACAGGAGATGGATCAGGAGTTGAAGCGATTAGTTTAAATGCTAATCCTGAGATTCTGAATGGTGACACATTGGTTATAAATGGTGATAGTTTTGTTTTCAACGCAACCGGCAATAGTAGTGGTTCTGGAATAACAATTTCTGGTACTGAAATTAATCCAGTTGTGTCTTCCGGAGAACAAATCAGGATTATTGTATATAATGAGTATGGATTAGCAGTCAATAATAATAATCTTGTTACATTTACTGGAACAACAGCAGATACAATTAACACATTTAATTCACAAGTTGGCGACGAGATTCTCATTAATGATACTAATTTAGTAGTTGAAAATATAGATACTGGACCTATCAGTGCCACCTCTACAATTAATACTAACAGTACATTGACAACAGGCTCAGAATTAACTGTCACTGGTAGTACTACGGTATCGTACACTGTTGATGATATTATAATTAATGGAACGGTTACAGATCCAGAAATCGATGAAACTACATCAATACTTATTAACGGCGAAACAATACAATTTATCTATGATTCTACACCGTTGGTACTTAGTAATATTATCGATTCAATTAACGGAACATCAAGCTATGTTACTGCCACCGCAATTGATAATAAACTTGTACTAACTTCTAAGGCTAATAGATCATCTATTACCATCCAAGGACAGACAGCCATAGATATACTAGGCTTAATAACTGTATCTCCGTATACGGAAACTAAGTTAGAAAATCTAGCAGTAGAAATTTCCACACAAGCTAATATATTAGCAGAAGTATCAAATAATAAACTTGTAATCTCGACAACGGAGAATACATTAGAGTTGGGTGGCGATGATTTTGGTACATTTGGATTTGAGAGTTCAAATTATGAAAGAATTTTACCTCCCACTCTCAGTAATGTTGTACAGCAAATAAATGACCTAGGAATTCCTAATGTATCGGCTGAAGTTTTAAATAATAAACTAAGAATAGTAAGCAATAGTACATCATTGGAAATTTCTGAAATTACAGTTGGTGCGATGACACGACTGGGCTTCAGTAATACTAATATTAATGTAGATGCTTTTCAAAATATTATTACCGATATAAATTCTGTATTAGGTGATACATTACTTATTGCAACTAATAATTCAGATAGTGTATTAATTACAGGCAGTGAATATCGTGTTTCCGTGGCCAGTGTCACTGGAAATTCGTTAACTGATTTGGGCATTGATGCCGGCGAATACTTAGCATCTACTGCGTTTAATCAATCTATCATAGAATTTAAAAGTCAAATAAATGATAATTCTAGTTCCATAGTGGCAAATGTATCATCAGATGGTAGACTTGTTATATCATCTTCGAATGTAGTTACTTTAAATTTTGTAGGCACTAGTCAACTTCTATTAGATAAAATAGGTTTAAATTTGGAATACACCAGTGTTACAAGTAACGCAAACTTTCAAGTTATGAGATGGAAGTCTGTTAGATATACTCCTGGATTTAATGGAAATTCATTTAATGAATTTTATAATAATTTAGGTCTTAATGGTTCTAGTAAGATATGGGTTGATGATTATACAGGAATAGATGGATGGGCGATATTAAATAGAAACTCTGCTGGATCTTTGCAATTAGTAAATCGTAAAGCAAAAGAAGTAGATGTGGATTCTGTAAATAGAGTTATCGTTAAAGATGACGACTCCGACTATACTATTTTTAACTTATATGATCCTTTAAATTTAAAATTGCCTGGTCCAATTATGAAAGACATTGATTATGTCAATTGGAATGATCCAGCAAAATATGATGAGTTTTTAAGTAATGGTCTATGGTTTGAAGAACATCTGGGAGAAATTTGGTGGGATACAACTAATTCTCGTTTTTATAGATATAATGATTATGGTGATTCCAATGGCAATATTATTGCTGACTATACTAAAAAAACATGGGGCAAAGTAGTAGATGGTTCGGTTGTAGATATTAAACAATGGGTAAAAAATGAAATACTGCCAACTGGAATAACCTGGTTTAATATTAAAAAAGAATGGTCGACTGATAAGAATAAAGAGATCACAACATATTTTTATTGGACATCTATTGGTACTCTTCCGAGATATGATAAAGAGTATAGTACCGATGAAATAAAAATGATTATTGAAACTGGTGATATTAAAAACAAGTTTATACCTATTAATAGTAATTCTATTATTCTGAATAATAGAATTGATCGTGCAAATAAAAACATTACTGTTGTAACAGAGTACAATGATACAGTTGATAAGCAAGACTCTCATACCGATTGGGAATTAATCAGTCGGGAATCCACTAAACCTATAATGCCTTCATATCTAGTGGATTTTAAAAATAGTATTGCTAATTCCAAGGTATCAAATCAATACCAAAAACAAATAGATATGTATGATTTATCTTTATCTGGCGTTATATTAACTGCTTCATTCTTAGTAGATTTAACTTCAGATGATATTGCTGTATCTGTGAACAATGAGTTTTTAGAAATTACAGATTTCAGTATTAATAATGATGAACTACTGATTAATAATAATTTTGATGTTATTTCTGGAGATGTAGTTAGAATTTATCATCTAACCAATAATACATATGGTTGGTTCAACAATTTAGAAAATGCAAGAGATAATTTCAAGTCAATAATTAATACATATCTTGATTCAAGATTATTAGAAGCAGAATTTCCTTATTATAAGGATTACATTAAGTTAAACCACTATATTTTCAACAGTGTTGATTGGGCAATCAATTCCGATTTTAAAACTATTAAAAGTTTTGAATATTTGGGTAATACCAGAAATATTGATATGATAACTATGTTTAACTCTGGTATACGGTCTTTTGGAATTGCGAATTCTGAATACGAAGAATACTATTTTCCGTACGGTACTCCGAAAGATATTAGAATGGTTAATAAAGTGAATGGTTCACTGAATTTAAATTTTTCAGAAATTGCTATACCTGGCCAAACAGGTGAAGGTGGTGTTTCTAAATACTATGATAATGTTATTAATGCTCAATTACATGAGTTTATTGATATGATATATTATTATGGAAAACCTGCATTTGTTAAAAACATATTCTTTGATATGCTAAATTATTTGTATACCGAAAATGAACATCCTGAGTGGTTGTTCAAAACTAGTTATATCGATCTAACATTAATGAATAAACCATTGCGACAACATGCAATTTATCAGAACGATACTTATGTAGACACAATTGATTATATAATGGAAGCAAAGCCATTTCATGTCAAGTTAAGACATAATCGTAGAATATATCCACTTGATGAAACGATAATTGCTGATGTAGATGCACAGCATAATATGAAATTGACAATAGATTTGGGTGGTGATTACAGTAGATATAATTATCGCACATATGATGGTGGTATTGCGCCACATGATGAACATCCAGATATAGAAGATGGCACATATGATACTGGAAAGATATTACGGAATCCGTATACTACTACAGCAGATCGTGGTGGAATTGATACTGGATTAGTTGATTCAAGAATACTGGAGGCAACGGTTTTAAGAATTGATGAATATGCGTCTGATGTGTCAAATGGAGTAGGAGAATCTGTGCTTGACAAAAAGACTTTTGTAGTTTATGATACAAGTGGTAATGGACATGCAATGCATGTGATTGGCACTGATACGATAACAGATGTGAGTGTTGAGAATGAATATAAACAGATAACAGTTTCGGATGAAAGTAAATTTAAGACTGCTGTTGCCAATTCAGTTGTCTTAATAGCAGTTGAAAATATTAGTGGAAATTTAGAATTCATGCATTATAGTGAAAAGACTGATAATATTCTTCATATTAATGAGAGATCACTATTTACGGGATTATCAGTTAATATTCAGGCAGGGGATACTATATATATTATGTCTGTTATAGAAAAAATTGCGTTTATTGCCGATCAACTTGAAAGACAACTAATATAGTAGTGTTTAAAAAAATGATAAATAGAATAAGTTCTGGTATAAAAAGAGAGAAATAAATGTTCAATGATAATATTATGTCACAAGTTATTGGCACAGTAAAAATATATGATAAAGACACTGGCAAAGTACTTTTAGAAAAAAAGAACGCAATTCATCCTGGTAATATGTCGTATGCGCTTGCTAGTGCTTTGGCTGGAAAACCAACAAGTATAAATCAAAATGGTGGACCACCAGTTGTCAACTGGATGGCTTTTGGTAATGGTGGTTCTAAATCTACCACGACATTAGAATATCGTGCGCCTAGAGTTTTTGGAAATTATGATCAGTTGCCTTTGGTATCTAGCAACTCTGCATTGTATGCAAAAACATATGAACAAGAAACCATTAATACTGTATATTACGCAGGACAGATGATGGATGATAATGTATCTGTTCCAGAGAATACTGCAAAAATTGTATGTTCAGTTGAGGTGAATCATTCTGCGTATGAAACAGCCGTGCGAACTGTTGATCCTAGTTTGAGTTTACCAGAAACTGATAGTTCTCCAGATACCAATAGTGTTGCTGCATTTACGTTTGATGAAATCGGTCTTATGACTGGAGTAACAGATAGTGGTGTAATGGATGAGTCTAAAACAATGATGATAACACATGTTACTTTTCATCCAGTGCTATTATCATCTAACAGAACTATAGTAATTGATTATACCATAACAATACAAGTAAATTAATAAGGCGCAACGAATGTCACCACAAAGTTACCCTCTAACCAGTCAGTTCACATCGGACGATTTTAACTTATTAGCCAATGATATAAATGAAATCGTCGGAATAGGCGCTGGTGACTCGGGATATGGACAACAACAATTATTTGTTAATCATGTAAATCGTGGGCAAAAATTAATGAAAAAAAATTGGATGGAACTTTTCTATTCAATAAGATTCGCTGCAGCACATCAAGGAACAGAACTTACTACTGCCGCAGATATATATGTAGGTGATTTTACTAAAATGGATCCTGTTATTCAAACTATAGATACTATTCGTGCAGATATATCAAATATAAGAAGTAATAAATTAAATTACACTATTACAAAAATGTCTACACAGCAAAATATTTTAAGTCAAATGCATGTGTATGTAAATCCAGAACAAACACCAGAAGCTACCGCAGATGAAATTTGGAATTCTACAATTGACGAACAAAAATTTGAATTCAAGGCTACTTTCGCTGACGAGGATGATAGACGCCATTATTTTAATGCCGGAGGTGAGATAAGAATACAAACACAACTCAGTAATTATCCAACTTCTTATGGACCTAGTGTGGCATGGGCATCGTTATTTGGTAATGTTGGTAATGTCATATTTAATCATATTGAGACAAAATCTTCAAACAATATAGGAAATCCAGGAGTAGGATTTAATGAATTAACTACTGAATATCAAAAAGTATATTACAGAAGTGTTGATTCAATGCCAGGAGACCCTACTCCTAATAAAAGTGTTACCGAACATCAAATTGAAGTCTGGGCAAGACTTGGCGGATCTGATAGTATAGAATTTTATGTCTATATGAAAAATGATCCAGATCGAGATCCTGAATCAGGATATTATGGAGGTTATGAAGGATATCAGAACTACTCTAATGGAGACCAAGTCACATTTGGATATTGGGTAGAGGGCGAACTTTCAGTAACAATTTCACAGCAAAGAGCCGATGATCCCCATCCATCTGATTTGGGCGTTGTATCTGAAATGCCATTATATAGTGTTATAACTGACTTTAGTGGAATACTTATGGCAGATTAAATTAATCTGAAGAACAAAAATACTTGACATTTTATTGAAATTGTAGTATAGTTAGACTAACTATATTATAATTACAATAATGCGGAGAAACTTCTTTGGAAAATTTAGAAAATATTTTATCATATAAAAATTCTATGCGCAATTTCAATCTAAACAAAAAAGTCATGCAGGATAAAGTTAGTAATGGACTTATATTTTATCAAAATGGTGGCACATTCAACATAACACAAGAATTGATAGGATTTTTAAATTACTTAGTACAATCTGGCAAAACCACAGTTAATATTCTAGATAAAAATAATATCCCAATTAACATAACTGATGTTGCCACATTCTTAGAAAAAGTAAGTGAGCAATATTTTTATGTTCTTAACTTTTATTACGAAGAATATGAACAACTCAGAAGTTCTACTAACATTGAAATTGCGTTAGAAATATAAATGTCAAAGGGTATAGTAATTTTTGCTCAGAACAATGGCTATGTTGAGTATGTACAGATAGCATGTGCAAGTGCAGGGTATGCTAGAAAATCACTTTCTGGGTTTGATGAAATATGTCTTATAACAGATAAAAAATCTCTAGAAAATGATAAAGAACTTGTGGATCGTTATTTTGATAGAACTATAATTATACCTGAAAGCAATGATAGTACTATGAGATTGTATCGTGATACATCAAAAAATACAGAAGGCGCATATTTTATTAATAAAAGTAGAAGTGACGCATATACTCTTTCTCCATATGATGAAACATTATTAATTGATTGTGATTACTTTGCTATGACGAATCAATTGGATGGAGTATGGAACAGTAAGAATGATTTCATGATTACTAAGAACCATACAGATATATCACAGGTTAAAATCTCAAACATTGCAAGACTGTCTGATACTAGTATTGATATGTATTGGGCTACAGTTGTATATTTTAAAAAGAGTGAGTTTGCTGCAAATCTTTTTAGTTTGATAAGTCATATAAAAGTAAACTATCAGTATTATTATAAACTCTATAAATGTGATATTTCATTATATAGAAATGATCATACGTTTAGTATCGCACTTCATATTTTAAATGGCGAGGTTGGAACCGCTGTGCCTGAGTTACCATTCGCAACTCTGATGAATAGTTTTGATACTGATGAAATTTTTAGAGTGGACAGACATGATGACTTGTTAATGATTACTGCAAAACATAAAAAAAATACAGTAAGAAATGTTGTTAGACTACAGCGTTCGGATCTTCATATTATGAACAAACGCAGTATTATTAAACATTTGCCTGAATTTCTTGAGAATGGCGTTGAAATATGACTCGGGGATATATTTTAATTGCACAAAATACCAATGATGTTAATTATCTAAGACTCGCATATGCATTGGCATTAAGTATTAAAACAACACAGCGTGAGAATTCTATTTGCCTGTGTGTTGATGATAGAACAAGTGACAATTTATTAGAAGAACATGATAAGATATTTGACTACATTTTAGACATACCGTGGATAGATAATGCTAAAGATTCTGAATGGAAAATTGAAAACAAGTGGAAATATATCAATATGTCTCCATATGATGAAACTATTATCTTAGATACAGATCAGTTATTTGTTGAATCTGTTGATCATTGGTGGGATATGCTTGCCGCCAGTGACCATGATGTGTTGTTGTGTACAAATCCTAGAACATTTAGAGACCAGCATATTACCTCTGATTTCTATCGTAAAAAATTTACATCATGTGATTTGCCAGATGTATATAGTAACTTTACTTATTTTAATAAGTCTGAGATGTCATATAAATTTTTTAATTTGGTAGAAAACATTATTTTAAATTGGAAATTATACTATGATGAATTTCTAAATGACGATGGACAAGATTGGGTAAGTGCGGATGTTGCATACGCTCTTGCTGCCAAGATATTAGGTAGTGATAAATTTATATCCGATCAGTCTTTCCCGTCATTTGTGCATATGAAAAGTTATGTACAAAATATTAAGGATAAAAATATATCGCCCAAGTGGCAAAATACTTTATCAAGTAATGTAAGTGACGATTTGAAAATAACTGTGCAAAATTTTAGTCAGACATTGCCATTTCATTATGTTGAAAAAGATTGGCTTACTGATGAAATTATTAGAAAATATGAGGATGTATATGATACTCAGTATAAAAACTCTTAGTTCTGATAATCCATTCAAAGTTGTATATTTCGATTCTTATGGTGAAATTATTTCGTTTGAGAATAGAGTTGACAAAACAAATGATAATGATTATGCTCACTTTATGGTTGATGATATTATGGGATTTCTAGATGGTAGTATTGTTTCTAATAATTATAAAGTAATGTACTCAAAGAACAAAGTAAGATATTCAATAGTCAAAAAAGATAATTCTGATATACACACAATCTTAAAATTTGATAACCATATATCTCTAATAGAATATCACTCTTATCCAGAAATCAATATTTATATTACTGATAGTGGATTTGATATACATGCAACTGATAAATTGAAAAAATTTTTTAATAACGATCCAGATCAACAGCAAATTATTAAGAATAGTAAATCTCATACGTTTTATGTTACATTAAAAAATGAACCAGGTTTATTAGTTGATACTATTAGTTTAGACTACTCAAAAATTTTATCTGGTAAAAAACAAACAATTAACTACGAACATAAATATAATGAGATAAGTTTATATACGAATTTTACTTTCGATGTATATAGTATAGAGGACATAAGAAATAAATGACAAAAGTTATTATCAAGGATTTAAGTATATTTTATTTAAGTTATGATGAACCAAAAAAAGAAGAACACTATGCAGATTTGTTATCAAAATTTCCACAAGCACAACGGGTTGATGGAGTTAAGGGATTTGATAATGCACATAAGGCATGTGCTAGAAAAAGCAAAACTGATAGATTTGTTACTATTGATGGTGATAACATTGTTGATAAAAAGTTTTTTGACATCACTTTATCTTTTCCAGCAAAAACGGATTTAAGTCGTAGTGTTATATCATGGGGTGCTAAGAATTTAACAAATGGATTGGTATATGGTAATGGCGGAATCAAATGCTGGCCAGTTCAACTCGTATTAGATATGCGTACACATGAAAATGCTGATAGCGAAACTAAGAAACTTGATTTTTGCTGGGACTTAGATTACAAACAAATGAATAATACATATTCAATGATATTTAATAGTGGTTCACCATTTCAAGCATTTCGCAGTGGATATCGTGAAGGAGTTAAGATGTCTCTTGATGAAGGTAAACGCATTCACCCAGAAAAGTTTAAAAATAAAATATGGCCTAAAAATTACGAGAGACTTTTAACATGGTGTAATATAGGTTCCGATATTGAAAATGGATTATGGGCAGTATTAGGTGCTAGAATGGGATGCTATGATGTAAACTTCAATTCAGATTTTATCATTGAAAGTATTAGTGATTATGACTGGTTCAAAAATTATTTTAATGATACAGTATATTCCAAACTATCATCTGATGATATAATATACGATAGAGTATTGGAAATAGGAGATTATCTCGCTGATAACCTTGGAATGGAAATGTGTGATCCTACTCCAGAATTATCACGCTATTTTAAACGTGTTTACAATAATCCAAAGAGAGTACATAACCCTTTGGCAACTGAAAAATCAACCGGCTGGGACAAATAAAGGAAAAAACAATGGTTAAAAAAATTAGATTAATACCTGAAAATGATACTACATTAGTAGACTCTACTGCTGTAGTAGAAAAAAGTTCTTCTGATTTCAGTAATGAAATTTTAGAACTTGCTAAAACAATGGATTGGAAACTATGGGAAATACTACAATCCGTGCAACGACTTGAAACCAGACTTGATGAATATGAGTCAAATAAGGATTAATAAATGCCACTCGGACCACAAGACTTTTACAATCGTCTCGAACATCATCACTCTGAGTGTAAAGATTGGGTAGTTGTAAATTGGAATTTGGGCAATATGTGCAATTTTACTTGTTCATATTGTCCAAGTATACTAAATGATGGTAGTTTTGGATGGAATGATTTTGAAATTATTCAGGAATTCATTGATGCTACCGTAGAACATTATTCTCCTCGTAAAGTATATTTCGAATTTACTGGAGGAGAAGTAACCTTATGGAAAGATTTTATCAAGTGCGCTGAATATATTAAATCCATTGGACACGACATTGGATTTATTAGTAATGCAAGTCGTACTTTGCGGTGGTGGGAAAAGAATAAAGAGAAATTCGATCATGTTTGTTTAAGTTTTCATCCAGAAGAAGGCGATGCAGAGCATTTTCTTAACGTAGTTAAGATTATGAGTGAACAATGTCGGACCCATGTAAACATAATGATGCATTATGATCCAGAAATATGGCCAGTCTGTCAAGACCTTGCTGAAACTGTTATTAGTATTCCAAATATCAGCCTTGCTTTGCAACCGTTGATTATAGATTTTGGTGAAACACTTTATACTTATACTGATGCACAAATAGAATACATTGATAGACAATGGCATGATCTAGCAAGTAATATAGTACATACAAAGTCTTGGCCTATATATCGTGGCAGTATGCAAATGCATGATGATGTTAATAATTTAAGTGAAAATAGTAGTGCCCATCGTTTTATTAATGATAAGACAAACAACTGGAAAGGTTGGTTGTGTTGGAGTGGCATAGAACAGATTGTAGTAGACTTTGATGGCAGTGTTATGATTGGCTGGTGTAGAGTTGGTGGAACTCTTGGCAATATGAAGTTGCCAAAGAATATTAAATGGCCAACTAAGCCTGTCATGTGCACAAAAAGTATGTGTCATTGTAACTTCGATATTATGAGCAAAAAACTACTTCCTAAAAATAGATATGAGGTCTTGGAAGATGCCGATTAAATCAGATCCCCGGATTCCATTAGATAATAAACAACTACGTGTATATGATACGAATGGTAAGTTTATTAGAATGAGTGTGGATGAGGCTATTGCAAGAGAACATAACAAATGGAAGGGATGGCAGTGTAGTGCTGGAGTGCGTGGACTTTATATAGATTATGATGGTAATATATGGAATGGCAACTGTGCCAGTAGTCATAGAAATAGTACTGCACATCATGACACAACTGTAGAAGGATGGAGGGTTGAGCGTGAAAGAATATTTGGTTCTTATCCGCATATTGAATGGTATAATGAAAATACGATAGGTGGTTGGCCGCTGCCTAAGAACGGTTGGGAAACATGCGAACAGCATATTAAACTACAAGATGCATTGAAAGAAGCAGAAGAAACTTTTTTCAAGAATCTAGGAAAGAATATACAAACAGATAATATTGATACAACTGCAAGTGCATGGAAATGGGAAAGTACATTAGATGACATACCGAAAAATTGGGGGTTGTTGGGCAATATCCGTGAAGGTATTGATATACCTGAAAATTATACAGTTTGTCCTTTTAAGAGTTGTGGCTGCGGAGCGGATGTAATTTTAAGTAAAGCAAAAACCGTAGAACATATGAAGTTACTGGATGTGACACATAATCAATATGATGGCACTAAACGAGGTGGCAAGAATTATCTCACTGATAATATAGATGAAAGCGTTGGAGTAGAAATGAACTTTCCTATTCCATATCAAATCTTGTGGGACATTGGAAGACGGTGTAATTATGCATGTGACTACTGTTGGCCGGCAGTTCATAGTAATACTGAAAAGTTCCCATCATTTGAATCTGTTATTAATACTATCGATATGATTATAGATAATTGGAGTAACGGCGAACAAATCAGATGGAATTTTGGTGGAGGTGAACCTACAATGCATCCAAAATTCATTGACATTTTAAAATATTTAAAGTCCCGAAATCAATGGATATTGGTAACTACAAATGGTAGTCGAAGTACAAAATTCTGGAGTGAAGCAACACAATATATAAATAGTATTAATATGAGTGCACATTTTGCTAGTATGGACCTATACCGAGGCAACGAAGATAGATTTTTAGATAACTGTAAAATAATAATGAAACACCACGATATAACGGATGATGACTTATGGTTAGAAATAAAACTAATGACACCGCCAGGATTTCTTGATCGTGCACAACAACTCAGAGATAGAATTACAGAAATTCCAGAATGGAATACAACTGGCGCAAACGGAAGAATGAAAGGCTCACTTAGTTTAGTGCCTATTCGTGATATAAATGATGCAGAATCTCTTGTAAATTACAGTGACAATGAAATAGAATTTTTCAAGGAACAATAATGAATCATAATGATTTTATTAATGCGCATCCAGTGCTAATAGTGTATCCTGCTGGGCTTGGTGGCGAACATATTGCTCATACACTTAGTATATGCTGTGAACAATTTGAAGACATATACACGTGGGTAAATGAAAATATGAATCAATATCATTCAATATGTGCATTACGATATATGGATTTAGTAGAAGATATAACTAAGTTTGAGAATGGTATTGAAACAAGATATAAGGGTGATTTTGTTTCTACTAAAAAACGAATTATTGTAAAAGATCATCCAAGCAATAAGTCCATTGAATTTTATAAAAGATATTTACCAGATATTACAATAATTTATATTGACTTATCATTTCCTAAAAGAGATTCAATAGACTATTTCGCGGATCTGGCGGTAAAAAAGTTATCGGTAAAAATAGACTGTCCTATTACAGTTGAGTTTATAGACTCAACAATTTCTACTACACTGTCAAAAAAACAACAACAATTTATGATAGATGAAACAAAAAAATTTGATTGGGTTTGGAGACATGAACTTTATGAATTACTAAGTAATTTGTTAGAATCTGATAATCATAAAAATCCTGTTTCATCTACCACCCATCACTCATCGATTATTAAAAATAAAAACATAGGATTAAAGCATAATAGTGACATATCTGTCCTTAAAGAAGAACATAAACAATCTTTAATAAATACATACATAACTTTTTTGCCAAAGTATAAAAGAACTTTTAAGAATTTGCATGTTGTTGATTCTGATAATTTAGATAAAGATTCTACCATATTCTGGCAAAAAATAAAAAAAATAGTACCAAAATTGGACACTGATAAAGCGATTGGCATAACGAATCGTTGGATAGAAAATAATAATAAATTAGGACAGCCAAATGAATGATGATGAATTAAAATATGAGGAAATTGACACTGATAATAAATTTGACTTGTCAGTATTTAGAACATCTGAACAGCGGATTGATATGGTCCAAGATCCAGAGTGTCCCAAGAATGTGTTAGAAAGCGTTGTCGAACATGATTTAGATAAGTCAGTTGTTTTAGGAACATTAATTGCCACACATATAGATGACAAATTGATTAAATCTATATCAGTTAAATTTGATTACACGATAGATGAACTTCATTCTATGCGATCACTGATGATTGCGAAGAAAGATGATGGAAGAAGAAAGTCATTCTGTGCAGTGCCATGGAATCATGTTAGTACAAATGCAAATGGCACAGTAAGAATGTGTTGTCAGATGATTAATAATCAAGGCTATGATGGCGAAGAGGCATATGGTACTGTTTTTAAAGATGACGGTACTGCGCTTACAACAACTGATAATATATCTGAACATAGAAATTCCACAGCATGGAAAAAGTTAAGAAAAGAAATGCTTAGTGGTCACCGTTCGGAGATATGCAAGTTATGTTGGGATGAGGAAGATAATGGTATCGGCAGTAGACGGACTTGGACCAATCAAGCATTTAATCAAACTTTTGATAATGCAATTCTGAATACTTCTGAGGATGGTTCTATAAATCACGAAGATTTTCCTATTGAACATTGGGATCTAAGATTTGGTAATAAGTGTAACTTAGCATGTCGTAGTTGTGGACCAACAGATAGTAATCTATGGTATAAAGATTGGGAGAAGTTTACAGGTAAGAATACATTTTTTAATCGTGGAATAGGAGATGTTACTATTGAAACAGATGATAAGGGTTCTGCATTTGTAAAAGATTCTCCATTTGAATGGTTTGACAAAACTGACTTAGTTTCAAATATAAAGAATGAAATTTCAAATATAAAAAGATTTTATTTTACCGGTGGAGAACCTACTATAAATCATACACATAGAGAGTTATTGCAGTATACGATAGATAATGGATATGCAAAAGATTTAATTTTAGACTATAATACTAATATGGCAGGTGTACCGGGTGCTATATTTAAACAGTGGAAGGAATTTAAGGAAGTTAATTTGGGAATGAGCATTGATGGTATATATGAACATTTTGAGTATATAAGATATCCTGGAAAATGGAATACTGCATATAAGAATATGAAACGTATTGACAATAGTGAATTTACAAATCTTAAAGCAAGCGTAACAATGACAGTTAGTATTATGAACATATTACATTTGTTAGACATGCAATGGTGGATGCGTGAACAAAACTGGAATACTATCAATAGTAATATCATTGTTCATAATTTATATGGTCCAGATTATTTAAACACTCAAAATATTCCTAAATCAATGAAATCATATATCAACAATCGTTATCGTAAATTTTATGTTGATATTAGAAAGAAATGGCCGGATGATAACGCATGGTTAAGTCTTACAGAGACACGGCTTGAAGCAGTATTAACACATATGAATTCAGTAGAAGATGATCCATCACAGTGGAAAACATTTTTTGCGTCAGGAAATAAATTAGACGAAATAAGAAAAGAAAATTGGAAAGAAAGTTTGGAAGATATATATAAAATGGTTCAGTTTTGTACTGCTAAGGAAATGAGGAAAAAAGATGTCAAATTGGCAACAACAGGTAAAAGATAATAAACACTTTTGTATGCTGCCGTTTACGCATATGCATTTGAGTACAGATAACGCTGCAAAATTATGCTGTGTTGCCGACTGGAGAGAAAGTTTATTTGAAGATTTAACTGATAAAACATTTGACGAAATCTGGAATAGTCCTGCATATCAAAAAATTAGACAAGATATGATTGACGGAAAACCAATTAAGGCATGTCATATGTGCTATGCATTGGACGAAAAGGGCGGTGGCAGTGATAGATGGGCACACAATAATTACTTTAAAGCGCCAACACATGATTGGGATATTTCAGTGGAGACTGGTAATACAACAGAAAAACCATTATGGTTAGATTTACGTCCTGGTAGATTTTGTAATCTAGGATGTAGAATGTGCTTTGTTGCAGTTAGTAGTACGTTTGCAGATGAACACAAAAAGCATCCAGAATTAGAAGAAGTAACCGGCGAAAGTTGGTTTGAATTACAAGAGTGGATTGATAATCCAACAATGTATGAAAGTTTAAAAGCACTTATTCCTCATATAAAAACCATAAAGTTGGCAGGCGGCGAACCATTATTCATGCCTGGTGTTATTAAATTTCTTAAATGGTGTGTTGATTCTGGTAATACACATTTACACTTAGATATAACAACAAACGGTACGAGAGGAAAAGGTAAAGTAATTAACTGGTTAGAAAAGTTTGATAATGTTGATATTCAATACAGCATTGATGGCATAGGATATACAAATGATTATATACGTCATCCGAGCGAGTGGAATACTATTGAGACTAATTATCAAATGTACAGAACTGTTAGTAGTGTAAGCACAGTAAATATATTGAGTACAGTTCAAGCCTACAATGTTTTTGATTTACCTAATATTATTGATTTTTGGAAAGAACATGAAGAACATAGCAATAACATATTAGTTTTTAATCATGTAAATTGGCCAGAAGATATGAGCATTGACATAATTCCATACGACGAAAGAATGAAAATTGCTGACCAGATCGAACAGAGAGTTAAAAACCTACCTGAATATAGAAAAACACAATGCAGGATGGATGCAACCGTATTCAGACTTCGAAGTAAATTTGATAACCTAGATGAACGTAGGCTTAAATGGGCAAAACGAACAGTTAAATATGATCAAATACGTAATCAAGATATAGGATTGGTACATCCTAAATTAGCGGAGTATAGGGACCAATGGCTAAAAATAAAGATATAATCTTTGAAAGTGAAGATCGTGATGAGATTATTAAAAAACTTATTGAGCAGGATCGAATAGATCATGCTGAAAGTCATCTTGGCGATACTGAAAGAATACCAGTAGTACAAAATAAAGTACACTCACGCGGATATAATTATTACACTGAAGTAAACCCATATGAAAGTAATGATGGAATTTCCATGATTATTGCACCAGCATGGGGGATTATTTTCCCTCCATATAATATTGCAAGACTCAGCGGGCTACTTAGACATTATGGATATCGTGTCAATATCTATGACTTAAACATTGAATGCTACCATTATTGTAAAGAAAATCATGATAAAGATTATTGGGAAAGTAGATATTATTTCGCATGGGAGCGCCCTGTTTATGATGATGAAGTTTTTCCAATTATTAAACCTAAATTAGATGAATGCGTTGATAGAATTATTGAACAAGGCGATGACATAGTTGGATTTAGTGTATACTTGACTAACCTGTTGAGTACAATGTATATGATTGAAAAAATTAAAGAACGTAGTCCGTCAACTAAGATCGTAGTAGGTGGACCAGAAGCGTTCAATGATTGGTTCGAGGATCTAATTTACAATACACTTGATTTTAAATCTGGAGTTATTGATTATCGTATTACTGGCGAAGGTGAACAAGAACTATTAACATTATTAGAAAACTATAAAGACCTTCCAATGAATAATGAGATGGTTACATTTGGTGGTTTTCAGAGTAAACTAGATTTAAATCAATTGCCATTTCCAGATTACAGTGATTATGATTTAAATCTATATCAACATCCGGAAGGAGCAAGTATTGAAACTAGCAGAGGCTGTGTTGCCAAGTGTAGTTTCTGTGCAGAAACCTGGTTTTGGAAATATAGATTTAGAACAAGTGATCGTGTCATTGATGAAATGCAATATCAAATAGATACATATGGTACTCGCCGTTTCTGGTTTGTAGACAGTCTTGCGAATGGTGCATTTAAAGAATTCAAAAATCTCGTAAACATGATTGTTGATAAAAAACTTGATATCAGATGGAATAGTTATGCACGTTGCGATGGACGGATGGATTTAGAACTATTTCAGAAGATTGCTGATAGTGGATGTATGAGTTTGAGTTTCGGAGTTGAAAGTGGCAGTGAAAAAGTGCTAGACGATATGAAGAAAAAGGTAAAAGTCTGGGAAATTGAAAATAATCTGCGTGACGGTGCCAAAGTTGGTATGAAGAATCATGTTAACTGGGTTGTAGGATTTCCTACTGAAGGTCCATCTGAATTTCTGCATAGTTTACATGTTTTACACAATACAAGAAAATGGATGTTTGCAATTAGTCCTGGAATGACATGCGGAGATGCACCATTTAGTGATCTGAATGTTAATTGGGCAGATTATAAATTACAATGGAAAGAAAAGCCATGGGATAATACATTTATGAGTAATTGGTATACAGAAAATTATGCTAATACTATTGTACATAGATTTATTAGATTAAAGTTTATGCAGATTTGGTTATATCTTGCTGTAAATATCGCAGATGGAACAGTGAAAAATGCACAGTATCGACCTGGGCTGACACAGTTTTTTGATTTTAAACAATTAACCAATGATGATTTTGTAGATTATGTTCCACAAGAAACTGGGCAATCATTTGATTATTTCAGCGGCGACACTGAGAAACTACAATTTAGTGCAAGTTTAGCAAATGAATATTTACCATTTGCTTGGATGCTATATAAAACATATGGCGCATTTGAATTAAAAATGCATCATGATTTAGATGATGATCTGTCAGAGTTTGGAGGATTTATTGTAAGTCCATATTGGGGAACTATTAATATGCGGGTTGATGAAAATGAACAACTTACTTTTAAAGTTGAGCATAGATTTAAACATGAAACTACTAGAGAGGATCCAAGAGTATTAAACGACGAAGTACGAATTCAAGATATGAGTTTTGATACACAAGTATACACACTAGAATGTAATATAAATGATTTTAATGGAATTGTAAAAAATGTCAACACCAAAGTGGATTAAATTAAAATTTAACAACTACTTAAATGTAAAAATTGAACTTTTACAAACACCTTTTGTTGATTGTTGGTGGCGGGCTTTTACAAATAACCTAGACCTAAAAAGATGGAACAGAAATAATAGCTTACTATTGCACAGTGGTCCCCATGTGCCAGGAACTAGTACAGATGCTTTAGATATAGTAAAAAATATAAATTCAGCAATACGTAAAATAGAGCAAATCACTGGAAAGAAATGGATAGGATATGCTTATCCTGGTATGGGTTATGAAATAACCAACTACTTGCATCGTGGATTTACTACTAGTATGATTACAGAATGCAAAACTCCAGTCTTGAGTAAAGAGTTACAAACCCAAATTGCAATGCAAAAACGTGGCCAAACTACTCATTATCAGCTAGCAACTATTATTGCAAACGATCCGACTGTAGAAGATTTTTACGAATTAGACAAACTTGGTCTTAATTCTAGGACTGAAGTATTTCATTTACTGGAAAATATAAATGCATATATACACATATATGAAAACAATTACTTACGATCTAATAGAGCAAATGAATTGCCATTTAATGGTAATATTATACAATTTGACTATGATAGTAAAACAGTAGGTGGAAGCTGGCACACTAAAGTTTATGAAGAAAAAATATCTCCAGACTTGGCAAATTTTGCGTTTAATGGATATGAGTATAATGTGTATGCTCTTAAAAAGATTTTAGGAAAAGATTATCTAACTGCATATTTTGAATATGACGACCCAACACAATGGGATATCACTAATATGATGATTATAGATGGCACATTTGAAATTGACTATAACAATGATTACAGTAATATCTTTAATAGTACTGAATTTCAGTATTGGGCAAAGCACTATAATCTTGGAGATGTATCTAAATTTAGCAATTATCAAATTGGAAAAGTTATTAATACTGAGTTTACAGATTTTCTCCGTGAAGTACAACCGCAAAATGTTATTAACAATGATTTATCATCTGAAACTCCGGTTTCAGAATCACACAAGTTAGATAGTACATGGGATATAATATCTATTGAAACAGTTGAAGGACAAATATATGTCAAATGAAGAACACAAAGTAGACGTACACTTCAATGAAGACCGTGACCAAGTAATTAAACGGATTATTGAAGAAAATATAAATCATGCTGACAGTCATCTTGGTAAACTAAAGCCCATTCCAAATAAGCACGAGTATCTTCATCCTAGAGGATATAACTATTATAGTGAAACTACTGATGATGGAATATATGATGGTATTAGCTTTGTAGTTGCTCCAGCCTGGGGAGTATTGTTCCCTCCATATAACTTAGCAAGATTAACTGGATTATTACGCAAATACAAGTACAAAGTAACAGTACACGATGTTAATGTAAAATGTCATCAGTATTTGTTAGATACTAACTTTTATAAGCAGCCTGGAGTTGACAATTGGTGGCGCGGTCAATACTACTGGGTATGGAGTAGTCCTGCATGGGAAGAAAAAACATTACCAGCACTAAAGCCGGTTTTAGATGAAGCAGTAGATAACATAATTGCTGATGGTAATCCAATTGTGGGGTTTACGTTATATACTAGTAATATTAATGCGAGTATGTATATGATACATCGATTAAGATCTATCAGCCCGCACACTAAAATTGCAGTTGGTGGTCCACAGGCCTTTAACGACGATTTTGAGTCTACTACATTTGATATTTTAAAATATGATAGAAGTTTAATCGATTATAGAATTACAGGTGAAGGCGAACAAGAACTGCTAACACTATTAGAAACTTATCAAACCTTGCCGCATTCAGATAATCCAATAACTTTTGGTGGATTTAGAGGTAAACTTGATTTAAATCAACTGCCATTTCCAGATTATAGTGATTATGATTTAAACTTATACGATTACTCAAATGGCGTAAGTATTGAAACCAGTCGAGGGTGTATTGCTAAGTGCACATTCTGTGCTGAAACACATTTTTGGAAATACCGATATAGGGAAAGTGATCGTGTGATTGATGAAATGAAACATCAAATCGACACATATGGAACTAGACATTTTTGGTTTGTTGATAGTTTAGCAAATGGTGCGTTTACTGAGTTTAAAAACTTAGTACACGCAATTGTAGAAGATGGTCTTGACATTAGCTGGAATAGTTATGCCAGATGTGACGGACGCATGGATGCTGACCTTTTTAAAATGATACAAAAAAGTGGATGTCAATCACTTAGCTTTGGTGTTGAAAGCGGTAGTGAAAAAGTACTTACTGACATGAAGAAGTTGATAAAAGTTTGGGAAATTGAAAATAATCTCAGAGATGGGAAAGCTGCGGGACTATTCAACCATGTTAATTGGGTTATTGGATTTCCAACTGAAGGGCCTGCGGAAGTCTTACATAGTTTACATGTAATGTATAATGTTAGAAATTGGGTATATGCTATTAGTCCTGGCGCAACATGTAACATGAGTCCGTTTAGTGATATACATGTTAACTGGGAAAAATACAACATCGCTTGGAAAAAAGAAGTATATGACAACTCTTTCCTTAATAATTGGTTTACACATGGTTATGTTAACACCATTTTACATAGATTTATACGATTAAAATTTGTTAACATCTGGTTGTTACTGTGTAAAACACATAGTGATGGTATTATTATTAACGCTCAACATCAAGACGGTATTAACGATTTGTTTAAATTTAAAACGCTAACAGATGCCAAAGCTGTAGATTATATACCACAGCAATTTAATCAAAAATTTGATCATTTCTCTGGCAAAACTTCACAAGAGCAACTAAGCGCAAGTCTTGCTAATGAACACTTACCTTATGCTTGGGCACTGTATCAGGTGTACGGCCCATATGAAATTGAAATAACACATGATAAAGATTTAGACAATAATATGTATGGTCCATATACTGCTAATGCATATTGGGCAAAAGTTAATATACGAGTTGATGAGAATAGTGAATTAACATTTAAAATATCTCATAAATTTAATCATGAATCAATGCGTGGTGCGGATGATCAACGTCATGTTAAAGAGTACGAATGTGGAAGAGAAGACATGAGTTTTGATTGGATCAAGCATGAATTAAAATGTAACATTAAAGACTTTAATGGTATTAGTAAAGAAGAGATGGATAATGATAAAGCATTATGACGATACTTGGCAGTTTTATATAAGACAACTCCAGTTTACTAGTCGCCGTGGCGATTATATGCCATACTTTATGAATACAAGTTTATATAACTTCATTGAATGTTGCGATAATAATATTCTAGATATTGGCTGTGGTGAAAATAATTTAAAATTATTTTATCCTAATATACACGGTGTAGATCGAACACTGGAAGCAGATACATTTGCATATGTAAATGATAAAGCGTTTGAAGACTTGCAAAAATTTAATTATGGAATTGCTGTAAACAGTTTGCATTTTGGAAACATACATGAAAATCTAGAACGTGCGCTATCCAAGTGTGATAAAATGTGGATAAGTTTCAATGAAAATCAGCCTATTGATGAATGGAAAAATATTGAAACCTGGAAACAATATGGAGATGTAGAATACTTTTGGCATGGACAAAAAGAAGACACTCGCCAGGAAATATACAGGCATCTTAAAGATGATCAATTGTACTGGTACCTAGCTGAACTAAATAACAGAACAATTGACCAAGATGTAGACACAGTGTACCAGAATACAGTACATCGTGATCCATTTTTTGGTGTAGTTAGAGTGATAATTAAATGAATGATTCAAAACTGATATTTTTTACCGGTGTACCTGGATCTCGCTGGAGTGGCATTGCTCGGGAAATAAAACAAGATCCACAGTATGATAATAGTGACAGAGCACCGCACAGAGTTTATAAACATAATGATTTTGCTGGTCACTGCGAGAGTTACTTTGGCACAGGAATGGAGTTTCCGGCGGATCTTAGTATAGAAAACTTACTAGCACCGTTTAATAGCACAGGTATTAAGTTATTAATGAGTCATGAATGGCCTTATTACTTCGACCAAATAATTGAACAATATCCACATGCTGATATACAATTAGTATACAGACCAAATGATGCGAGTTTAAAGTGGTGGCTAGAAGCAGGTGGATTCGATATTACTTATCCTAACTATCAATGGTATGTAGATGTTGAAGGCATGAAGAAAGAAATTCAACAACAGAACAAATTAATACTTGACTTTGCGCAACATAATATGTTAAAATGGAGTCAACACGCCAAATTTAGTGATATATTTATAACAACATATATAAATTATTAAAGGAACTAAATGAACTTAAAAATATTAAATGAATTAGATAGAATTCTAAAAAGTAATCCTAGATTGCAATCTGATACATATACATTTTGTCAGGTTATTAATGGTGTGTTTGATATTAATCTAACTAAAATAAATAATATCGAAATTGATGAATTAGCAGAACAGATTGATAGAGAAGTATTAAAAAACTACTTTAGTAAAGTATGGCAACCAGAGACAAAAAAGTTCAAGTATAGTGGTCTTGCAATTATTGATGAAGTTAATAATATGAATCCTAGCAATGTCATTGATATTGGATGTGGATATAATGAGTTTAAAGGCAAGATTAAAAACTTAACTGGCATTGATCCATACAATGAAAGAGCGGATATATGTATTCATACACTGGATTATAAACCAGATGTTCAGTACGATGTTGCTATCTGTTTGGGCAGTATTAATTTCGGTAGCAGCGATAAGATAATAAAAGAACTTGAAAATGTAGTGGGAATAGTCAGAAGTGGCGGCTTCTTATATTTCAGAGTTAATCCAGGTATACAACATACAAAACCAGAAGCCAGATGGATTAACTTTTATGATTGGGATCCTATCTTTATATCTAATGTTTCTGAATGTCTTAACTGCAATGTCATAAAATTACGCCAAGATGATAATGATAGATTTTATTTTGTGTTGCGTAAAAAATAATATGCGTATATAAAAGATAAATAAAAGTAATACGGATTCGTATTATTATCATGTATTGCAGAGTTGCAACCGCATGTCTTAAATCTTAAAAATAATTTTTAAAGGATAGGACTATGGATGTAATTCTGCAGTTGATAGATGGAAACTCTCAATATTTTTTAGTGCTGATGCTAGGAGTCTTTTATGGCTTCTTTGTTGGTCTCATACCTGTTGCAGGAGCAACAACTGGCCTGATAGCAGTTTATAGTTTTGTAAGCTACTTTCATGATCCATATATGTTGGTCGTGTTTACCACTGCTGTTGTAGTTACCAGCAGTATCGGAGATACATTCTGCGGAGTTGTAATGAATGTTCCCGGCGCTGGTGGAGCTGCTGCAACAATGGTAGACGGCTTTCCGATGTCACGCCGTGGTGAAGCAGCCCGGGCTTTGAGTGCTGCAATATCAACATCATGGGTCAATGGTCTCATTTGGGGATTACTGGTATTTTTGTTTCTGCCTTATTATACTAAAATTGTTCTATATTTTGGCACAGCAGAAATGTTTAGTTTTCTTATATTTGCTATGACATGTGTTATCTTTATTAGCAGTAAGTATTGGGTACGAGGTATCTTTGCTCTTATAGCGGGTGTTGTACTCGGACTAGTAGGCATGGATCCCGACACTGCAGCACAGCGTTGGATTACAGTTATTCCAAATTTTGACTTTGATACATGGCGTGTTTATTTCACAGACTGGGAATATATCGAAGACGGCATACAAATGATTCCTGTAATGGCAGGTGTACTAGCGTTTCCTGAATTGGTAACTGCATACAGAATGAAGTCAGAAAAAATTACACTAACAAAAAGTGATATTCGTGGGCAACTTTGGCAGGGTGTTAAAGATACATGGAAATATAAATGGGACGGATTGCGTGGTGGTTTCATCGGTGGCTTTGTTGGACTAGTACCAGGCATAGGTGGCAACATTGCAGACTGGTTTGCTTATAGTCAAACAGTTGCACTATCACGAAAAAAATCTAAAGGGGATGAAGACAATCACAACGGCGAAGGATATCCAGTAGGACAAGGTAATGTACAGGGTGTAATTGGATGCGAAGGTGCTAATAATGCACAGAAAGCAACCAGTTATGTTCCTACTATTTTGTTTGGAATTCCGGGAGCACCGTTTGAAGTAATTGTTATGGGTCTACTTATGTATGTTGGACTTGAACTAGGTTCACCCGCAGTATTAGCAGATGGTATATTCTTCGATCATCTTCTCAGCAGTTATATATGGAGTTTGATAATTATTCTGCCGATTAGTTACGGATTTATTCGTTACGCAGTATACATTACCAATATTCCATTCAAGTTTTACTTCTGGCCAATCGTGGCAAGTCTAGTATGGACTACATCACAGTACACAGGATTGTTTGACGATTATCTTATGTTTGCTATGTGTTGTGTGTTTGGACTAGCAATGAAGTATTTTAAATTCAGTCGTATAAGTTTTCTAATTGGATTTATCTTATCACATCGACTTGAAGCAAGTTGGGTACAGTTCAACACATTCGGTTATGGGTGGGAAGATCTACTACTTGACCCATTTCCAGCAACACTTATTGCGTTAGCAATTGTGGCTGCGATATGGGGAATATTTTTTAATAAAGCAAAAATTGATTTCGTATAGGAGATAAAAATGAAAATCAAATTACTAACAGGTGCTATAGCAGCACTAGCAATTACAGCAACCTCTGCACTATCAGACATTACTGTTGTCAACCCTCAGAAACCAGGCGGTGGCACAACTGTGTGGACAGAAATTATCATGAAGGAACTAGAGAAACATTTGGGCGAACGGATTGTTATTCGTAACATTCCAGGTGCACGGGACATTCCAGGTATCAACAAATTTCACAACGATCTTCGGTTTGATGAAAATACAATCGTTGTGACACATGGCGGCAATGGCGTATCGTTCTTGCAAGAAGAAGTTGACTACAACTATGCTGAATATGATTCAATTGGTCTTATGAACTTGAATATTATTATGGGTAAAGTCAAAGGTGCAGATATGGATAAAGCAATCTTTGCCGGTACAAGTGGTGCTGTTCCAGAAGCATTTGCGATGACAATGATGACATGTGGACCAGACAAATCAGTTGAGGAGTATATTACTTGCTTTGGTGAAAACTTTAGATGGGTTAAAGGCATGAGTGGCGGTGAGCGCCGTTTAGCATTTAAACGAGGTGACTTAACAGGTTCGCGTGAAAACCCAGCTACATACCAAATCCACATTGCACCAGATGAAAACGCAGAACTTTGGTTTCATCATGGTTTGCTTGACCCAACCACCGGCAAGCACGTTGATGATCCAAACTTTCCAGGTTATCAGTTTGAAATCATGTTTAAAGAGCGTTGGGGTGTAGAAGCAAGCGGCGAGTTTTATGATGCGTATGTACTAGTTAAATCATTCCGTGATGGTCTACAAAAAGCAATTTGGGTCAACAAAGGTAATCCAGAATTGCGTGACCGCTTAGTAGCAGCAATGAACAAAATGGCAAACGACCCAGAGTCAATGGCAATTATTGAAGCTAAAAACGGCAAGTACGAATGGTTTATTGGTGAGCGTGGTGACCAAATGCGTGACACACTAATGACATTTATCACTGAAGATGCACTACGCAATCTAGTGAAATTCAACAAAGAAGCATTGGGACTCAACTCAGTACTCAAAGAAAATCTATTTCCGTAATATTGACAATAGATAATTAGATAATTAACAGTAGGGGAGGTAATCTCCCCTACTATTTCAGATTTAAAAGGAACTACAATGGAAAGCAATTGGGAAAAAACAGCACCTCGTAATAACTATCATTATGATCCGTTCAAAAATGATCCAGCATATGACTGTATGCGTTATGTGGGCAAGTTCACGGGCGACTGGAAAGAAGCACTGGATAGAACAGTAGAAAAAAGTAATGATATTACCTGGCGTACACGCAATCCAATTGATAATCCTAATGGCAGTGAAGATATCGAAGCAGAAGAACTAGACTTAATCAATACTGGTGCTCCTGCTGACTTAGTGTTAACCAAACTAGACTATGCCATTGAACCTGTTTTTCAGCGTATGACTGATGCACTACACTTACTGCCTGGCGATGACAGAGATGTACAGCGTCGAGTTCATGTACAAATGCCAGGACAAGTATGGAACTTACATGTTGATAAGTTAGAAAAATGGAACAAAGCAGATCCTAAGAGTGTTTATCGTTTTATGGTTATGTTAAATGATTGGGAACCAGGACACTTCTTACAGTACGGTAACAAAGTACACACAGGTTATCGTGCTGGTGAGATTTACAGTTTTGATTGGTTTAATTCTCCACATTGTACAGCAAACGCAGGTCGTGGTCCAAGATGTACACTGCTAGTAACCGGTGTAGCAACACAAGAAATGCACATGTTATTTTCGAACTACGATCTTCAAATACCGATATGAAAACTTTAATTATTGGTGTAGGTCCACAAGGCAGTGGCAATCATTTGTATGCTAAAATATTTGGTAGCAATCCAAATGTGTTTGCTTGGAATAGTCTTCAGTACAAATACTGGGAAGGCCACGATATGGAGCCTTTTGCAGACTGTTGGGAAACCCCAGACTTACTACTAGAGTTTGACACTAGTACTCATGATTATTATTATACCAGCATGGGCTGTCCTTATGTGTTTGATGGTGAGACACGAATACCCAAGTTCAATGAATTTGATAGTGTGGCCCGTATAACATTTGATTCTGTGAAATATATGATAATTGGCAGAGACAGAAACATATTAGAACATCAACAACAGCGAGTAAGAAAAAGACATAGTACACCAGATTTCTTACAACAATTAGATTTCTTTATGGATAAGAATCCAGTTTTTGTTAGCCAAGAACTATTGTATTTGTACGGCTTGCCTTATATACACAATATAGAAACACAATTAAAAATACCTAATAACACAAACATTGACAAGATTAACGAAATACTTAGTGATGATCAAAACCAAAAGTATATGAATTATGTTGAACATACCGAACTAGACACGTTAATTAAACTTGCTAGTAGTGCCAGGGGAGCCTTATGATTGTTAAATATATAAAGTACGCCAGCGCAGTAACCATACTAGCTGCCATGATACTACATACGGCTGGTATTACACCTTGGAACAGTATACTACAACTAATAGGCGCATCTGGATGGGTATATGTTGGATATAAGTGGAATGAAAAGGCTCTTATATTAAACTTTTTGCCTCAATTTGTTATTATCATTCCAATGATATTATGGTTATATTTTTTATAACGAGTAATAAATTATTTATTAAATAATTTTTACATAATTCAAACGTGTTTCATTGATAGATTCATCTCCCCAAACATTACTGTAATCTTTAACTTTTGCAGTAATACTAAAAATGCCGTTCATTTCTAATAATTCATCTTTGGTAGTAAAGAATGAAACGCGATTACCATCGGGAGTAATAGCATTTACATTCCATCCAGCCCAAGCAGTTGCCTGACGTTTAGACACAATCTCAATATCTATAGTAACTTTATCACCTTTACTTCCAACGTATTCAGAACCAACCGAACGTTCTTCTAATTTCTTTTTATTAGTATCACGTTTTACATATTCAGGAATAAAAGCAATAATGCCCATATGCTTCTGAATATATAATTCATCATCATTCTCTGCAATAAATTCATGAATACTGGTTTCAAAATCATTCATGTTATCACCTAGAACCTTAAACATAAAGTCCATGGTTAGATTATCAAGCATTGTTTGTGCTTCATCTAGTAACTCAGTATTGTCTAAAATATCTGGAACTACTTCTTCTAATGTTTGAATAACATGACGATTACTTTCTTTAATACGTGTGTATCGTTGGACCTTTTCACCATCTTCGATTCTAGTAACAAAGTCAGACTTCCCACCTCGTTTTAAATATTCGCCGTTAATATGTTGTGCTGCAATTGCTAAAGCAAGAACTTCTTGTTTTGTTTTTGGTTTAATATATGCACCATTTTCTTTTAATTCTGGATTACAAAATTTAATAGGATCAATCATTGAATCTTCCAATCATAACGGTTGTTTATTTTATTAATATCGTTCATTATTGATCCTTTTGAATTTCGTTGTGATACGCTTTATTTTTTGCACATGTTTTTATACATCTAGGTAAATGTAAATCATTATAAGGATGCCAACTTTCTACTAATAATTTTTTATACCACGGATGTTCTAGAACTTCATCTATGCTTTTATCTTTTAAACTATTCCATTCATTACCTTGTGTTGCTAATTTTTCTAATATTTTACCATTGTTGTCTAAAGTATTATCCCAAAGAAAACAACAGGGCCATAAAGTTAGATCATTTGCTATAAAAATTTCGCCTTCGTGTATATATTTACAAATAATACTATTAGTTACAGTTGAAATCTTTTCTTCATCAACTTTTGTGCGTTGATATTCTTCAATAAAATTATCTAATTCTTTGACTACATCTACTTTACTATGTTGTTTTTTACCTGTTGTAGTAATTGTTTTTTCTATTTTCTTATTTTTCTTACCTAATTTAACAAGCCAATCATGATCACTATTGCGCATACCGGTACGAATACCAAAATTAAAACCTAAAGATTCTGCATGTTTTCTGGCAGTTTCAAGTTCATGTTCGTTATGATCAAATACAATATATATCCACCCTGCTGAATCACTTGCCGCTGTGTTTGCAAAAGCTTCCATATTGCGTTTTACAACATTCCATTTTGTATTTACACGATATATGTGATTTGTTTCTTTATGTCCGTCTACACAAAAATGAATATGTAACTTGCCAGGATTTTCTGCTGAAATGCGTCCTAATTCTTCCCACCATTCAACAGTATTGTATCCTCCGTTTGTACTATACTGTACATAGCCGCCGCAGCTAATAAGATATCTAGTCATTTCTAAACAATCAGGATTTACAATAGGGTCACCTAATACTCCGCAAAATTTGAATTTTACTCCTGAATAGTCATCCACTGGAAATAGTCTTTGTAAATCTTGCAATGAAAAACTATTTACTACTAATTTATCTATGTTTATTGTTCTAGAACAACCCGGACACGCTGCATTACAATCACTTGTAATTTCAAGCTCGACTTTTTTTAAATCTTTTAACATTATTTAATAGGATCAATCATTGAATCTTCTCCACCATATCAGCCGCACGATCAAAATATTCAGAATATGTTTCTCCATCTAATAGAACTTGCCACTTTTCGAAAAGATCACTATCGACAAAATTCCAATTAATTTCACCGCTTTCTTTTTTGTTTTCTGGGATATAGGTTAGATTAATCATATCATTACAAAACCAAGCGAATGTAGCATCCATTATACTGCCTCCACTTTGTAACTACGAACTTCAGCCCATTCACCACTATTACTAAGACTGGAATGTAATGCACGTGCATTGTCATATGATAATCCACTGACATGCATACTGTCTGCATTTTCACCAAAGTTTTTTGCTGTTACTGACCACATAATGTTCTCCTTAACTATCTAACTTATACATTCTTTATAGAGTGATTCGCAATGATTGTCAAGCTTTAATACAACCATTCCTGAAGTTTTTCGTAAACAAATGAATAGTCATTGTTGATTACGTCAAGTTCTTGTTCTGTGGCTTCAACACCATCAATAACAGCAGATTCAATATACGCATCGCAGAACTTAGGATAGTCTGCCATGTCAATACCTTCAAATTC